>TARA_R110001599_G_scaffold90711_2_pt1 | contig 15117 bp, 9 predicted proteins | sample TARA_R110001599 | Tara Oceans TARA_R110001599 (sample SAMEA4398360) | marine metagenome | biome: Polar Biome; feature: [MES] marine water layer (ENVO:01000295) within the mesopelagic zone...; material: water (ENVO:00002006), including particulate matter (ENVO:01000060) such as...... | reverse complement strand
AAAAAGTCAACTTGGTTACATTTAAGAATTCCATTTAGCTACTTTCTGCTCCCTATCTATTTCTTCGGAATTTCTATTAGCCCCAACCTAAGTGAACCAAATCTGCTCTGGCTTTTTATCATTCTTCACCTTTTTATTTACCCGGCCAGTAATGCATTCAACAGCTATTTCGATAAAGATGAAAAGAGCATTGGTGGCCTGAAAAATCCACCTCCAGTAGACAGAAACCTACTTTACATGGCTTGGCTTTTCGATATTATTGGAATTTCACTTTCCGTTTGGCAGTTCAAAAACAACTGGACTTTGACCTTGATGCTACTTGCTTATATTCTAGTATCGAGGGCTTACAGTCATCCTTCAATTCGACTAAAAAAGTATGCTTTCCTCAGCTGGTTCATCGCTGGGCTTTTTCAAGGGGCTTGGGTAGTTTGGATCATTTACATTGGCCTCAATAATTTCGAATTCAGCCATATTTTAAAACCTCATGTACATATCCCTGGGCTTTTAGCCTCAGTAATTCTATGGGGAGCTTATCCCATGACCCAAATTTATCAGCATGACGAAGACGCCAAAAGAGGTGATAAAACGCTCAGTATAAAGTTGGGAATCAAAGGCACTTTCTTGTTCACCGCTGTCTTTTTTGTGATGGCAGCAGTGCTCTATTTCTTCTATTTTGATGCCTATCATCAAACTAAATATGGCTGGACGTTTATTCTAGCAATGATCCCTATTGTTCTCTTTTTTGTAGGCTGGTTTTTAGCGGTGCTTAAAAATGAAGACAAAGCGAATTACAAAAATACCATGTGGCTGAACTTCATTTCGGCCACCTGTCTGGGTGGGTTCTTTCTCTACTTTTTTCTGAACTCTACCAATATTTTAACGGCAGTAGGTCAATACTAAAACGGCTTTCCGTGGGTGTTTTTCATAATCTTTTTCGCCAACCAAGGTGAGCTTTTCATTACAGACAACGCAGCGTTACTGCTCCATTTTGAACCAAAAAAGGATTGTGTTTTTCTGCCTACCCAAAGCCGTCTTTTGAAAGTTGAATCCCATTTTTGTTTGTAAGCCCCCTCTAATTTCTGTCTATCCCACTGCTCTGAACTAGCGTGCTCGCCAATGGTATCAGTGAGGATTTTAGCGGAGTGAATGGCCATGGCCATTCCATTGCCGCACAAAGGAGTAATCAGGCCAGCAGTATCTCCAGACATCAGAATATGATTTTCGATTAGCTCTTTAGGGCGAAAGGAAAAGGCATTAATCACCACGGGCTTTTCGTACACAAATTCAGCATTATCAAAAATGGACTTTAGAAATGGATTTGCTTTAAGCACTTGAGCTTCCATTTCTTCTACAGAACCTGCCCTTTTCAAGTCTTCCCTTCTGCCCAAATAGCAGAGATTAAACTGATCGTTTTCAATTGCCACGATTCCGCAATAGCCGCCTTCGAAATTATGCAAAGCCACTAAGTCTCTAGGGAACTCTGTATTGATGTGGTGTTTTACACCAATAAATGGTGCATCAAACTTCAAATAATCTCGCTCAAGTTTTTTGTCCAGCACCCCATTTTTTCCATAGGCGCCAATCACCAAATCGGCATGATAAACTTCACCTGAAATAGACTTTAGTTCAAATTGATTTTCGTTGAATTCCACTTCGCCTATCGATGTGTTTTCAATAATCTGAGCACCAGACTCTCTAGCCCTATTTGCCAAAAAATCATCCAGCACATAACGGCTGATTCCGAAACCACCCAAATCAAGTGGCATTGTTAAGGACTGACCCGCTAGGGCGCTAATTTGAAACTTATTGATTTGTGGGAAATCATAGCTTTTAGGCAGAAGGGCCTCTCTTTTCATGAAGTCTAAGACTTCGTTTGAAAGGTATTCGCCACAGACTTTGTGGAAAGGATACTGCTTTTTTTCAAAGAGTAAAACCTCGAAATTCATTCGGGAAAGTCGTACAGCACACACTAAGCCTGCTAAACCCCCGCCAATAATTGCTATTTTTTTCAATTTTACATTCCCCTTTTATAATTCTAACGCGCCTTTCAAGTAATATGGGCTGAACCGTACAACTTAAGCAATTAGCTTAAGCGACAATTATTAAACCACTAAAGAAATGAAAAAGATTAAAATGATTGCACAAAGGCCATTTTTGGTTGCTGTGGCCGTCTTATTTTTGCTCACAGGGTTCGCAGATAACTCTTTTGGGCAAACTAGGAAAGAGAAAAGAGAAGCTGCTGAAAAAGCTGAAGCAGCCGCGCCAAAACAAGACCCTAAGCCTAAAGTTAAAAAAGGCGAACCTAAGCCTTATGACGAGGTAATTACAAAAGATGCCGTTACAGACGAAGGTCTTTTTAAGGTTCATAAAATTGACGATAAGTACTTTTTTGAGATCCCTAACGATCTTATGACAAGAGATATGCTTATGGTTACCAGAATTGCCAAAACTGCTTCAGGCATTGGCTTTGGTGGCGGAAAGACAAGCACATTAATGTTGAGATGGGAGCGTAATGAGAACAAAATCCTTCTCAAAATTATCTCTACGCAGGTTACAGCGGATGACTCACTTCCAATTAGTGAAGCTGTTAAAAACTCTAACTTAGATCCAATTCTTGCTGCATTTCAAATTGAGGCCATTTCTAAAGATGGCAATGGTGTAGTAATTGACGCTTCGTCATTATTGACTAGCGATATTAAGCCTCTTGGCTTACCTCAGCGTTCAAGAACACAATACAAAGTTTCAAGAATGGATAACGATCGCTCTTATGTAACTAGAGTGAGCAGTTACCCAGAAAACATCGAGCTTAGACACGTTAAAACTTATTTGGCGAGTGATTCTCCTTCTTCTAGAGAAGACGGAGCCATTACAATCGAAATGAGCAACTCAATGATCCTATTACCTGAAGTGCCAATGCAAAGAAGGCTTTATGATGAAAGAGTTGGTTGGTTTGCAAGAGGAACAACAGACTATGGTTTGGATGCTCAGCAGTCTAAAGATGTTAGATATTTGGACAGATGGAGACTTGAAGTAAGAGATGAAGACATGGCTAAATTCCGTAGAGGAGAGTTGGTTGTGCCGAAGAAACAAATCGTTTATTACATTGATAGAGCTACGCCTACAAAATGGGTGAAAGCAATTAAAGATGGTATTGAAGACTGGCAAGTTGCTTTTGAAGCCGCAGGTTTCAAAGATGCTATCATTGCTAAAACACCTCCTACCCCAGAAGAAGATCCAGATTGGAGTCCAGAAGATGTTAGATATTCTGTTGTTAGATATTTGGCTTCTCCAATTCCAAACGCAAACGGGCCTCACGTAAGTGATCCACGTTCTGGTGAAATCTTGGAAAGTGATATCAACTGGTATCACAACGTAATGACTTTGTTGAGAAGATGGTTCTTTGTTCAGACCTCAGCAATCAATCCTCAAGCGCAAAGTCCAGAATTTGAAGATGAAGTAATGTCTCGTTTGATCCGCTTTGTATCTTCTCATGAAGTAGGTCATACTTTAGGTTTACCACATAACTTCGGTTCAAGTAATGCTTACCCTGTAGATTCTTTGAGATCTGCAGAATTCACTAAACGAATGGGTACAGCGCCATCTCTAATGGATTATGCTCGTTTCAACTACATCGCACAACCAGAAGATGCTGGTGTTGCATTGATGCCAGAAGTGGGAGTGTATGATAAATACTCAATCGCATGGGGTTATAGACCAATTTTAGGTGCAAATAGCCCAGAGGCTGAGTTGCCAACTTTAAGAAAGTGGATCGAAGATAAAAACAGTGACCCACTTTATAGATACGGACGTCAGGGTAACAACAATGATTACACTGCTCAAAGCGAAGACTTAGGTGATGATGCCATGAAGGCAAGTGATTACGGGATAAAAAACCTGAAAGTAATCATGAACAACCTAAAGAAATGGACTTATGTACAAGGTTCTGATTACACTGAATTGGAAGAAATGTACGGAGAGGTTCAGTCTCAGTTCAACCGTTACATGGGTCACGTAGGTCGTTATGTTGGTGGTGTTAAAGAAGATTACAAAACAGTTGACCAAGAAGGTGCTGTTTATACTCATGCTCCAAAAGCCAAACAAAAAGAAGCTGTTAAGTTCTTAAACGATCAATTGTTTAATACTCCAATGTGGATCCTTGACAATGAAATTTTGAACAGACTTCAAGATGATGGTGCTGTTACTGCCATGAAATCTATGCAGGTGAGAACTTTAAACTCTGTTTTAGAACCAAGAAAGTTAGGTAGAGTTATTGAGAACGAAGCTTTAAACGGAAACGCTGCTTACGGAATGCTTGATTTATTCAGCGATGTAAGAAACGGTATCTGGTCTGAATTGTCAGCTGGTAAAACAATTGATACTTACAGAAGAAACTTGCAAAGTGGTTATATCGACAGAATGGCAACATTAATGAACGATGCTACTCAATCTGATATTTCATCAGTAGCAAGAGCAGAACTGAAAACTTTACAGGCTAGAATTAAAGCTGCTATTCCAAGAACTTCTGATAGAATGTCTAAAATACATTTAGAGGATGCGTTGGAAAAAGTGAATACTATTCTTGATCCAAAGTAACTAAGGAAAAATAACTGATTTGAATAGGGCTGCCTTTTGGTAGCCCTATTTTTTTTAAAGCAGTCGCTTATGTTTTAAGTTGAACTGCATAAGCTCACCATCTCTGCGAACAATTAACTTAAGTCTTTCACCAGGGGTACGCTTTAAAACAGAAACAACTTCATCTAGTTTGTAGAAAAACGCAGGGTTATTATTCATTGCAATAATTTCATCCCCTATCTCCAAGCCCGCTTTATCTGCTGGTGAGTCAGCAATAATATCATTTACATAATACTCATTAAGTCGCTCACCGAAGGCCATTACATTCATACCAACAGTATTAAATTGAAACCTATCGCGAATGTTACTATTTGGTTTTAAATACATGTACCCTTCGGAATAGTTGAAGATTACATGGAATCTAGAGAGTACGTCAGAACCAATGGTTCCGTATCGGATATCTTCTTTCTTTATTTCATCATCTGGTTTAGACAAGCCCCAATCGTCTGGGTAAGAGGTCAACACTTTTTTGAATTTGTATTTACCCAGTCTTATTTTCTTTACCCTACCTATTTTTCCTGTTACAATTCCTGCAAGGCCTCTTCCAATAGTGTGATCAAGCGTTCTCTCAGGCAAAACAATGTCTTCATTAGAATCCGCATCTAGAAAAAGTGCACTGCTCGCTCCTGTATCAATAAGCAACTTTACTGTGATTGCCTTTTCTCCCTTTTGTTTTACTGTAACATTTACGTACGGACGAAAATTTTCGATTGTGATTGGAATTTTTTTGTATTTCTTAGGTCGTTTAAAGTCCTCTGGATGAGTCAGGTTAATTCTTCTTTCTGCATAATCGATATCCACAACGAAGCGATTGAAGATTTCTGAACCCAAGATTCCATGGGCTTCGACCCCAAGCACATTTTCTATATCCACGAAATTACTCTGAAGGACTAACATAGATTGGTCTTTCCCATGTACTCCAGAAAAGTTCACTCTGATGTCATTGGCTACCCAAAGGTCGGTTACCTTATTGCCATCCGCAGCATAAATTGGAATTGTTCTGGCATTCATCAAGTTATTCTCCCCAATGATCAGTTTATCAAAAATCATCCCTGATTCGGAGCCGGTATCTAAAATAAAATTGAAGGGGCCCTGCTCATTTATTTTGATCGGAACGATCATCAGGTTACTTTCATTTCTGAAAGACAAGGAGACCCTGCTGGCCCCATTTTCTAATCCAAAGCCAATTGAATTCTGAGCATCAAGATTTGAAACATTACTGAGGAGCGCGGAGATAAGTATAATTGGCAGATATTTCATACGGGTGGGCGTTTTGTGTTGTGGATGAATCAGTTAAATAACACTCTGAGAAACGTAAACCCTTACCAATACTTTCAGGGCTTCAATTACTTAGCTTTCTAAACCATTTTCGATATATTGGTTTTCGATACATAAATTGAAAATAGAATAAGGGAAACATAATACAGTTTAGGAGGAAAAATGGCGTTGAAAACTCTATATCATCAACAATCATTGCGCCTGAATCTACTCTCTTAATTACATGTGTGTGCTGCCATTTTTTTATAAAAAAAGGCAGCGTTTTACCAACATCAACAAATTCAAAGAGCTCCTCAGAGTCGGTTTGGTCTACAATTTCACTTACCCACTCTTGTTTGAATATACCAAAATCAAGTGAGAGTGCGACAATATCGCCTGGATCACACCCATCAAATCGGTTTAACACAACTTTTGGATAAGGAGGGCTCAAGTTAATAAAAAGACTTTCGTTAAATCCATCCTTTACATTCCTCAAGTCTTGCTCTACCTTTGTAGATATTTTGATTCTCATACCACAATAACTAACATTTAATTTAAATGTTCGCCTCTTTCGCTTATTTGGAACTGCAGCCTAATCTTCCTATTTTTCATAATATTCACCTACACCAAACATTGGAATGTCTCTACTATCGAGATACTATTCTAACACAACCCTTCTAAGCTGGCTTTTACTACTATTACTATGCGCACCGCTAAGGGCTCAACAATCCGATTTTAATAAAATAAAAACGCCATTTGAATTAAAGAACTCTTGGACTGACAAGCTCGATGAAAAGATTTTAGAAGATCAACAAGATCCGTCTTCTATGAATGCTAAGAGTTTAGAATATATTGAATCAGTATTACCCCAGGTTGAATCGGCCAAGGACTATGAATCCCTCGCTTTCCTTTTAGAGCGTAAAGCAGCAATCTTAGGGAGTCTAAAAAGGTATTCTTTAGCTCTAGCTTCAATAACAAAATCAATTGAATCGGCTAAGGAACATTTGCCTACAAATCACTTTTTACTATCTCGGGCATATTTTAGAAGAGGCTATATAGAACACAAAATAGCCGATTATTATGCTGCGGGCTCTGATTTAGACTCTGCACAAACTATTTATAGATCTTCAAACAACTACGATTCTGCCTTTTACGAGGGCTTGATCGAGTACAAATACTATGCTTATAGCTACGGAGAAATGAATCTAGATACCTTAACAAAATATTTAGAGCAACGAATGGATCATCGTTTAAATAAGGAGGAGCCTAACCCAGATGAAATCCTCTATGTAATGAATGACTTCGCCAAGGTGTATACGCAAAAAGGTGATTACGCTCAAGCACTGGCCTATGCCATTGAGGAAGTAGCCTACTCAAAGGAAAAATATGACTCTGTTGCTAAGTCAAAATACATAGATGCCAGGTTCAATTTGGGGAACGTACTTTATAAAATGAAGGACTTCCAAAGAGGCCTAAAAGTATGCAATGAGTTAATCAATGAAACTAAAAACATAACACAATTCTTTGGGGCGCTCACTCCGAGTGAACTTAGAGATGTGGAGAATGGAATCATTGGAGTGAAATCTCTTAGAGCAGCTAATCTATTGGGGTTAAATGAGTATGGAGAGGCCGTTAAAAGCCTTCAAGAAATGATAGACGCAAAGTCTGGCGAGTCAAGGTTCATTATCCAACAAAAAATAAATATTGCCAATGGGCTTTTGGGTTTGGGTAATTTTGATGACGCAAAATCTTATATAGAAGCAGTCTTAGTGGAATTGAGACCCAGTTTCCCTAATAAGCAGGCTGAATCCCTATTTAGTGTTGCCGGAACTCTATATAATACATTGGATGAATATGAGCTATCATTTGACTACTACGATTCCGCGGTACGCAATAGCATTCCTGAGTACTACAAATCTGATATTCTTACGTTTCCTGAAATTAAAAGCCAAAAACTGACCATTGCTGCAATGTCATCATTACGCGACAAGGCCATATCACTTATTAGATATTACAATCAAAGCCTCCATGATAGTTTAAGCGTACTTTTGGCAGCCAGTTCCTATGCCAGCAATACCCACAATCTTTTGATAGGCAGTAGACAAGAGTTGATGAGAACAGAAGGGAAACTATTTCTATCTGAAAATTTCAAGTCTTTATATGAAGCAGGAATTGAAGCCTCATACCTTATGTTCAATCTGGGCAGCAAGAAAATTGGCTTCGAAAATGCAGCTGAGTTTTTCAGATTAAGTAAAGCCGTGTTGTTTTTAGAGCAATCTGGCGAGTTTGGGAAAATTCAAAACTCAAGTGTTCCACAATACTTACGAAGTGAGTTTTATCAGTTAAAAACTGAAATAGAAAATTTGAACATCACGTTTTATTCTATCCTAGACAAGTCTTCTCCTACTAGTGATTCGGTAGGAAGGATCAACAATCGATTACTGAATGCAAGCGAAAAATTGAAGGAGCTAAAGGACAGCGTCTCTCTCTTTCTAGTTGATCAGTCAGATGAAGACAACCTTATTTTCAAAAATAACCAGCCCGATAAAATTGCCAAGAACAAGGCTGTAATTGAGTTTTTCGTAGGAGAAACACAAATTTTCATCCTCGGAAAAACTGCCAACAAACAGTTTTTTGAGAGAGTAGATATTGACGAAATATTCAATAATTCATTTAATGATTTAATCACAGAAGTTGGAAATCGACCACAACTAGCCGATTACGACAACAAGCTCAAGGCATTTAACACCAACTCCTACTATATTTATAGCCTGCTACTGAAACCCATAATTGATCAGTTGAACAGCAGGGTAAACGACATCACTATTATTCCAGATGAGTATTTGTCACGGCTGCCATTTGAAACCCTTATTACTTCCGAAGTTGAAAATCCAAGGTCGTTTAAAAACCTGCCTTACCTTATTAATGATTACACTATTAATTATCAGCTTTCCTCCAACCGAGATTTTAACAAAGCGGTAGCGAAAAAGGCAACTAAAAACCTCATGGGAATTGGCTACAGTCAGGGAGATAACGATTCGGGTTTTGCAGCACTACCTGGAACAGATAGAGAGATTAAATTTCTACAATCAAAAATTCAAGGAGACTACTATCTCGGAAATGAAGGTTCTAAAAGTGTTTTCTTAAAAACAGCAAAAGACTATGACGTACTTCATTTAGCCATTCACGGAGTAGCCGACAGTACAGGAAAATATGAATCGAAACTGATTTTTAATGGCGAAGACAATGTACTTAAAACCGGAGATCTCTATTTGGCTGGACTACAAGCAAGATTGGCCATTCTAAGCGCATGCGAAAGTGGCGTAGGAGAAATTAACAGAGGAGAGGGCGCTTTTAGTATTGCTAGGGGCTTTGCCCTTGTTGGTGTTCCTTCTATTGTAATGAGCCTTTGGAGTGTAAATGATAAAGTTACTTCCGAATTAATGGTAAATACGCACAAACTTCTCAATGAGAGAGTGCCTATTAATGTGGCCATTGCTGAAACCAAAAGAGACTATCTACAAAAGGCCGATAACTACACAGCACATCCCTACTATTGGGCCGCATTCATATCGTTGGGTTCACCAATTACCATCGAAGCCAAAAGGCCTATGTGGATGAATATTGTAATTATTACTTCTATAATGACCCTAATACTTCTTCTTCTAATGCTTTGGAGGAAGAAAAAAGCAAATCAACCAACTGGCTTTTAGTTCAGCCTGAGGGTATAACAAAGAAAAAGCCCAGAGCACAATATGTGCTCTGGGCTTTTTTGATCTAGTTGATGTAGTTTAATTTCCTCCGTTGGCTTTTTGCATTGGGTTAGAACCAGTGGCTTGGCCTCTGGCGCCAGCGCCTCCGCCTCTAAACATCTCGAAGCGAGAAGGCTTGTTTACCCTTGGGAAGTAATTGTTGTCTTCATTAGTATCCGCTGTCTCACGTTTAGGATCAAGACGAATCTGAACCACTTCCTTATCTTTCATAAAGGCCTTGGTCACTTTGTCTTCGTTCTTTCTCCAGATGTAAGCAGGGATCCTTTCGATTTCCGTTGTTCCGTCAGCGTAAGTCCATTCAATAATAATTGGCATTACTAAGCCTCCTTGGTTAGAGAAGTCTATTTGATAGAAGTTCTTGTTACTACCCAAAATGGCTCTCTCCTGATCGCTTAAAGAAGCACTGAATCGTTGATATGCATTTTTAGCATCTTCAGTCACTTTAAACTCATCATAAGAATAATAGAAATCCTGAAGACCTTTATCCTTCTCAGCATAGTAAGTCATTCCTTCTTCCTTGTTCTTATCCTTTCTAATGTCATAATCAGCTTCTGCCGCTTCTGCTTTCATTCTTGGGTATTCAACCGCAGGGTTTTTAGTATCCAACTTGTACCACTTCACATCATCAATCGCGATATCCGTATTGTCAATAGTGAAGTACCAGCCTCTGATAAACCAATCCAAATCCACTGCCGAAGCATCTTCTAAAGTTCTAAAAAGATCGTCTGGAGTTGGATGCTTAAACGCCCAACGTTGTGCGTATTCTTTAAAGGCAAAGTCGAAAAGTTCGCGGCCCATAATGGTTTCTCTCAAGATATTCAAGCCTGTAGCCGCTTTCGCGTAAGCATTGTTACCAAACCCAATAATGTTTTCTGAGTTCGTCATAATTGGCTCCAATTGATCTTTAGGCAATCCCATATAAGGAGCGATTTTATGCGCTGGCCCTCTTCTTGAAGGATAGTTTTCATCAAACTCTTGCTCGGTGAGGTACTGCATAAAAGTGTTAAGTCCTTCATCCATCCATGTCCACTGACGCTCATCAGAGTTCACAATCATTGGAAAGAAATTATGACCTACTTCGTGAATAATTACACCAATTGCACCCCATTTGGTTGACTCTGGATAAGTGCCATCAGGCAAAGTTCTACCATAGTTAAAGCAAATCATTGGGTACTCCATTCCGTTCGAAGCCTCAACTGAAATAGCTACTGGATAAGGATAAGGAATAGTGTATTTAGAATAAGTTTTTAAAGTATGCGCTACTGCCTTTGTTGAATAGGGAGCATAAATACCATAAGCCTCTTTCGCATAATACGACATCGCCATTGGCTTGTCACTTCTGCCCTCAATAGTTACGGCCATTGCATCCCAAACAAATTTTCTAGAAGAAGTCCATGCAAAGTCACGAACGTTTTCAGCTTTGAAATTCCAAGTTTTCTTGCCTGTTGGTTTTCCTTTTTCAGCTGCTTTAGCTTCTGCCAAAGTCACAATTTCAACGGGCTCAACTTCTGATTTTTTAGCTTGTTCCCATCTTTTTCTTTGCTCAGCAGTGAGCACAGTGTTAGGGTTTTGAAGCACACCTGTTGATCCTACAACATGGTCGTTCGGAACAGTCATTTTAACATCGAAATCTCCAAAGGTCAAGGCAAACTCTCCACGTCCTGTGAATTGTTTGTTGTTCCAACCTTGAAAATCAGAATAAACGGCCATTCTTGGGTACCAGCCTGTAATGGTGTACATATAGTTTCCGTCTTCAGGGAAATACTCATAACCACCTCTAGCGCCCGACTCATCTCTTGGCGTTGTATTGTACCACCACTTAATTCCGAATGTCATTTTTTCACCCGCTTTTAAAGGCGAAGGAAGGTCAATTCGCATCATGGTCTCATTGATGGTATAGGTCATGTTTCCACCTTTGGCATCTTTTACCTCAGTAATGTGAAAACCCCAATCATTATCATGTCCATTTAAAGCCACAAGTTGTTCGTAGCTCATTCTATTTCGGATAGAACTTTCTTCCCACTTATACACTGGGTTTTCGGGTTGTCTTACGTTCTCGTCTAAAGAAATCCACAAGTACTCAAGTGGGTCAGGAGAGTTGTTGTGATAGGTAATTTTTTCTGAACCTGTCAGTCGTTGGTTGGTATCATCCAATTCAGCTTCGATGACGTAATCTGCCTTTTGTTGCCAATATTCATGGCCTGGGGCTCCAGATGCGGTACGGTATACACTTGGGTCACGGAGCATTCGCTCCAATTGCTCAAAACGTTTACCGTGGTTGCTATTTATCACTTGGGCCAAAGATTGGCCTGAAATGAAAACAACCGCTGCTACTACGAAAAGTAATCGTTTCATATTCATTCGTTTGTTTGATTTTTATGATTTACTCGATCTCCTTTTCCTCAAAAGAAGACTTTTCCTATTTGAAAAATAGAAGAAACAGGGGTTCAATTTATAAAAGGAATTCTAGAATTGATAGAGATAGTTTAATCTCTTTCCTGTTCAAACAAATAAGGTGCCTACCAGAACTTCATCTCAATCATCATGGTAATTGCAATACCAGCGATGGCCGAAGAAACCACCAAATTCCAATCTCTTCTTGAGACGCTAAAAAGGCCCGTAAAGACCGCTGAAATGATCATGAAAAGGGCTACAATTATCACCTGACCCAACTCAAGCCCTATATTGAAGGCCAATAACTGAGTAATGATACTTTCATTTTTACCCAAAAGACTCTTCAAGTAATTTGAAAAACCCAAGCCGTGGATCAAACCAAAAAACAGCGCAAAAAAGTAATTGAGGTTTAGCACCGAAGGCTTAACCGAGTTTTGCTTTCGAATAATATTGCTGAAAGCAGTAATGAAAATCGTAACGGGAATTAAAAACTCGATAATATCGGAACGAAAATTGACTAGTTCAAAAGTGCTTAAAGCGAGTGTAATCGAATGGCCAATGGTAAAAGCGGTGACTAAAATCAGCACTTTTTTCCAATCTTGTGCCATGTAAATGGCACAAAGTGCGACTACAAAAAGAATATGGTCGAAACCATAGATATCGAGGATGTGTTCGTGTCCGAGTTGAAAATAAAGCTTAAACTGATCCATTCTTGTATTTTGGTGACTTGCTGACAGATTTTCACTTAGCTTTGCAATAATAAAACTTAATTTTTGAAGCACATACAAATAGCGTAATCCATGCCTGCTAAGCTTTTATATACGGTGATAATTGGACTCTTTTGGAGCTTACACCCTTTTCATGTCAGTGTGTGTGATATGGAATACAACAAAGAAGCAAAGGCGCTTCAAATCAGTCAACGCATATTTATGGACGATCTCGCCACGGGACTTCAAAGCTTCCATAAAATGGATTACATCGATACCTACAAACCTAAGGACCCAAAAAAGCTAGACAGCTTGATTAATGAATACATTCAGGCCAAGCTTTTCATTACCATTGATGGCAAAAAAGCCAAGCTCGACTATATCGGTAGCGAGTTAGAAGGCGATGCCCGTTGGTGTTATATTGAAGTAAAAAACATAAGCTCTATTTCTGAGTTAGACATTTCGAACGTTGTATTATTTGAGTCCTTTCCACAGCAAGAAAACATTGTTCACCTCAAAGTGAATGAACAGCTAAAAAGCTATAAACTCAACAAAAAGGAAATTTCACATCTCTTTAAATTTGCCCAATGAAACCTTTAGGTTTTTTATCAATACTACTTTTGCTTACCGCCTGTGAGTTTGGAAAAAAGGAAAGTGTAACGACTCAAGAAGTGGTTCAGCCTATTCCCAAAGCTACTTTTGTAAATTACGAGCTCAATAAAATTTCAGAAAAAAAAGGGCCATGCGCGGCCGATGGAAAGGGAGAGAAATGCTTGAGTATTGAAATTCAGTACCCTACTCTCGATAGCGGGGCCTCTGCCATTGTGCTCGATTCGATCAACCGACAAATACAGCATGATATTTTGAATTACGCCTTTATCAGCGAACCTAAGGATGACTTCAAATTGCTGATTGAGGAAATGAGTCTAGAGTATGAAAAAATACTGGATGAAAACAAAGACTATAAGACAGGCTGGCTTTTAGAAATCAGCTCTGATATCATTCATCAAGACTCAAGCTTTATCAGTACTGCCACTACAATTTTCACCTTCACGGGTGGTGCGCATCCAAACTCAATGCAGGTGTACCGTAGTTATGATTTAACTACGGGCAAAGTGTTAGAACTAGGCGATATCCTTGTAGAGGGCTATGAGGAAGAATTAAATAAGTTGGCCGAAATTGAATTCAGAATGGACAAGCAAATTCCTCCAAACGAACCCTTGGAGGAGCAAGGCTACTTCTTCGAAGATGGCAAGTTCCAGCTCAACACCAACTTTGCTATTATGAACAAAAGCATATTGTTCTATTACAACGCTTATGAAATTGGGCCATACGCTATGGGACCCACTGAACTGGAGCTCAAGTTAACAGACTATGTAAGCCTGATTAAACCCTCTGGCGTGATCCGCGATCTGAAAAATTAATTGTGTTGCACGTAGTGCTCCCACTTTTCAAGTACCGCTTTAAAGTCTTCAGGCAATTCTGAATTGAATTGCTCAAACTGACCCGTTACCGGATGAACAAAACCCAAGGATTTGGCGTGTAGGGCTTGTCTCGGCATAATTTTAAAGCAGTTATCTACAAAAGATTTGTACTTCGAAAAGCGAGTTCCTTTCAATACTTTATCCCCACCATAAGCGGCATCATTAAAAAGTGGATGCCCAAGGTATTTCAGATGCGCTCGAATTTGATGCGTTCTTCCTGTTTCTAGGTTACACTGGATCAAGGTTACATAGCGCAACCTCTTCAAGATTTTATAATGCGTTACCGCATGTCGACCACGGCTTCCATCCTCAATGGCTACGGTGATCCTGCGGTCTTTTTCACTGCGACCAAGGTTCACGTCAATCCTTCCCATTTCTTCACTGGGTTCACCCCAAACTAAAGCATAATAAGTACGCTCTATGGAGTGGTCGAAAAACTGTTTGGCCAAACCAGCCATGGCTTTTTCGCTTTTAGCAATTACCAATAAGCCAGAAGTATCTTTATCTATACGGTGTACGAGGCCAGGTCTACCTTCATTGTTTTGCATGGTAGGCAGGTTCTGAAAATGGTAAGTCAGTGCATTTACCAAAGTACCCGACCAGTTATTATAAGCAGGATGCACCACCATGCCTGCTTCTTTATTTACGATCATCAAGTGATCATCTTCAAAAACGATATTGATTGGAATATCCTCTGCAACAAGTTCAGTATCGCGCGGAGGTTCAGGTAAAGCCACTACGATTTCATCACCCGGATGTACCTTATAATTAGGTTTTACCGCTTCGCCATTGACGAGTACAAAACCATCTTTAATGCCTTGCTGCACCTTGTTTCGGGTCACGTTGGGCAGTCTGTCCATCAAGAACTTG
>TARA_R110001599_G_scaffold353704_6_pt1 | contig 15117 bp, 16 predicted proteins | sample TARA_R110001599 | Tara Oceans TARA_R110001599 (sample SAMEA4398360) | marine metagenome | biome: Polar Biome; feature: [MES] marine water layer (ENVO:01000295) within the mesopelagic zone...; material: water (ENVO:00002006), including particulate matter (ENVO:01000060) such... | reverse complement strand
TGATTTTAAAGCGATTTCAGCACGTAATAGAATGGCTATTGCATATTCGGGTTAAACCTTTTAAAGCAACAACCCCCATAAATCTCCACGGTTTCAGTACAAACTCAAAAACCCTTAACAAAACCCAAAGGTACTTGACCCCCAATTAATCAAATGTACACTTTGAATCTTCCGTCTTCCATATCACTTTCTTGTTTTTCAGGTCTTCAAGAGTATGACTCTCTTCAATCTTTTCTCCTGAGCAATTGTAACTTTTAAGTGCCCAGTTACATAAAGGACAACAGCTTGCAAAGTAAAATACAGTTTCACCTTCATAGGTGGCTTGCCCAATATAATTGTATTCAGAAATATATCCTTCCTTCATGGTATTCAACCAAGGCAAATCATTTATTGGATCACTTACACTACAACTGTTAGCAGGTCCATCAAATACATCACAGGAAAAACAAAATAAAAAACTCAACAAAATCAGGAAGGAATACTTATTCATGGCTTAACACAAAAATTTATACATAGACTTTAAGCCCATACGGTACAAAACAGATTTTTGCTACATTTTATTAATTAAAAAAGGGAAGTATTATAATAAACCCAAAAAATAAGCTCCAGCAAAAAATCAAGATTCAGCATTAGGAGGTAGTTTTAAGCCGGATTAGGTAATAAGATTTCTCCGCGCTGACAATAGTCAGAGGTAAAGTCTTTACCGGGTTTACGGGAAGTGTTGCAATCGCATGAAAATCAAGCTATTTGGAGATTTTAGCATAACCCCACTATGGTGAAATCTCCAAATAGCAAAGTAGTGGCTGATTTTGAAGCAATTTCAGCAGGTAATAGATTATCTATTGCCTGTTTCGGGTTTAACTTTAGCACCTAGCACAATTTAAATTTACTGGATAATCAAGAACTACAGGTTTAGATTACTTTGCAAAAGACCTGGGATACAGCTTGAAGATTGTAAATTAAGTTTTAAATTAAGACCTTCAATTTATTCTTTCCAAGGCCCATGAAAAATCATTTCCGTACAGTTACAGCACTTTCGTTAATTATTGTCCTTTTCAGTTCCTTTTATTCCATGCTATTCTCGCAGGAAATGGATTTTGAATCCTATAACCCACAATCTACCCTTGTGGTCCCTGAAAACCCCGTAACAAGAGCAAAATACCCCTTCGTAGACATACACAGTCACCAATCCAATGTCAACGAAGAACTGGTAGCCAAATTAATCAGAGAAATGGATGAACTGAACATGGCCACCATGGTAAACCTAAGTGGAAAACGATTTTCCAGAAACAGTGATAACAATGGCGCTCAGGAATACATGAAAGCCATGATCCAACAATTCAATGGACAAGCTCCTGGAAGATTTATCGTTTTCACCAACTTATCATTCAATGGTTTTGGAAACAAAGAGTGGAAAGAAAAAGCTGTAGCAGAATTGGAATCAGATGTTAAAAATGGTGCCAATGGATTAAAAATATACAAGAGTTTGGGCCTAAATGTAAAAGATGTCAACGGAAAAAGAGTACCAATCAACCACCCTGATCTGGATGCCATCTGGGCCAAATGTGGGGAATTGGGTATTCCTGTATTGATCCATGCTGCCGACCCTGCCCCCTTTTGGGAACCTATGGATAGCAATAATGAGCGCTGGTTAGAATTAAAATTACGCCCAAACAGAAAAAGAGGGCCTGATAATCCTGCTCCCTTTGAGCAAATCATAGCAGAACAGCATGCAGTTTTCAAAAAGCATAAAAACACCACTTTTATCAATGCACATATGGGTTGGATGGCCAATGACCTGGCAAAGGCAGGTGAACACTTGGACAAATACCCGAATGTGAATTTTGGAATAGCAGCCGTAATCGCTGAATTTGGCCGCCAACCTAGAGCTGCTAAAAAGTTCTTTATCGATTACCAAGACAGAATTCTTTTTGGAAAGGATGCCTATAACAAGGAGGAATTTTACACCTATTTCAGGGTGCTAGAAACCGAGGATGAGTATTTCCCTTACTACAAAAAATACCACGCCTATTGGCGCATGTATGGTTTAGGCCTTCCCGATGAGGTACTCAAGAAAGTCTATTATAAAAATGCACTACGAATTGTTCCCAATATGGACAAAAGCCTATTCCCGAATTGATCCTTGGGTTAAACGACAACTGCTGAACTTTACAAGTTGTTAATTTCTCCTCGTACTAATAACATTTTTATCGTCAATAAATTACCGAAGTTATTCGTTAATTTTGACTATCTCTTATTTAATCACTAGAACAAGTGTACCATTCTTAAATATCCATTTATTTCCATGGGAAAATACCCTTTCTCTACAGTAATAGCTGTAATAATAATGCTTTCTTTAGGTGTTTCTTGCAAAAAAGATCCTTTACCAGATATCCGTCCCATTGGGAATATTTCTTTGGCCATTGACATAGAAGGCTGTGCTAAATCTAGTCTTTCTTCAGAACGAATAAATAATATTGAATCAATTTGGCTTTCAATTGAGAATGATAATGGAGTTATTGAAGGCTATCCCAAAAAGTTCGAAGATTTTTTGTTTGAGGATTACACTATTAATTTGACAATCAAAGATCTGCCAATAGAAAACTATACGCTTAGCGAATTATTCCTGATGGATAATAATGGTGAAGTGATATATGCTAGCCCAATTATAAATTCTAAACTTTCAGCCATCATAACAAATCCACTTCCTCTCGAATTTGAAACACTAGAAAGCCAAATAGGTACAATTACTACAACAAGTCTATCAACAAGATGCTTTACTCCCGAAGACTTTGGTGTAGAAGAAGCAGAAATTAATTTCAGTGTAGAACCCGCCAATGTTGGTGGGACATTCGAGGGCGATATTGAAATATCAACTCAGAAAGCAATTGATGAATTGGGGGCTTTCTGCTATACAAAAATAAATGGAGGTATAACGATTTCATCAAGTGATGAACAATTAGATTTATCACCCTTTAGATCAATACAGCAAATTGGTTACCTCCTCATATACACAAATCCACAATTAAAAAGTCTCAAAGGTTTTCATAGCCTGAGTTCTTTGGATCACTTAACGATCCACAATAACACTAATTTAACATCATTAGAGGGGTTTTCAAATCTCAAGGAAATTAAAAATAGAGGGTCTTTTACCTCAAATCCAAAAGTAACAAACTTTAAAGGTCTGGAAAATCTTAACTCTGTTAAAAATTTCCTGAGAATTCAAGATAACTACAATTTATCAAGCTTAAACGGGTTAAACAATCTAACAAATTGCGGAACAATTCACATATGGTATAACCCAAAGCTTAGGTCTATTGTTGATTTGGAAAAGTTAACATCTGTAGGTTCAATTGAATTTGGAAGTAACTCAAATTTGGAACCAATTTGGGAGATTTTTAGACCCTTAAAAGAAATCAAAGGCCTAAGCCTTTCAAATATGGAAATAGATAATTTCTTCAATAAATTTCCTGAGGGTTTCAAAATCACTGGATCCATAAACTTAAGTAAAATCCACGGTTTAGAAAGCCTTAATGGTCTTCCAGTTGGAGAAGAGTTACAAGAAGACCTTGCCATTAGAGATATATTAAAATTAGAAAGTCTAGAGGGTCTGGAAAACTTACAGTCTGTAGGAAGAAACCTACTAATAGACTTACACCCAAACCTAACAACCTTAAAAGGCCTGGACAATTTATCCTATGTGGGGGACAGGTTTTCAATTAAAGACAATCCCAAACTGGATGATCTATGTGCTTTAAATAAATTGTTTTCTGATAGACTAGCCTACGGCTTTATCATAAATAAAAACGCTTACAATCCAAAGTTAAGTGATTTTAAGAATGGTCGATGCTACAAATATTATTATTTACCTGCCTCAAATTGAAAAAAGTAGTTCTACCAAATAGGTAGTAATTATCACCAAAGCGACTACTTTCTTCAGAGGAATGCATCAAACATATTGGAGATATAAGAATAATCATCTCCTGCAAAGTATAAATTGGATATGTAGCCTTATTTAAAAAGGTCTAAATTTATTGAATTTTAACCCTTATTGAAAGGATTAAACCCGGATTATGTAATAGAATGTCTATTGCATATTTCGGGTTAAAGCACAATCACACCTTTAAGTTTGTTGTTCCTTTTATTGGCATCCTTGCTACTAATAATCAAAGTGTATTTAAGTTTTTTACCTGGTTGGTTGGCACGAAACCTTTCACCTGAAGTATAAACTACGGATTGCCCCGGTTTCATACTAGAGGTCTTGGTATCAAAACTGATCATCTTACCATTTACTTTTAAAAACACGCGGTACTTTCCTGCCGGCACAGCTTCAGGCCCGATATTTTTAATGGCGTATTTGAAAGTCCGATAGCCATTTACTTCAGCATCTAGCATAACCTCCATGGCCTCCATGTCAAAACTAGGCTCTTGCTGAGCCATAAGAGGTGAACAGGCTAAAAAACAGACAATTAAAAATTTCCCAAACATACTTTTTTTAATTAAGTGAATCCAAAAATAAAAAAAGCCCGGTCACAATAGCAACCGGGCCTAGCATTTTTTAAATACTTTCTTAGTTTGCAGCTGGAGCAGCTGGTGCTTCAATGCCTAACTTAGCCAATACAAGATCTGTAAAAGGATCGTTGTCTTTGGTATACAAAAGAACAGGTGCTTGACCAGCAGACTCACTTAAAATATGAGAATAGTTATTTTCTGCTGCTACTGAATTAATAGCATTGTAAACCTTGGTCTGTACAGGCTCCAATAATTCCTGAAGCTTTCGCTGATAGGAAGCTTGTGCATCTTGTTCAAACTTACGGATTTCTTGCTCTAATTTTTGTAACTCTTGCTGCTTAATACCTCTTGCTTCTTCAGTCATTGCGGCTGCACCTTGCTGATATTCCTGCATTTGTCTTTGAAAAGCAGCGCTTTTAGATTGGATCTGTTGACCTAATTGATTGCTATAATCTTTGATATCAGCATCTATTTGCTCCATCTCTGGCATCAGGCTCATAATGTATTCCACATTTGTATACCCTATTTTGACGTCTTGAGCATTTGCTACAAATCCAAAGCAAAAGAGGGCGATTGCTGATAGGAAAATTCTTGCTTTCATAATTGTTAAACTTGGTTAATTTTAATTGTTTTCTTCTAATCCTAATTCTTCTAATATAAAATCTGAGTAATCATGCCTTGGGTCCGTATAGATTATGGACGTTGGACTTGATGCTTTGTCAAATAAAATGGCAATACCATTTCTTTTGGAGACCCGATCAATGGCGTCATAAATGGTCGATTGCAACGGTTGAAGCAATTCTGCTTGTTTTTGATACAGTTGCCCGTTGTCGCCAAATATCCTATTATTGAAAGCCCTGGCCTCTTTTTGTTTCTCCCTTATTAGTGCCAGTCTTTCCTGGTACATTTCTTCGGTGAGCAAAACCTGCTCTCCTTGAAGGTCACTATACATTTGTTGTATAGCCTCCTCCAAATTTTGTGCCTCTTTTTTCCACTCTGCACTTAGGGCTTCCATTTCCCCCTGAATCTTTTTGTAATCAGGATGCTTGTTGAGAATATATTCTGTATCAACATAGCCTAGTTTCTGACCCATTAGCACAATTGGCAAAAAGGTTAGCAAAAATAACAATTTCAGGGACTTTTCCATAATTATCTGAATTGTTGACCAATTGTAAAGTGGAACATTCCTCCGCTTGGTCCTGGGTTTGGATCACTTGTGGTAGACACACCATCAAAGCCATAACCCCAGTCAATACCTAACAGGCCAAATGCTGGCATAAATATTCTCGCTCCAAAACCGGCCGATTTTTTTAAATCATACGGATTGTAATCTTGATAATTTCCCCAGTTATTTCCTGCCTCTGCAAAACCAAGTAAGAATATAGTTGCTGAAGGATTAGGAGAAACAAGGAAACGAAGCTCCATTACATGCTTGTTATACACTACCCCACCATAAGGCACCGGTGCATTGGGTTGGTTTCTAAACTCTTTACCAGGTGTGATGGATTGATTTTCATATCCTCTTAGACCTATAATTTCTTGACCCAAAGCAAAGTTCATCATATTCATACCATCACCACCCAACACAAATCGTTCAAGAGGTATAATACCCGTTTTCGTTCCATAAGACCCAAGAAAACCTAGGTGTGTTCTAGCACTCAAGACAAGCTTGGTAGAGCCCAATACTGGTGTATAAAATGAGCCATCAAACATCCACTTATGGTATTCTAAGAATTGGTATTTTTCCTGATCAGAAGATTCACTTGTCAGTTTATTGTTCAGGGCAGCATAAGGAGGAGTAAGTGAAGCACTCAAAGTAATGTTAGACCCAAACCTTGGATAAATGGCCTGATCTAAATTATTCCTAGAAATGGTAGTGTTCAATGCCACACTTTTCGCATTACCTGTATTAAAGCTTAGGCCAAAGTAATTCCCATATTCATCAAAATTATAATTTTGGAATTGAAGGCTATTACTGATTTGGAAATAATCATCTGGCCAAGTAACTCTTTTTGCTAAGCCAATGGATGCACCTGTGATTTTAAAAGATCCTAGTTCTTCACCAAAATTGGTTTGACTGTAAAAGTTTAATTGTCTTTGAACGGAATGGTTGAAGCTAAAGCTTAAAGCATTCGGTTTTTTACCTCCAAACCAAGGCTCAGTAAATGACATACTATAGTTCTGGAAACTTTTACCATTGGCTTGAACCCTTAATGAAAGTTTCTGCCCATCACCAACAGGAAGTGGTCTCCATTTGGAGAAATCTTTGATGTTCTTGATGGAGAAGTTATTGAAAGTAAGTCCTACAGTACCTACAAAACCAAACAATCCACCCCAACCACCGGAAAGCTCAATCTGGTCATTTGGTCTTTCTTCAAGCTGGAAAGTAATGTCAACAGTAGCATTCTCAAAATTAGGACGCATGTCCGGCTCAATGTTTTCAGGGTTGAAGTAACCTATTTGGGACAATTCCCGAATGGTTCTTACCAAGGCTTTTCTATTAAATAATTGTCCTGGAAGGATACGTATTTCCCTCATGACCACGTGGTCACTGGTTCTTTCATTTCCTTCTATAGAGACACTGTTTACCGTTACTTGCGGTCCTTCAAAGATCCTTAATTCTATGTCTATTGAATCCGCTTCTATATTGACCTCCACTGGATCAATGGTAAAAAACAAATAGCCATTGTCTTGGTACAAAGAACTCACATCATCCCCACGTTGTGGGTCATAGTTTAGCCTTTTATCCAGCTTTTCTTTATTATAGATATCGCCATCAAAAATTCCCAGTTTTGCCTGAAGCTCTTCATCTGTATGAATATAGTTTCCTGAAAACTCGATTTTGCGGTAATAGTATTGCTTGCCTTCCTCAATGTCAATATCTATATTGATACGGCTGTCATCAAAACGGAAAATACTATCTGATAAAATCTCTGCGTCCCTATACCCCTTACTGTTATAAAAGGCGATAAGGGAATTTTTATCATCACGGTAATCACTTTTTACGAATTTGGACCCATTAAAGAAATTGAGTTTAAAATTCTTATTGATATACTCTTTAACCTGATCATCGGTTACAGGATTCCTCTTAACGACTGCATTACCGATATTTTTTGGGTTGGCATTTAGCAAACGAGAGACAACATCTTTGAAAAAATACACCCGAGCATGCTCATGTGTACCTTTCATTTTTTTCTTGAGGCGGTTATCCGCAATATTTTCATTGCCATCAAAGGCGATCTCATTGATACGAACTTTGCTCTTCTTATCTACATCAAACCTAAGTTTAACGCTATTCGGAAGAGTGGTGTCTCTTTCCTGCACCACTTTTACTTCTGTATTCAAGAATCCTTTCCCTACAAAATAATCCCTGATATTCCTTTGGGCTGTATTTAGTACATCGTCTCTTACAACACGACCCCTAATATTTACCTTGTCCTTTAACTCCCCTTCTTGGGTCTTGTTTACTCCCGTGAAGTCAAAGCGACTAAATCGAGGTCTTTCAGTCAAGTCTAAAAGGAGGTAAATGTCATCTCCTTCTATTTTCGTAACAAGGATTTTTACGTCTCCAATAATACCCTGACCCCAAAGTTTTTTCAGGGCACCAGAAATAGCATCTCCCGGAACAGTAATTTGGTCATCAACGCGAAGGCCTGCCAAGGAGATAATGGCAGTTTCATCAAGTGTATTTAAACCCACTGCCTCAATTTCAGCTATCCGATACTTTTTTGGATTGGCATAACTAAGGTCTATAATATTTACCGGCTCCTGACTGGTGTACCGGCTTTGTCCCAATCTGATTTGGGCCTCTGCCACTCCGGTCAATAGCAGCAAGTAAATAATTAATAAATTCTTTTTCATTTCAAACGATAAAATTTAACCCTGGTATTAGTTGTTCCAAGGCGGCAATAATTCTGAAACACAATTCTTTCAGAACAAGTATTGTCAATTAGAGGCCTTTGTTTGGTCTCCTGTTTTTCCAAACCTTCTTTCCCTTTTTTGAAAGGCAAGTATGGCTTCATGCAAATTCTTTTTCCGGAAATCCGGCCAAAGGACTTCTGTGAAATATAATTCTGTATAGGCCAATTGCCATAACATAAAGTTACTGATCCTAATTTCACCACTGGTTCTGATCAGCAGTTCTGGATCTGGTATATCGGCAGTATTCAAATGTTTTCCAATCATATCTTGATTGATAGCATCTGCCGGTAATTCACCGTCAACTACTTTTTTGACAATTTTTTTAACAGCCTGTTCTATTTCCCAACGTCCACTATAACTCAAGGCCAGTACTACGGTCATCCCGGTATTGCCCTTGGTTTTTTCTTTTCCCATTTTCAGGTGTTCTTTGCATGATTTGGGCAAACTATCTATATCACCAATTGTTTCTAACCTGATATTGTTTTTCATCATGGTGGGTACCTCATCGGTAATTGCTTCTACCAGAATTCCCATAAGCGCATCTACCTCTTCTTTGGGTCTTGACCAGTTTTCTGTAGAGAAGGCATACAAGGATATGTAATCTACTCCCAATTCTGCTGATCCTTCAATGGCATCCCTTACTGCAGACAGGGCATTTCTATGACCAAATATTCGCATAGCGCCTTTCTTTTGCGCCCAACGCCCATTGCCATCCATTATTATTGCTATATGCCGGGGTATATTGCCCTTGTCAATCACTTCCTTCATTCCAAAATTCTCTGTTGGTTCAATTGATTTACAAAAATGACACTTCTTTTTTAAAAATTCTATCCTGAGGTCAATTATTGTACTAGTAGCACTTGATCTGATGAAAAGAATAGCTGATGGTAAAGCCCAAAAAATAATACCAATCACGGTCAGATTGATTGCCAAAATTTATGCTTGCGGGGTCTAACACTTGATTTCCTGTGCCAGGGTCAGTTCTATATCGAGGCAAATATAAGGTCTCATCGCCAATTTTATCCAGATTGTCCGAAAAGGTTGCTTTAGCTCCACCTTCAAAAGAAAGTAAAACACGGTCCTTTAGTTTGTACTTAATGCCTGCCCCAAAGGGAACAATTACAGTACCTACTGCATAGTTTCCAGGAAATGGGTCGGCTTGATAAGATTGGCCCTGACCGTAAAACAATCCATATCCTAGACCAAAAAAGCCAAATGGGGAAAACCTGGTAGTAGACCTGTGGCTCATATAATCCAGAAAATGGAACTCCATTGTTGCGGAAATTTCAGCCATAGTACCTTTAAAAAAGGCATTTCTGGTCATAGCCACCCCATCAATTGGACTTATGCTATCCGCCCCGTTAAGCCGAGATACGGTAAAGCCTGCTCTTAAGCTCCATGCATTGTCAAAATTTCGTCTGCCAAATAACGTTCCTTGAATACCAAGTTGGTTAGGGTCTATAATCCGAAGGATATCTCCGGTATAGGTTCCTGCTCCTAATCCTAATCCTATCTCATGCTGTTGGGCCTTTGCCATTTGGGTAGTTCCCAAACTTAAAATGGCCAAGACAGCCGATAGTGCTAATGTGTAAAACCTGGATTTATTCAAGTCGTTGCAATTTATAAACTACCCAACGAATAAAAAACCCTACTAAGTATAGAGCGGGTTAAATATTGTTAAAACTAGTTTCTCATGTCATATCCCCAGTTCAATTTTTGTCTCAGGGTGTCAAAGAAGCTGTAATTGTGAAACTTAACAAGCTTCGCTACAAATATTTCTTTTTTGATTTTCAGTTCCACTGACGCATCTATAGGCGTAGATCTGGAATCTAAAGATACAAGGAATTTTTCACTCCTTCCCTCTATTTTAAAGGAGATTTCGCTGTCATCAGAAACCACAATTGGTCTGACATTCAGGTTGTGCGGACTTACAGGGGTGATCACAAAGTTTTTGGCAAGGGGTGATATCAAGGGCCCTCCACAACTCAGCGAGTAACCAGTAGAGCCAGTAGGTGTAGATACGATGAGCCCATCTGCCCAATAACTATTAAGGTAATCTCCATCTATATAGGTATGTACGGTGATCATCGAAGAAGTATCTCTTTTGTGAATGGTAAACTCATTCAAGCCAAAGTTAAGCCCTTTAAATAGGGGAACACTTGACTCAAGTCTTACTAAACTCCTGTCTTCCAATGAGTACCGATTTTCCAATAAGTCCTTTACAGCAGCATCAATGTCTTCTTTGGCTATGGTAGCCAAAAATCCCATTCTCCCTGTATTGATTCCCAAAACAGGCGTTTCATAAGCTCCAATAAGGGAAATGGTGTCCAATAAGGTGCCATCTCCACCAATGGAAATGACCACATCAATTGCCGACAATCCTTCTTTCCCAACCAGCGCAGTTACCTCAGAACTTAGTCCTCCACTCTTTTTAATAGAGTTAAATAAGTTTTTGGTCAACTGTACTTTTGATCCACTTTCTACAAAAGAGCGAATCAATTGGTGAATACAGGTTTGAAATTGGGGGGAAATATTAATACCGTGAAGTAATATGTTCATGTAGGATCAGATATCTAAAAATCTCATCAAGTTGCCCAGACGGTCCTGATCACTACTTATACCATCTTCCTCTTGGTATTGGTCAATAACCCTGTAGCCAAAACGTTCCAGCGTAGCCTTGATGTGCCGAAGCTCAACTTGATCAATTTTTAGTGTTACTTTGATTTTACTGTCATCAAGGGGGTCATCGGAGATGAAGCTGCTTAGAATTTTTGCGTTTTCGGATTCTACTACCCGGGCTATGTCGTACAGACTATAATCTGTCATAAACATAGATAAGATCAATACCCCACCTTGGGACTGAATCGAGATGCTCTCAGTAAATGCAGAAATAGCTCCCTCTTGCGTAACTACCCCCAAGTACTTTAGCTCTTTGTCTAAAACAGCCACCATACTCACCTGATTTTCAGAAGACACCCTTAAAACTTCATAAATATGACGGTCCTCCTGCACAATACTTGCAGTCCCTATCAAGTCTATGTATTCTATATTCAGTTCAGGGTCATTGAGCTCATAAATGATTTCATCTGTAATAAAACCCTTAAACGCGCCCTTATCTACCACGGGAAGTATGTCCGTCCTGATCTCTTCCATCCAGGAAAGGCCTAACTTTACTTTGTCAGTAAATTTTAGGGGAGGTATAAGGTTGTTTATAAATTCTATCGCCCGCATGTAGCTAAAGGTATTAAAAGGATTCGAAAAATAAAACGAGTTCTAGCCCTCCTTGGTTCAAATAACTAAATTTCTTGTCCTTTTTTTGAGGCAAATAACCCTAATGGACATTTAAAAATACAATAGTCTATAGAATTAACGATGGATTTGTGCTGTTTTTAATTCACTAATAAGATTTATCCAGTTTTGAATAAGTTGTTGTCCGTGCTCGGTAAGGTGGGCTTCCGGATGAAACTGAATCCCTAAAATAGGCAGGTATTTATGAGCAAGTGCCATAATTTCTCCTTTTTCCCCTTCAAGAATTAGCTCCATACAATCCGGAATATTTTCTAGCTCTAAAGAATGATATCGGGTAACATTAAAATGTTCAGGCAAACCCATCAACACTTCATGATTCTTTGTCCTAAAAACAGTAGAAATTTTACCGTGCATGGGCCAGGGACTTCTCACCAAACCTGCCCCGAAAAAAGTACCTAGGGCCTGATGTCCCAGACAAATCCCCAAAACAGGGACTTTGTCATAATAGTGGGCAAGAATTTCCATGAGGTTTCCCGCTTTATCAGGAGTTTCCGGTCCCGGTGAAATAACCAAAGCGGAAAAATCATAAGTTTGTACCTCTTTCAGGCTTACATTGTTCCGCAATACGGTAACCTTTTCACCCGTTCTTCTGAAATAATCAGCCAGAATGTGGGAAAAGGAATCGAAGTTATCAATTAACAAAATCACTGGAAGAGCTATTTACAAGTTCCTTGATCGTGGCGATTGCCGTATCAATGATAGGAGTATAATCATCTAGCACAGCCACCATCGTAGGTGCAACAGGGACTATTACCGGATAGATCACCGCGTCTTTTTTCATTTCTGAGGGCACCTGAAATTCAAAGGAATTGGCTACCCATATCAGCAGGCTAATCATGATGCTCCATTTAAAGATACCCAAAATAGCACCAGCAAAGCTGTCAAATGTACCCAATATGGTCAGGTCAAGGGCCTTTTTGACAATATAGGCCAATATTCGGATTGATATCGTTACGGCCAAAAAGATCAAAACAAAGGCCACAAAAGGCAGCATAAAGGTCAGGCTTTCTACCTTATCGGTAAGAAGCTCTGCCCCCCAGTTCATAAAGCGAAATGCTAGAATTATACCCACAAAAAAAGCCAGGATAGACAAAATCCCAATAAAGAGCCCCTGCCGGTAGCCACTAAAGGCCCCTACGGCCAGCATGCCCAATATAATGATGTCTATCGTGCTCAATTTAATTTACGGGTTTAATAAGGCTTTTACTTTTTGAGAAATTGCTTTTCCATCCGCTTTTCCAGCTAATTTCTTTGTCGCCATTCCCATTACTTTTCCCATGTCCTTAGGACCTGCCGCACCGGTTTGACTAATAATCGCTTCTAATTCAACAGTTAATTCTTCATCACTTAGCTGCTTAGGAAGAAATTCGCTTATCACATCCAGTTCAGTAGCCTCCACTTCGGCAAGGTCTTTCCTACCCTGTTTCTCAAATATCTCTATAGAATCTTTCCTTTGTTTTGCCGCTTTGGTCAGGATTTGTAGCTCTTCAGCATCAGAAAGTCCATTTTCATTTCCTCCCTTGGTTTCTTCAAGCATGATCATGGACTTGATGGCACGTAATCCACGCAACCTGTCTTTGTCCTTGGCTAGCATTGCTTGTTTGATTTCTTTTTCTATGTTGGTTTTTAAGCTCATGACTTATCTTTATTTGACTTGTAAAGTTTAAAACTGATCTATTCCTTGATGGGATGTAAAAATTAAAAACGTCTTATTCTCATCGGTATTTTCGATGTTAACGCAATATATTTAATTTAGCACAAAATTAGCTGATATTTGGAACATGACGAAATTAAGTGTAAACATAAATAAAATTGCCACCCTAAGAAATGCCCGCGGCCATAATAATCCCGATCTGGTCCAGGTAGCTTTGGATGCAGAGCGATTTGGTGCCCAGGGAATAACCGTACACCCTAGACCTGACGAAAGGCATATCAGGTATAACGATGTATTTGCACTAAAAGATCAAGTCAGTACGGAATTTAATATTGAAGGCTACCCTGACGAAAGGTACATGGAGATCATCCGACTGGCCAAACCAGCACAGGCAACACTTGTGCCGGATCCTCCAGAGGCAATCACTTCCAATACCGGATGGGACACCATCAAGCACAAAGACATGCTCAAAGACCTTATTTCAGAACTTCATAGCTATGGGGTAAGGACTTCTATTTTCATCAATCCGGAATCTAAATATTTTGAACCTGCCAAAGAAACAGGAACAGACAGGGTGGAATTGTACACTGAACCCTATGCCAGTACTTATCACAAAGACAAAGTAAAGGCTGTCGCTCCTTATTTAGAGGTAGCAGCCATCGCCAGAGAACTTGGTTTGGGCTTGAATGCTGGCCATGACCTGGATTTACACAATTTGAAATTTCTAAAAGAGCAAATCCCTTACCTGGATGAGGTATCCATAGGACATGCCCTTATCTGTGATGCCCTGTATTACGGACTGGAAAACACCATACAGATGTACCGCAGACAATTGGAAGTATAAAACCAAACCAACGATGAAATTAAACTTTAGAAAAACTGGCACAGGAAAACCTTTGGTAATCCTGCATGGGCTATTTGGTTCTGCTGACAATTGGATGAGCATTGCAAAAGGGCTGGAGGAGAATTATACGCTTTACTTGCTTGACCAGCGTAACCATGGCGATTCCCCACACAGTGATAACTGGAATTACAAAGCAATGGCAGAAGACCTTAAGGAATTTATGGAGGCAGAAGGTTTGGAAAAGGCCAGTTTTCTAGGGCATTCCATGGGAGGTAAAACGGTAATGAAATTTGCTTTGACATATCCTGAGATGGTGAATAAACTTGTGGTGGCTGATATTGCCCCTCGACCTTATCCAGTTCATCATCAAACTATTTTGGAAGGTCTTAATGCGGTGGATATTAAGAACCTCTCCTCCAGAAAAGAAGCGGAAGACAAACTGACCGAATATATCTCTGAACGTGGTGTCCGCCAGTTTCTTTTAAAAAACCTAACCCGAAAAGAAGGTGCTTTTGCTTGGAAAATCAACCTTCCAGTTATTACCAAGCAAATCGAAAATGTAGGCGAGGAAATAACTTCTGACAAGCCTTTTTCCGGTCCCGCACTCTTTATGGGAGGCGCCAATTCTGACTATATCAAAAGCAGTGACAAGGAAGATATAGAGAACTTATTTCCTGACAACCACATTATCCACATCAAAAATACCGGTCACTGGCTACATGCAGAACAGCCCGAAGCGGTAGTGGCTACCTTAAATGCTTTTCTAGGAACCTGATACAGGACGCTTCAATTCTAATAGAATAATTGTCCTTAAAATTAATTATTAGGGAGCATGTACACTGATTTTTCATCATAGGTATTGGCTCCCTTTTTTTGC
>TARA_R110001599_G_scaffold50839_8_pt1 | contig 15137 bp, 11 predicted proteins | sample TARA_R110001599 | Tara Oceans TARA_R110001599 (sample SAMEA4398360) | marine metagenome | biome: Polar Biome; feature: [MES] marine water layer (ENVO:01000295) within the mesopelagic zone...; material: water (ENVO:00002006), including particulate matter (ENVO:01000060) such as...... | reverse complement strand
CCCGTAATATTCCTCGTAGTATTCCAGTACTTTTGTCATTACGAGTTGATTTTTTTCGTTATTACAAAATATAAACACGCCGCCGGCGTAAAAGTTATCTAGGTTTTCTAAACCAAGCATTGTCTTTGCTTGATGAAATTCCTGTATCGTCTGAGGCGTACATGCTCTTTGTTCGTATATCTCTATGTTCGGTACCCAGAAGTGTCGGGTAACACCGAAACCATCGCCGACCTTATCACACGCTTGAGTTATGTTATTATTAGCCATCGCGGTGTCGCTATCAACGTACACACCATATTTTGTCTTTATATGCTGAGCCCCGATATACTTGTGCTTCCAGATTAAGTACCCAACTTTTTTTCCAGAATTAAAATCTATGGCATCAGGAAGATTAATAACTTCATACTCTTCATTTGATGACAGCTTATTCCCAAACTCAAGCACTAAAAAATTATAGTCACTAGATTTTGACTTTACGCTGCTGATGGACTTCTTCATATTTTCATAATGAACGTCATAACCACCAACAGTGTATATAAATGTTATTTCATTCTCTCTTGTTGTCATAAAGGATCCTCGCTTTTAACAGGCACTACTTCTTGAACTATAGATTTGTATCCACCTGTTCTCCTGCTATGCCATAAGACTTTCTTTGCCCACTCATAATTTTCCTGTATTCCAGAACCTATAAACTCAATATCATTTTGTTCTTTTTTCAAAGCTGCCTTTTGCTCTATAACATTATGAATATTATATCCAAAAGATCTTGATTGAACACGCTCTCTAGGGTGGTTTAGTCTTGCATGCTGGTACATTAGGAGTTCTTGTAATACCTCTTCTTCTAGAGATATCTTAAGATGGTTTATCAGAAAGTTTGTAATATCTTTTTCAAAGCTTTCATAATCTAACGCAACTTTTATCGCGGTGGACTCATCGACACTCCAATTTATCTCAGAGACCTCAGGAACTACAATTCCCCAATGACGGTCATTTTGTAATATACTTTTCATATTATGCAAAATCAAGTGGTGCTCATCAGAAAGAAAAGACCCCTTGTCTTTATTTACATTGACATATTCAAGGAGTGAAGTGTAGAACTGCTTGTATGTAATACCTAAGTGGTTTCTAAGAAATCTAGATATAAATTGTGTGGGACCTAAGTAGTGTCCAAATATTACAAGCCACCTAAATTGGTGACCTTCAAGCCATTGTTCATGAGTAAACGTGTCTGTTTTAGTAACAAATTTAGATGTGTCTTCGCTCAACTTTCCGTCAATATGACGATGGTGAAAGCGTGGCTGTGTAACAGAGACTTCTATTCCGTATTTATTTATAAATTCCGGGCGACTGAATGGCGTATTAACAAGCGCAGTCATCAAATGGATATCAAGGTAGTTGTGGTAATCTAACTCTATGATTTTACATACACCATCGACAAATGTCTCGACTGTCTCTTCGGGAAGTCCCCATATGAGTTCAACGTAACTTGATATATTTTTGCTTTCGTACATCTCGACAAACTCTTTTAGCTTCCCGCCGTCGACATTCTTTCTTTTAACAGCTTTTAAGACATCAGCGTTCATCGACTGTAGCGCGATGGTCATTCCCTTCTGGCAGCCGGCGTCTTCTAAAACTTTCGCAATTTCTAGTACTCTATCAGCTTGCCCTTTTACCCACGTAACTCTAAAAGCATGAGGGTAGCCAGTCTCTTCCTTCTTACTCTTAACGTACAAAGAGAGATCCATATCTAAATCATAATACATACCATAATTTGAATTTGCATCAGTAATATACTCTATCTTATTCTCTGTTATCCAGTCAATTTCTTGCTTGATCTTGTCGTAATTTTTGTATACTTTAGTGTAGTACTTTTCACCAATTTCACAAAATGCACATTGAAACGGGCACCCTCTAGCAGACTCAACAATAGCGCTGTATTCTAGACCTGAATCATTTTCTGATACAAGCTTATCATAGAAACCATTAAGATAAGGACTTTCATAGCTCTTTATGTCTTTTAGTCGGCTTCGTGGAATTTGAGGATGCTGTACTTTTCCATCGAAAAAAGTTATTCCAGCTATAGACTTATAGTCGGGATTTTGTGCTAACTTTTGTTCTAGTATCTCTACGAATGTAACTTCGCCCTCACCATGAACCAAGATATCAACATAAGGATGATCCTCGAAAAAATTGCCTACTCTATCTGCTAGAGGTTGCTGCTGACCACCAAAAACTATTAAGCAGCCAGGATATTTTTCTTTTATACCTTTTGCTATCTTAAGATTAATGTTCCAGTTCCATATAAAGCAAGAAAAACCTATAACATCAGGCTCATGTATTTCTGATACTATCTCTTCATGTGGTTGACGATAGTAGAACCATTTCTTTAATTCATAGTTATCGGCAACTGCTTGATTTGCAAAAGCGTAAGAAGCCACGACACCTGTTGAGTATGGCAAATATACTTGGTTCGCAAATACGTCAGACAACTCAAGCAGATACATATTTTTTTTCATGGTAGATATTTCTTTCCCATGAAGGAAGCTGTCATTAACTTCTTCTTTAGCCACTATGAATCCCTTTCAAAGACAGGTATCGGTACCATCTTATGCTTGTTGGATCTATGAAACTTGTTATAAATTTCTAGTACTTCTCTCTCTCTGTCATTCACAGGCTCATTGTTAGGATGCTGCATAGCCCTCTCTAGCTCATTGTATGTTGCACCTATTTGGTCTTCATCTGTTCTTCCATCATCCCACAGACCGTCGGTGGGGGGTGCGGTAACTATAGAATCTAATACACCAAGTGACATTGCCATCTGTTTTACTTCTGACTTGTATAGATCAGCGATAGGAGATATGTCAACACCACCGTCACCGTACTTGGTAAAAAACCCAATCCCAAAATCTTCCACCTTGTTTCCTGTCCCAACCACTATACCGTTAGAAGTTGAAGCTATTTGGTAAAGCATCATCATCCTTAATCTTGATCGTGCATTTGCAAGGCTTAAGTCAGACGTTTCATCATCAGATAATGAAGAGCAAAACGAGTCAAACGTAGAAGTTAGATCTTTCGTTATGCTAACAACATTTTTAGAATAATTTGATAGTAGCCACTCAGCATGGTCTATAGAAAGATCATCTTGCTTTTTTATCTGATGAATCGGAAGCCGTAATATAACAGTCTTTAATCCTGTCATCGCACAAAGAGTTGACACAAGAGAAGAATCTATACCACCAGATATTCCAACCACCAGAGCCTCTTTGTTAGCAGCCAAAGCGTATTTGCTTATCCAGCTTACTACGTCTTCTGGGGCTGGAATCATTTTTACCCTCCTACTCTAATTACCGTTATACCATCTTGATCAGCGATATAACGGTGGGGATCGATAACAACAGATCCTTGCGGAAACGAAAAGTTTTTAAATTCTTCGTGTTTACATCCTATCAAGAAACAACTTGCAGCGAAAGCTGGCAACTCATCTCCCAATTTAGGATCATAGCTGGTCACTTCATGACCACGCTCAACTAATATATTCTCTAATAGTATTGCTGGCGAACCCAATATAAGATTGGTTTCTGGCTTAAATGATCTTCCCATTATAACCTTAGGGAGGTCATGTTCTTCCATCAGGTCAGCTAGCCAGTCTGTTTGCTTTTCTCTACAAATCATTAAACTTTCATACCAATCGTAGCTGACATCTAACTTCCTAGCTAGCCAAGATAAAGCAATATTGTCACGAGGATGGCAACCACCACCGTCACCCATACCACCCTGCATATACTTGGTACTAATTAATCTTTCTGTTGCTAAAAATAAACCGTCCATAACATTATCACAATTGACATTCTCTGACTTGTGCGCTACTTCCATAATGATATTCGCAAGACATATTTTCATCGTGATATAAGTGTTATAAGAAACTTTTATCATTTCGGCTTCTTCAATCGTACACTTATAAACAGGACGGTCATGAATAGTAGCGTAGAAGTCTCTAGCTGTTTCATAAGCCCCTTGATCATCAACACCAAAGAGAACAAACTCAGGTTGTGTAAAGTCTTTTATTGTAGTTCCCATCGCGATGAAGAAAGGATTATAGCATAGCTTTACCAATGGGCTGAGAATTGGCTTTATTTCTGACCTCACAGTACCGGGAAGTACTGTGGATATTATAATAACGATTTTCTCGTTGCCTTGAGCCTCTACCTCATTAGACAGTGTGCTGATCCCGGCTTTGAGCCAGGTGTAGTCAAAATCAACTCTCTCTTCTGGAATTCTCGTGGTTCCTTCGTATTTCGGATCATGCGGAGTCTGTATCGGAACAAAGATTATGTCTGAATTTTCTACAACTTCTTTAACACTTCCAAAATTGATGTTGTGTGTCTTTAAGAGCTCTGGTGCTCCTTCTTCTCTGTAGGGTAGCTCCTTTGTTTCTAAAATATTCTTAACATTTTCGTCTATGTCATAGCCCCAAACAGAGTGCCCTGCTTTCTCAATAGCCAGCGCACAAGGCAACCCAAGCTTCCCTAAACCAATAAAACCTACTCTCATTTTTTAAACTCCTTAAATACTCATTTTATGCTATTTAACAGATAACAGTTAAAGTTATCTTAAATCTATCTTCTAGAAAAACCTATATCCAATTATAGCTGTCTTATTTCTATTTATCATGCTCTATCCCTTTAGCAATATAGTTTTCCTCAAATTGTCGCTGGTCTAAAGGTGACTGACCTCTTGAAAACATATTCATATAATATACTAACAAGCTACGATAGAATTGTTTGGCATCAATAGGATTACCATGCTGTGTACAACCATAACTATCTGTATATTTCATACCAAAATGGTTAATAGCTGTGGTGTGAAGCGGCCAGCGACCGGAAGATATTTCATATGTTGAATCTTCCAACTTACATTCATTATCACTAGAAATTACACTCTCTGGTAGTTTATCCATACCAAGAATTTGTAGCGCTTGGTTAGCTTTCTCTAGAAATACTAGACTGGTTGGGTGCTGAGGAATCAGAAACAGATTTCTTTTTCCCATATTTTCTTCTATAAAAGAGCTAATCTTGATATCTGTAACTTCTTCTTTTTGTCTAAGAATGCTTATCGTCTCTGCATGTCTTCTAGAGTATTCCCAGTCTATCTTATCAGCGTCGTATAATGAAATAATATCTTCATCAGTTAAATTTTCCCTTAGACCCTCTATTACTTCTGAGCCATACCATCTTTTACAACTAGCATAGTGCGCTGCTTGAGATATCGGCCAGAAAGCAGAGTAGTATGTGTAGGGGAAAGATACCTTCTTACAGCTAGGCTTTAAAAGAGAGCCGATTGAATCCTTTACAGACGAATCAGTAGAATACTCACCGTGTCTTGCCTGTAGCGGCTGATACAGGAACAGGTCTGCTGTCTTAACGTGATCGTGATCTATCGTGTGCGCACCTTGCATGACCATCCAATTTGCGTATTGGTGTACTTCATACACTTCTTCAAATTGCTTACTTTTCTGCATGAAATTAACCATGCCAGTGTTATGACAATTGCCCCAGAATATGGCTTTCTTCTTCATAAGATGCTACCCCTCGCTTGAATGCCGGCCATCATAATTATCATCTTTAGTAGGATAGTAATCCCTGAACTGATGAATTAGTGGGTGCGAGGAAGATCTCCATTGTGCATGATGAAGACATTGTATTGATTCTGGATTATTTCCCTGTTCATACCCAAGAAGACCAAAGCATACTGGTATTGTTACGTCGCCTGCAGCACCGACAGTCCAGTGAGAAGATACTAAATCCCTAAAGACATCATCATTTTCTTTTATAAACTTGTGCACGTTATTAAACGCTTCTGACTCGTAGATATAAGGCCAGCCGTAGTTATCTACTTCAACCGCTGATGCTCCTGATACTTTCTTAAAAACATCATTCCAGTTCGGTGTTGTTGACCACTTAGGCCAGCTAGTGCAATAATTAACAGGCTCGCATATAAGCTTATGGTCGGTCGGCATAGTAAGCTTACCTCTGACTAAAACGTCTGTTTCCATCATAAGCATATAGGGTTTCTGCGCGTACTCTACAGCAGCTTTGTTTCTATCCAGCCAACTCATACCGGTATGATATAACTTATCAAAATACTCTTTTTCTTTTTGGTCAATGCAGGGAGAGCCTTTTGGTGAAATTTCGTTTATTAGATACTCAGCCATCCCGGGTTTCTGGCACCACCCGCGAGCGTCGTCTTCAATCGTTGTTTTAAGAAACGGATGCTTCTTTTCCAAATAAGAAAAATCATTTCCGCCATCAGAAACTAGATATACTGGGCACTCTGGATAAATTGAATAAAGCTTCTCTAAAGAGTACTCTATGGCTTTGCCCTCTGTATAACACGTAAAAAATACACCAAAATCCGACATATCTAACTCCAAATACCTGTGAATATATTAAAATAGCGTGAGCTATTTGTAATGGTTATCAATAAACCTATTATATCGTAGCAGAAGTACATGTACATACCAAAAATCAGACACATGCCTTAAACTTAAATTGCTACAAACTAGCTTCGATAGCGATCATTTGCTCATAATCTTTTCGACAGCCGGAAGATATACATTCTTAATAACGCTAGTCCATGAAAACGTCTCTGCGTACTGTCTTATTTCATGTCTCATAGATGAAGAAATTTCTGCATTTTCTTTGAGCACTGATTGTACGTAAGATGTATTTGTCATCATTCTTTCTGGAATAACATGTATAAACTCTTTGTCTAGATCTAAATTGCCGCAAGCAAACTCAGAAAGAACTAGACCCAATCCGGCAGACATGGCCTCCATGCAGACAAGAGGATGAGCTTCGCCGTCGCTGAGAAGAGCTAAGTTTGCGTATCTTGTTAGATTATCATATAGATAGTCTTTGCTCCATTCTCCAAGATACATGTCGGATGAAGCATTAAACCTGCTGTCTGCAATATTTCCTGCGTAGTATAGGCCTTCTATATCTTGAAATATGTGTTGTCTTTTACGAAAGTCTACCTTTGCTAGATACATTGAACGATCTTTAAATTCACACTCTTCTGTGAACCTAAACAAATCGTCCCTAACTCCGTTATGCACAACATGTATATTTTCTTTGTTGAATCCGAGCGAGGAATAAATGTTAGCTATACCAGGAGAAAGAGCAAAAATATTAACGTCTGTACTTAAGAACGCCTGTAATATTCTTCTGTATCCCGGGTCAAATCTATGGGGTTGCTCTAGATATCCATAGTGGCTCGTTATAGCTATATTATCACAATTAATATGTGGTACAATATCTATATGTTCATCGTACTGCACATGTACAAAATCAGCATTAATAAGGTTTGTCTGTCTTATTATTTCATTCTTATCTCTGACATTTACAATGTGTACTTCATGACCTAAGTCTTCTAAGGAGCACCTCATATCATGAATTAATATTTCTACTGCGCCCCAACCTGTCGGTGGGATAGGCATAATCCCTGGTCCTATTATAGCAATCTTCATTGTTACTGCTCCTTTTCTTTTGCTTCTTCCTGCTTTAGTCTTATCAAGCAGCTTTCACAGATACAGAAGTTGTTCTTGGGATTGCCAGTTCCGGCACCATCTATTGAGATCGACCATTCTTGCAAAACAGTAAAATCCAACTCGCGAGTTTCAACTATCCTACAACTTGCGCACATGAATGGTATCTGGATATGGTGAGCATTAAGATTCTCTATCACTGTTTCCATTGAGTCTTGGGATATATCTGGTTTCCCACCCATAAATCTTGGAAACTCTGAATGAGGCTTATCAACATGAAGCATCATTGGAGTTAAGCCGGCGGCGGTTAGAACCTTATGCCAATGATGTTGGTCTGGCCACGCAAAGTTACAAGGTAGTGTGCGAATAAGATCATAATTTTTTAAAAACCAGCAGTTCATATGAGACTCATCATGCCAATCTGCGCACATATTTCTATTAGAATCACCATCGATCATAAGCTCAAGTTCATTGATCATTTTTTCAACTACTGACAACTCACCTCCCCATAAGCATCCTTGATGGTAAAGTTTATCATTGAGATATGATATGCCGTATTCACCTGACTTAAGGATATTTGCGTTACTGTCGCCCTCGACTATAAACGCGTTCCATTCTGGGTTCTCGAAATTGCCCGGGTGCTGAACTCCGACTATCGGCTTAGTACCGTCTCCGAAGATTGTATCATAGTCTATTTTCTCTAAAGGAAACAAATCTGCGTCTAGAAACAACACATCATCTATTTTTCTTTTTTTCATTTCTTCAAGAGAAGCTTTGATGAATTTAAACCTTAGTAAAGTAACAAACGGCCAGCGATGGTGAGGAATGATAGTGCGAACAACATCGTCTTTTTTAAACATATCTTCTTCTACTCTGTCACTAAATGCAAAAATAGTCTTTTCACAATCATTTAACAGATTGGATGACACTGCTTCATACCACCTCGGAAAGAAGTCTGCGTACCTGGAGGTACCAATAAACACTAAACCTATATTCTTTTTCATAAAAATTCCTAATTTTCGTTAGATAATGATACTTGCCAGCCGTATCTAGAGACATATTCTAAATTATTGTAGTAATCAACTAGATTTTCACAACTAAAGTCTTGTAATCTGTTCCAAAGCATTTCATTTTTTAAAAATGCAGGATTATATTTGCTACTGTCATTGCCACGAGGGTGCTCTAAGTGAACGACATATGATTTTGTCAGTCTAACAATCCGGCCACCCAGCTTTATAAAGCGAAAATATCTTTCGACATCCTCTGCACCCCAAGACTTAAACTGTTCATTTTCGCCGCCGGCGGACTTGTAGAACTCAGTACGAACAAAGATACTTTGACCGTACGCAGCTGAATGCTTTATAGTATGGTCAGGATTTGCTAGCTTATAAAAATCATTCTGGAAAGTTGCTTGAATCAAAGCGCTGGAGACTTCCTTAACATCAGAATTAAAAACACGAAGCTGATAATTTCCGTTGATGGCATGCTCATAAGGATATACAACATCAGCACCCAAACTGTGTAATGCACGAAGAGAAGAATCTATGCTAGCTGTCGGTAGTATTATATCGGCATCATGATTACAAACGTATAATGTATCGGCGAGATTAATCATCTTGTTTAAGTATCTGGTTCTATGAAAAGGCTCGCCGTCTTCTCGTAACTCGACAGTGCACTTTATTCTAGAGCGAAAGTTATTGTATAGCTCGGCATCATTCGGCGTGATGACCGGACATGGGATACCTAGATTAGTTGATGGTATACTATCATCTACGTAATTAGCAGCAAACTCATAAAAGCTTAGACTGCTATTCATATCAGAAGAAAAAGAAAATAGCTGCGGAAGCTCTAGGACTTTATACATAAAGAAAGTGAAGAAATCGGAAGTAGCACAATCAAATGCAGACAGATCTACAGGAGCCGGCTCATTCATAACATCATCAAGATGTGCATGATTCTGGATATAGTTTGTTAAGTCTTCAACATATTGAGAATCAGATTGCTCTCGGTGAGTCCCAAACCAACCGGGCATATTATCAGCAATATTTTTTTTAGTATCACAAATATGAATGCGCAAATTTGCGTTAGTATTTAGTAAAATCCATGAAACAGTATAGGTTAGATTGTTAAATCTTTGACCACTATCACCACCGAATGGTATCATAAAGGTAAGGTTTTTGTGATCTATTTTTTCGTCAAAACAATTCATAACGCTCAACGCTGAATCAATTCGAGGTAAGTTACAGTCTGGCGGAACGCTTTGTCCTTCAGGAAACCATGTCATTTGTTATATCCCTTATGATCATATTTTATGCAATTAGCCAGTGACTACAGTATATAGAACTATAGTCTTTGGGCCCGGTGAGACCAAACCAGTCTTTTGGAGCTATTATTCGTGATGAATTAGACAACCATGCTGCCCACCAACTAAATGATGAATTCGCTATAACATGTGTATCACACATTGACATCATGCACATATCCTCATATTGGTTTTTAGCATTAGAAAATGAAAACTCACTTGGCATATTTTTTTTGCACCATTCAATATCATCAGAAAAAACCATGATATGAGTGTTGTCAAACGATGTGATGATATTATTTATGGCGATGTTATAGTAAGTTCCGTCCAGGTTTGTATGATACTCTGGTTTTTCCGAGTAGTCACCTCTTCTAACATGCACGGCACAAAGGTTCATGTCTGGGATAAGACATCTTACTTTGTCTATTTTTAAAGCAGACGCAGATCTAACATCGCTAGCGAAATCGAATTCTTTCTTAATAATATCTTTGTTATGTCCGAAATAACTTTCTGACTGGAAAAATCCGTGAATGTCTGTATCATCTCTAGTTAAGAATATATTAGGATCAAAAGCAAAGCTTGGCTCCCTGTATTGTCTGTCTATACTTTCCATACCAGAGGAGGAAATCACTTTGGCAGTTAATTGTGGAAATGCTTGAAGCAGCTCATATCTTCCCTTAAGCGGAAAATCAGATCTTTCAATCGAATCAGGAATAGCAAACTCAGTATCATAATGCTTGGCTAGAGACAGTAGCGTAGCATATTGAAACATTTGGTTTCCTAGTCTACCGTTTAATCCCAATCCGCTGTAGGTGTACATTATTTTTCACCATGATGGAGATGTCCATCTTTCTTCCATTGCCAATCGTATACTCTTTCTTCACGATCACCAGTGATTATAGATGTTTTCTTGTATAGTTCATAATATGTATCTGCTAGTAAGAGAGGAACCCTAGCGTCATAGTCATCACTTTTCTTTTGGGTATAATCGATTAATTTGTCAGGTAAATTAGCAAATGTAAAGTGTGGGAATGCTCGGATCCAAAGATGCAAATCTTCTGCTAGTGGAAATATCTGTTCATATCCGCCCAATACATCTAACAACGCTCTAGAAAATATAACAGAAGGATGACAAATGGGATTTTGTCCATACATCATCATTCCTTTAATTTCGTTATTTTCTTCCGGATATGTTACAGGAACTCCAAATGTTCCAACATCTTGAGGCTTACCGTTTTCATCTAGCAAATTTATTTGAGTACCTAGCACATGTACGTCTGTGTTCTCTTTAAGATAGCTCATTTGCTTCTCTAATTTTTCTGGTAACCAATAATCGTCACCATCCTGCCTGGCTATCCAGTCGCCGACTGCCGATCTAAGACCGGTGTTTAGCGCAGGAACAATACCAGGTTTTGAACATTTTAAAATTTTGAGACCCGGCACGTCTAAAAACTCATTCTCTATAATCTCTATAGTGCTATCAGTGCAGTTGTTATCAACAACTATTGTTTCGAAATCTCGAAAAGTTTGATTCTTTATTGACATCAATGAACGACGAATTGTATCTTCGCAATTGTACAGCGGGATCACTATCGATACGGCGGGGTTTGTACTCATTTCTCGTTTATGTCCCTGAATGCTTTTGGATGATTAGTGTTAATTGTTATATGCGGAACGCTACATGAGAAATCTACTTTTTCATGAAACACCCAGCCACCGAGTTCAGAACTAAGACGAGAGCTTAAAGCATCTATATCTTCATCCGTAACTTCAGACCATGGCTTATCAAACATCACGTTGTTTTCAGAAGTATCTTCAGTGTCATGTCGATATTGACTTTTCCAAAAAGACGCCCAATGTAGTTTGTACTGCTTTATTTTTCTAGATATATCGTACCAGGAGTAGTGGTGGACTGAAGGTAGCTGGTCTATAGCTCTTTGAAACCAATCTTGGTATGCTAGCACAGCGTTATTATTTCCTGACAACCCGGCAGCACGAATATTGTGAGCTTGTTCGTTATAAAATCCTATGTGGGGAATTCTTTCTTTTGTCTCTGTATGGATGTAATCACATGTGTCAGTGCCTAAAGCAGCGAATATATTCCCTTCATCATCGAAACGCTGTAGCTCATTCGGAATTCCTTGTGTAATGAAATCTAGATTTCGACTTAGTCTCCATTTCCACGGGTTAACATCCATTCTTATTTTTTCATCGCCTCCCCAATATTCAATAACGGGTAACGATACAACATCACAGTGTACAGGAAATGCCCTGAGTAGCTGATGTACTTTTTCATAGTCGTTTTCGTGCACTACTTCATCAGCGTCCATTTGCCAACAAAAATCGCTGGTGCAATAACTTCTGGCAGTAGCCTTTAGTTTTCCATCTGACTCGTAGGCAAAAGAAGGGTGATCGTTTAAAACAGGATGCTGATATACTTTAAGCCTTCCGTCATCTTGAGCAGCAGACATTGCTTTTAATTCTTCCCATGTATCATCATCAGATCCACCATCCACCACTACAACTTCGTGACAGAAGCCAAGCATAGAAGTAACGGTCGCTTGCCACGGGTAGTTCATTCTGTTAGCATTTCTTACTGTCGTGTAACCGCTGACTGTTGATACATGATTTGATATGGATTTGATTGCTCTCCAGAATCGTTCTCGAGATGCGTATAAATACGACATCATATCGATATGTGTTCCAGTGAACCACTCTTCCTTTGCATGCTGTACATCATCATTAAGAATTAATTTGCAGCCTAATGCTTTTGCTTCTATAACCATCCTGGGACACGTGTCACCACCACGTGGCATATACACGAAACCTTCAGATGTAGAAAGCTTTTGTAGCAGCTCATCATATGGAAGACCCCAGACGACTTCGTAGTCTAGATTGTTTTTCTTGCAATAGTCTTCTGCATCTTCGAATCCTTTGATCCAAGATTCTGAACCTAATACGATCCAGCCTTTTTTATCATCTTTATTCAAAGAATCTTTTACTGAATTCACATAGAGAAAAAAGCTTTCGTCGAAAACGCTGCTTAGTACTACTGAGTCATTTTTTTCCAAAAATGGAAACCGTTCAAGATATCTTTTTTCTTGACTTTCACTCATCCACCAGAGACTCTTTGCTCCATGAAAGAACGCTGATATCATCTTACCATGAATTGACTCATGACAGTCACAGTCTTTCCCTGTTTCATTCCTGTGTTTCTCAATGCTTCTATATGCGCAGAATTTATAATCACACTCTACAATGGAATATGATAAGTTCCCTATTATGCTGGGGATTAGGTTTGGTCTCATTGTAGAAAAATTACAAAATACCCAATGCTTATCCGATCCAGCCTTAAGAAGATTCATGCTGATATCTTTAGATTTAATTTTTTGTACTACGATATCATTGGCTGAGGTTATCAAAGCTTCAGCTGTAAGTTCAGCTCCACCAACATAATCTTCCACGAACATATCTGAAACGAATATAACATCAGCGTTAGTGTCAATAGACAATGTACCGGCTGTATTGAAAGGACTGTTAAACATATGGCTTTACCTCACTCTAAACTATATTAGAGAGTATTCAGGTATTGTTTACGTCAACTTTTTTTGATTATTTTCTTGTACAAAGCTCGGATCGTCAGCTATTATATTCTGTATTCAGTATCCCAGTAATCAGTTAATCAGTTATCTAATATACAGTTAATCTATAATCTATAATACAGTTAATCTAATATCTAATATCTAATATCTAATACTACCCGCATGTATACGTGCAACAGACTAGAGCTTTCTTATATGCAGTACCATTATGATCGATACTATCAGTGATTGAATCCCAATCTATGTCTTCAACACATTTTGCTACAGTACTTGATCTTAAGATATCATCGTTTTGTTTTTGTCCTATACCAGGAATGTCTGATGATGTTATATAATCACCATTTAAAATTTCACCGTTAATGTTTGTTACTAGAACTCTTCCCTCACCAACAGAATTAACCTTGATATGATATTCAGAAGATTCAAGACCCCAAGTCTTTACGTAGCCTTCATACCCAAGAATCTCTTGCTCACCAATGTACATTTCAGAAACAACACCATAAACTTTCTTACTAACTGATGACGTTGTCACTGTGACTTTCGGAATGCCTGTCGATATCCCATTTTTTGCCCATGCAGCACCGGTTGATTCAGTAATCATTCCAGGTTCAGGGTTATCACTTTTTGCAATTACAGTTGGGTGGTATCCGGTAAAAGCGTTAGATATCTCTATACCACCAGCATCATCCCCTCTGATTGTCCCCATTCTACCGCTAGCTGTATGACATGCCAGGAACCAAACATAATTACCCGCATTGGCGTTCACACCAACTTCTGCCTTAATAGCATCTGCAGATGTTCCTGTATTTGAATTCATGACTCTTAATGCGTACTTATCTGCCCCATTTCCACCGTTAGCATATACATCTACATAATTGTTAGATACGCCGGCATTTAATAGGACGTTTGCGCTAGCATCTAAAGTCAAGTTACCTGTAGCTTCAACCTCACCGACACCGTCGAAATTCATTTTAGTGCTTGTAAGCACAACCGCGTCGGTAGTACCACCTATATTAAATCTTACGCTATTATCTGCGCCTTCAAGTATAAGGTCATTATCTGATTTTATAGTGGTTGTTACACTGTCGATGGTACATGTTGAACTACAATCTAATGTAAAAGCACCTGTGACGTCAATCTCTGGTGTAGCGTCCAGATTAAACGTAAATCTTGTTGACCCAGCATCCTTGAAGTATATTTGATCACCAGCGGCGTCTAACGTAATATCTGTTGCGGCATCGAGTAAGATACTACTAGCGGAGTCGATTTCAACTGTACCTTCACCGTCAATAAGAAAATTACCTTGAGCATCTAGTGTCATCGCCCCGGAGGATTCGATTTCAATAAAACCAGATCCATCAAGTTTAAAGTCACCGGTGACATCTAGCTCTGGTGTTGAATCAACATTAAATGTGAATCTGGTAGTGGTACCATCATCCATTGTGATTGTATCGCCATCCGCGGATAGAATAATATCACCAGCCGCGTCCAGCGTTATATTTGTGGTTTTTGATTTAACAAAATCTGTTGATAATTTACCACCGACTATAACATCACCTACGGAATCCACTGTGGTAATCGCTATAGTACCATCAAGTGACTTAATAACGTTATCACCTAATGTAAGCTCTCCGTCTATCTTCGTATTTCCTGAGCCGTCAAAAGTGATTCCATTTGCTGCACCAGCATC
>TARA_R110001599_G_scaffold112532_2_pt1 | contig 15146 bp, 19 predicted proteins | sample TARA_R110001599 | Tara Oceans TARA_R110001599 (sample SAMEA4398360) | marine metagenome | biome: Polar Biome; feature: [MES] marine water layer (ENVO:01000295) within the mesopelagic zone...; material: water (ENVO:00002006), including particulate matter (ENVO:01000060) such... | reverse complement strand
TAAAGAATTTTATCATGGTTAGCGGTTTCTGATAATGAAGCACAACGGTATTTTATAAGATTTGTGCGACTTAAAAATCGGAGATTTTTCGGTTGTAGCAAATTGTTTGTTGAATGTTTGTCGGTTTGTATTTAGTTCAAATGTGAGCATAAATTTTATGAGGTGTTGGCAATAGTTTTATTCTTTGTTAATTTCTATTTCAACAGTGTAATCTTCTTCATTTATTTCTTTATTATATTCTGGGTATGGAAGAACTTTAATTAATTTAATTCTGTATCCGTTAATCAATGTGTCATTTCGAAAATTGCCATTTGTATTTAAAATAAAATCAGAATTGACCTCATTCATATTTTGAAAATTAAATGTAACTTCTGCATTCCCTTCCCAGATACATACTAATCCTGTTGGGCATCTAGAGTCTGAATTAATCGAAAAGAATTTCAATTTTAAATCGCTTTCCAAAACTTGATAGGTCTGTCCTAAATCAAGTTCTATTTCCATCGTGTCAAGTTGGTTATCTGATTCACAACTCAGATTTATTAATCCAAAAAAACATAAAATTATCGTAAATGTTGTTAATCTATTTTCCATTTTTTTAATTATTATTAATCTTTCTTGTTCGTTCAATATTATTGCCAACGTGTTTGTATATGGTTTGTTGCGTGGTTTAAGCACTAAAGTTAGCAAATAAAAAGCGAATAGAAAATCCGCAAGGATTTTCGTAAGTAGGCTATAACCAGCAATAAATTATATACGGTGTTGGCTGTTAGTGGTTTTTTATTCTTTCAAATTTTTGATTAATATTCAATTTATATTGATTGTTATCTTTATATATATAATTGTTAAATAGATTTAATTCTAAACTATTTTTTTCAAAATCCTTTAAATCTAATGCTTCTCCATTAATTCCTGTTATACTATTTAATTCCCAAGAGTTATAGTTGAACAAAATTGTTTTGTCTCTATTTAAATACCAATCGCAAATTAATGTGTCAGTTTCAGTTCCATATATTTTTAATTTCTCTAAACTAAATTCATAAAATAAGTTTCCTTTGTATTTTTCAGATTCCTTAACTTCGCGTTTATAATAAGTATACTTTTTATTTCCTAAATTTTCACTTTTCCATAAACCTACTAATGCTTTTTTATTCAAGAGGTTATTAGTTTTTGGTTTAGACTTATAGAAAATTCCTTCTTGATTTATAGTCCAATTTGGTCTATAAATATTCAATTCAGAATTATTAAGTTTCGTTATTTGATTAATGTTGAAATAAATAGATGTACCATACAATTGATAATCATTTTGTGAAATAAAATAGTAATTTTTATATTTTCCAATTAGCCAACTGTCACTGTAAGTATTCAGAACTGATTCTGAACTATTTTCAATTCCATATTCTTTCAGAGGAACATTATATTTCAACAATCTCACAGAGTTTTTATAATATTCAATATGATTTTCAAATTCTAATTGATTTCTTTCTTTTGGATAATTTTTTAAATTACTCCATATTTCTGTTGTTAAATTTTGAATAACTGAAGAGCTATCAAGTTTGATTTTTTTGTCTTTAATTCTATAAATTTTATAATCATATTTTTCAGCTCTTGTAAAAAGCTCTAAACTGATTGTGTCTTTTGTTACTTTTCGGATTTTATACTTAATATTGTTAATATTTAATAAAGAATCGTTTTCAATCTTCCATTCTATATTTTTAAAAGTTTTTGCTCCAAAAATCTTTAGGTTTAATTTATTCTCTTTTTTAAAATCGAGCAGAATTGGAAGTCCTTGAGTTAGAGAAATATTTTCAGAATTTCCCTCATTTGGATTGTAGAAATTTTCCCTATCTCCCATCCAAATTCCGATAAACTTATCTTTAGTATTATTACAGGAAATAAATAAGGTAATTATTATTAAGATTAGCAATTTCTTCATAAATAGGCGATTTTTTGCCATTACAGCCAACGTTGTTGTATAAGATTAGTTGCGTGTTTTAAGCACTAAAGTTAGCAAATAAATCACAGATAGAAAATCCGCGAGGATTTTCGTAAGTAGGCTTGCATTAGCAATTAATTTTATACGGTGTTGGCTGTAGTTTTTTTTCTTTTAATTCTCAATATTATTATAATTATAAAAATTACTCCAAATATAATTTTCCATTTGTGCAACTTAAAATATCCGCCAAAATGATTTTTCGTGTAAGTGAATTTCCCGTTTTGGGTGAAATATTCAAAAGTTCCAACTTTCACGCCTTTTATGTAATTCCCTTGTTCTTTAATTTTGTGGTTTGGATAAAATTCTTTCCAAAATCCATTTTTCACATATTCGTGAGTTGGTTCATCTCCCCAAGAAATGTAATAGATTCCACCTTTATGTTGTTTTACTAAACAGTTTTTATGACTTTCAGTTTTAGGTGCAAAAAGAGGTTTTTTACAATCGTTGGATTCATAAGGTTTTCTTTTCTCTGTTAAAATTATTGAATGAATCTTACGATTATAAATTTCCGTTGGTTCAATTGGATATTCATTATCGTTGTCAAAACGATTAACAAGAAATGTAATATTTTCATTCTTTATTATCCAGTATTTTTTTCGATTCGTTGAAGTAAGTTTTAAGTTCGGAAATTTTTCAAAAACTTCTTTGACAGTTGTACTGTCCAAATCTATTTTTAATAAATTATTTAACTCGCCTTTAAATGGTTTGTAAAGAAAAATTTTTTTTATCAATTGTTCAGTTTTGTAATCAGTCTGAAAAATTATTCCATTACTCGGAATTTCAATTGATGTGTTAAATCCGTAAGAAGAGTCACAGTCATCTGTATGTGGACAATTCAGAGTTTTTGTCTCGTTTAATTCGAAGTTTTGATATTCAGAACGAACGTCAGATAAAGTTGAATAACCAAATTCAATCTTATCAAAATTTTCGCCAATTTCTATAGAATGGTTTTGTCCGAAACAATATGTTGCGAGGAAAAATAGTATAAAATTTAGGAAATTTTTCATTCGGTTCAAATTACAGCCAACGGGCTTTTATAAGATTTGTGCGACTGGAAAATCGGAGATTTTTCGGACGTAGCAAATCGTTTGTTGAATGTTTGTCGTTTGTATTAGTTCAAATTTAAGCATAAATTTTATGAGTTGTTACCTGTAGTTTTTTTATATTTTCTCCATAAATAGAATAATCCAATCGCAAAAATCAATTTAAAAAATAATTCAAGCAAATTCTCTTTTAAGTCATATGGTTCAGCAAGTTGCTTTGGTTTTTTTGAAGTGTCAATTTTAATCGAGTTAAAAAATATGTTTTTATTATTTTCATTGAATTCGTTAACTTTTGAATATGTTGCAACAAAATTAATTCCATTTATCAGTAATAATATAGATTCAGCATTTTGATTACCAGAATGTTCATCTTGATAAGTTATTTTATATCCAATAAAATCATTGATGATAATTTGTGCTGTGTCTTTGAAAATGAAAGTTTTTTTCCTCATTGCATCAATTTGAACCTCAATCATTTTTTCATATGCCTTTTTTAGACTTTTTAAGTTCGGTAAGTTATTTTTAAACTCTGTTTCTCCGTCAAGTTTAATCATACTCATAGCAACAAATGACTCATTTTCATCATTAGAATAAAAAGAAATTGCTTTTTCATTTTTTTCGGTGAACTCATATTTCTCAGGTTCAGTTGGAAATTCTATTGAAAATATTGAATCTAATTTGGTTTGTCCGTAGATAGAAGTTGATAATATCAATAAAAGTAGGATTATTCTCATTTTTGTAATTACAGGTAACGTTGTTGTATAAGATTAGTTGCGTGATTTAAGCACTAAAGTTAGCAAATAAATCACAGATAGAAAGTCCGCGAAGACTTTCGTAAACGGGCTAAAATTAGCAATTAATTTTATACGGTGTTGGCAAATCGTTTTTTTCTTTGTTCATTTTTAATTCAAAACTTCACATTCTTCTCAATATATTTTTTATTATATTTCAGCATATGTTCTACCGCATTTAAAGCTCTAATTCTACTTTTTAAATTTGTGCAACATATTTTTAATGATAATTTATATGTTTTAAAAAATTTTTCCCCTTTTAACAAAATAAATCCGTCAGAATTTTTTTGGGCAGTAAAAACTAAATTTTCAATAGAATCACTTTCTTCGGTTTCGTTAAAATAGACTTCTTTTACGTTATCTAAAAAAATAATGAATGGAACAGATTTAGTTTGTTTATCTAAAGTTGTTTCAGTTCTTCCCATAATAGCAAATCCTGACTGTTTTACGGGTCTTAATTCAAAAAAATAATTTTTTAATTTAGTCTCATTATTATTTATTGTGTGGATGCTTAAATATTCGTTAAGAAAATCATAACCTTCCAAAATATTTTTTTTAAACTCATTTTCAGACTTGGTACTTTCTATTATTAAGTTATCACCATCAATTGAAAACTTTCCTAATTTCGATAACAATGATTGACCTAATAGCAATGGTGAATTTTGGGTATGAACTACTGTAGCAGTTACGTTATTAATTGTCAAACCTTCAATTTCAAATGTTTTTAAGTTAATTTTAGTTCCTTCGTGGATTTCACCATTTGCAACTTGATAATTAATATTACCTATAATGTCTTCTTTAGTTATTAAACCTTGTTTAATAAGAAATAAAGCTTCCGTTTTTGAAATAGAAACGTTTGAAGCACCTGTATCAAAAATGAAATTCATAGGTACTCCATTTACTTTGCAATTCAGCTTATAAACTCCATTAGTTTTTTCCATTTTTATTATTTTTTGTGAAAAAAGTAATGAGGTAAAAAATAAAAATGATAGTATAATTATGATTCTTTTCATTGTGTGATGTGATTAATGTTTGCCAACGTTTGGTATAAGATTAGTTGCGTTGTTTAAGCACCTAATTTAGCAAATACAAACCGAATAGAAAATCCGCGAGGATTTTCGTAAGTAGGCTTGCACTAGCAATTAATTTTATACGGTGTTGTGTGTAGTTTTTATTCCACTTTTTCTTTTTTAATTTTTTTCTCGGTAATTAATTTTATTAAATTCAAAACTCCTAAAGCTGGTAAATACATAAAAAATCCGATTACTAAATATGTGTATGTAGTTCCTGCTATTATACTTTCAAATTTGAATTCTGTTGAAGTCCATATCCAAGTCAAGAGAATTAAAATCAGTCCGAAAATTCCTTGTATTTTAAGTGATTTATTAATTGTTTTAATCAGTTCGATAAAGCTAAAGGATTTTAAAAGTCCGTTTTTACGTGCATTCCACAAAATCGGAAATCCGAACATCAAAATGACCAAAATCGTTACAGTTTCTATATCAGATACAATCATTTATAAATTCCTTTTTTATTTTCATTCAACAGTCAGTAGCAATTATTAAATTCGGTTTTTCTCCAAGTTCTATTTTTCTATAATTGACAAAAGCTCCACATTCCAAAATTGCGTTTAGTAATTCAGGCATATTTTCTTTCAGGAACTTACCATTTTCAATTTGCAATAAAGTTGGCTTTTCGGTCAATTCGTCAACACAGTCAATCCAAGCATCCATATTTTCTCCATAATAATCTGGGAAATTCAATTTGGCTTTAAATTCAGAGTGAAATGAACTCCAATCAGTTAGTTTTTTACCATTAATTTTGAATGTTATCATTTCGTTTCTCAAATTACACACAACGTGTTTGTATAAGATTAGTTGCGTTGTTTGAACAACTAATTTAGCAAAAAAGAAACGAACCAGAGGAAATTCCGTAGGAATTTCCAAGTAGGCTAGAACTAGCAATTAATTTTATACGTTGTTAGCAACTGGTTTTATTCTTTTTTTCGCACGTGTTTAATTTCCGCTATATTTTTCTTCCGACGATTCGGAACAGTTTTATTCTTTTTTCCTTAAAATCTCAAAAAAAATTTCGAATATCATTCCGCTTTTTTTTCCGAACGTTTTGCCTTTCCAATATTCAGCTCGAACCTTTGGTTTTCAAAATTTTCGTCGTTAAAAACTAAACCTGGGAAAATCCATTTTCATAAAGTTCAGCCGTATAGTTTAGCGACTCTGCTATTCAGCCAAAACTTTTCGGTTAGCTAAATTTTCGATGCGAAAACTGACTTTTGGCGAGCCAAAATTCAGCGTAATTTTCCACAATATTTTTCAATTCCGTTTGAGTGAAGTTTCGAGTTATTTTTCAGAATTCCGCTTTTCATTTTTCCTTTCTTAAAAAACTAGAAACTTGAAATTTAGTACGATTTTCGTTGGTTTGTCAACTTGTTGCTAACGGTATTGTGTATGGTTAGTTGCGTGGTTAAGCATCTAATTTAGTAAACAAATACGAACCCGAGAAAATTCCGAAGGAATTTTCCAAATAAGCACCTGCCAAAGCAATTAATTATACACGGTGTTGCCAGTAGTTTTTATTTCCTTAATGACAGTTTCCACTTTTTCGGTCAATTCTATTCGTCCGTCTAATTTTAGAACTTTGCAGTCAAGTAATTCAATCCAGTCGTTATGAACTTTAAGCGACCTACCATTAAAATTCGAATTTTCGTATTGGTTAGCCCATTCTAAAAATGCTTTAGAATTCTGTTGGATATTTTTGTCAGTCAGAAGCTTTTTTCCGTAACGTTCAGTTTCACGTTTTTTCAGTCGCTCTATTCTTTCTTTGTTTTCCAATATGATAAAAATGGCTAAATCAAATGCTTTTTCCCATTCTTTTCCCCAACTCACCATTGAACCACTTACAACTAAATTCTCAAATTTCTTGAAATCCGCTTTCAGGCTTTCATTCCGTTTAATTAATGGAATTTTTTCTTGAAAAGGTGGTTCAGTTTTCTTCCAATAATAATCATCTACGTCCAAATGGGTGAAATCTGTTATTTTTTCAATTTCTTTTCCAAGCGTTGTTGTTCCAGAACCTGAAGCGCCAAAGATTAATATTTTCATTTGTTAGATTTATATAATAATACTCCGCTTGATAGAATCCAAGCTGCGATACTGAATGTAAATATTCTAAATCCAGTTAAGCTTGTGAAAATAAATCCAGTTAATCCTCCAACAATTGAAAATAAAACTATGAAAGCTCCTAAATATCCTAACCATTTAGGGAATTTATTTTCTAATAATATGATGATAGAGTATATCATTATTGCTAAACAACAAGCAACTATAAAAATATAATCTAATGGTATATTTATTGCAAAGCTGTAGTTTGTTATAGGTTTTAATACTTCAATATTTTCTTCTAATCTTTCTGAATACTGATTCAAAAAATAAGGTAAAGTCAGTCCATTAAATATTGCAGCGAACATTGCTGCAACTAGTCCAAATGAAATAATAATAAATGCCAATATTGATAGTTTCCACTTATCTAAAAGTTTTATTGTAAGTCCATAAAAACCAAATAAGATTATTGGTAAACTGAAAATAGCTAATGAATGAGCAATTGTAATTGTTTTAGAAATCTTAATGATATGTTCAATGCTGCCGCCACTTGGGTGCATAACCATTGTTATTATAATTAATAATGCTCCTAAAATAAGTGAGATACTTGTGCTTTTGCAAAAATGACTTTCCATTGATTTGATATTTAATTAGAAAAACAAATATCAATGATTTATGCAAATTCATCACTTGATTAAAATCAAGAAATTATTTAATTCTTTTCCTCACTCTACTCAATGTTTCAGGTGTAATTTTAAGATAAGATGCTATTATTTTTTGTGGAAATTTTTGAAGTAAATTTGGTTTGTTTTTAATTATGAAGTCATACTTTTCATCCGGTGTATTATTATTGTCAAAAAAATCAATTCGTGAAGTTGATTCCTCTAAAATTTTACCCATTTGTAAAAATGATTGAGATTGAGCAATTAATCTATGTATAGCATCTATTGAAAGTTCATATATAAAGCTTTCTTCAAAAGCTTGAATTGAATATTCTGACGGTTTTCTAGTAGTAAAACTTTTATGATTTATGACCCAATCATTACTTATGTTAAGGTCAATAACATTTTTGTTGAGTTCTAAATCAATATTATATTGATAAAAACTACCTGAAATTATAAAGCTCAAAGTTGAACAAGTATTTCCTTTCTCAAGTAAAAAATTACCTTTTTTCAGTTTTCTATATTGAAGTTCTTGTTTTAGAAGTGTAGATTCTTTTTCGGAAAATTCTCCAGCTTTTTTTAGAAGTTCCAAAATTGATTCATTCATTTATTTAATTGTTTCTCGATGTTGGTTTTAAATTACTGGCAACGTCTCCGTATATGAAACGTAGCGCGTAAAAAGACGCTATCGTTTCGGATTATACACGAGCCGAATTTTTTAATTTTCTTTTTATCTTAATTTTTCAAAAAGCCAAATTAAAAAATTTGGCGGACTCTGCAAACACACATAAACCTCTCGGAAAGCCTATATTAGCTATGTTTTATATACATTGTTGGCAACTGGCTTTTTTCCGTAATTAGCTTTTGAAATCTTCTCTTTATACATTAATAACCCTGCATTTTGTTCAGGTGTTCTTTCTTCAGTTGATTCCAGTTTATCCATAAACGACTTAGGTAATTTTAAGTGGTTGTTCATTGGATGTAATCCAGTAATGTTTGGGTTTCTTGAGTAATTGGTCTTTTTATGACTTATTTTATATTCAGCAGTAATAATCTCTAATATTTCAGGAAGCTTTGCTTTAAAGTCATTCGCAGACGAAAAAGTCATATCGTCAACAAAAGATGTAAATGTCATATTGTGTTGCTGAGCATATTCATACAAAACGTCTCCAGTTTTCATAAAAACTAAATTGGCAAGTGTAGATGACGTTGGTGCTCCTTGTGGAATTTTTCCTTTGAATGTAGTGAGTTTAGTTAAAATACCAGAAACTTGATAAGAAAAACCTTGGTTAACGAACATTTCATTAACGGCTTTATTAGTAATAGAGGGAAAAAAATCTTTTAAATCGGTTGTGAATTTATATTTTTTTCCTTGATGCTGTTTTGCATTATCGACATTGTCTTTTCCTTTAACAGCACCAAATGCATAAGGCGGTAATTCTATCTTTAAAAGTATATATTTTTGGATTCTTTTTTGAATTACTTTAAGTCGATTAATACTCGGATTTATAATTCTTTGTTTTGGAATTCCATTTTTATCAAGTTTTGGCTTTCCAAACTTGTCCAACTTTATGACAATCTTTTCTCGATAATGATTATCTATATTTTGTGTTATGGATTGAATTTCTTTAAAATCAACTTGCAATGTATAGGCGAGATGCTTAGTTGATTTTATCATTATACAGCGAAGAACTGGTTAACTAATGATTTTATGGAAGGTGCAATCATTTTAAAAGCCTCCTTTTTTTCTGGGTTTATATCATCATTATCTAATGATAAAAAGAATAAAATTGGCAATGGTGTGCCAAGATTATTAGAAATAATCTTTAAAATAGAAAGATTTGGTTCCTTATTGTTATTCTCTATTTGCGATAAGTACGAAGGTGTAATTTCGCAAAGTTCAGCAAATTGGTTTTGTTTTAAACCTTTTTGTTTTCTAATCGATTTTATTGCAAGTCCTAAGTCCATATTATTTGTTTTTTAAAAAAATTAAGGGGTGTCAGTTAAAAAAAATCATTCAAGTTTTCAAGATTTGTAAATACCTTTAAAAGTATTTCAACTGCTTTAAAAACAATACTCCAATCAATAGGCTTTTTATGGTCTATTTTTTTAGAGTTTTCTAAATAACTAATAGTGTCATTTAATTGAACTTTTTCTTCTTCCGATAATGAACAACGGTCCTCGGAAAGGATAGTCCTTATATTCAATATAAGGCTATCGATGTTTTGATAATCTGTGCTTTTACGCATAATTTAATAGATTTAATTAGAGACGGAATTGTCCCTTGCCTATTTACAATACGCTCGTAATTAAATTCAATATGCGTTGCCCACATTATCACCCCAAAATTATTCTTGCCTTTATTAAAAAAAATTTAATAGAAATAGCAGTTATTGGTGTTACTCTTTTCAGAATATGACTTCTAACGTTTTTAGGGGTTGCCTAAATCAGTTTATAACATTTCATCAACTGCGTTAACGCGTGTGACTAGATGTGCTGTCGCCAATAGAACCATAATTGGTTGTGTAACTTAATACACTTTAATTGTTTTTGAATTTAATTACTTCAATTTTCAAAACTCTTTCAAAGAACTATGATGCAAATATAGAATGGATAATTTAATTACACAAGAAAAAAGTAAAAAAATTAACTGTGAGTTAAATAAAGTTGTATTTTGATGTGTTTAAGGAAAATTTTAAATGAAGTAAAAAGTGTTCTTTCAGCTTGTTGCCAACGGTTTTGTATATGAAAAGTAGCGGATTTTACGCACTAACTTTTCGGTTTATAACTGACTTTAAATTTATAAAATTCACTTCAAATTAAGCACTTAAACCGCTATTTTTTATATACGTTGTTGTGTTTTCGTACTTTTTTTCGTTCAGTTTGTAGCGTTGGAAAAGACATACTCTTTTGCAATTTTTGGCTTGTGTGGTGGCTGAAGCGAATTGCAAATGTGTATGGCTTTTAGCGTTGGCACATCATAAAGTTAATTCAGTTCCGTATTCAGCTTCTGGTTCTTTCGCTAAAAATAAATCCAATTCTTTCTGATTGTTAAATCCTTGTAATTTTTGTCTGTATTTAGAAGCAATTTTCGGGTTTTCAATTTCAAGTTTTCGATTTTTACTAATTTCCAAATACTCTTGTTCTTGGTCTATTCCTAAAAAACGTCTATTCGACAAATTTGCTGCAATTCCTGTTGTACTACTTCCAGCAAAAGGATCTAAAATCCAAGCGTTTGATTTTGTCGATGCTAAAATTAAACGAGTTAAAACTGATAAAGGTTTTTGAGTTGGATGTTTTGTACAGCTTTTTTCCCAAGGTGCAATTGCAGGAAGTTTCCAAACATCTTTCATTTGTTTGTCTCCATTGAGTTGCTTCATTAATTCATAGTTGAAGTAATGAGGTGTTTTCTCGTTTTTTCTCGCCCAAATTATTTGTTCCGTTGAATGTGTGAAATACCTACAAGAAAAATTTGGTGGTGGATTTGATTTTTGCCAAGTAACAATATTTAATATTTTGAAGTCTAACTCTGTAAGAATTTGTCCAACACTAAAAATATTGTGCATTGTGCCACTTATCCAAATAGTAGCATCTTCTTTCATATTTTCTCTTACTAATGAAAGCCATTGTCTATTAAAATTGTTTATATGTTCCGTTCCAAGTGATTTATCCCATTTTCCTTTATTTACTGAAACAATTTTACCACTTTGAATTGACAATCCATTGTTGGATAAAAAATATGGTGGATCAGCAAAAACCATATCAAACTTATGATTGATTTTTGGTAACAATTCCATTGAGTCTCCTTTTAAGAGACAGAATTTTTTATCGGTTGATTTGAAATATGTTTTTAGCATAAACAAATATAGTGAAATTTATTTATGATACTTATTGTATGTAGACTTTTTGTGTGCAAAAATAGATATTAGCATTATGAAAAAAGATAGCGTTTTAGTCAAATTTGGTAATAAAGTTAGACAACTTCGAAATGAAAAAGGTTGGAGTCAAGAAGAACTTTCCTTCAAGTCTGGTTTTCACAGAACTTATATAGGAATGGTTGAAAGGGCAGAACGAAATATTTCTTTGAAGAATATAGCAAGAATAGCAAAAACATTCAATGTAGAAATACAAGATTTATTCACTAATAAAAAATAGAATATGACTGAAATTGATTTAACTAAACATAAATTTAGTAATGATAGGGCGAAATTTAGGAAAGAGATTATAAACATTTTTTTAAACGAAACAGCAGGAACTGGAAAAGGAGCAAATACATCAAGGTATAAATATGTTGTCAATATTTTACCTGATGGAAGAAAAGTTTATTTAAGTCGTCCAGCAAATTTCAATAATGGTTTTGACTTTACTTTGAATGTAGAAAGCACAAATTTTAATTTGGGTTTAAAAAATGAAAAAGGGAAACCTAAAAGATCGAGTACAAGACCAACACACGAAAATATACTTACTGATTTAAGAAACAAAAAAGCTGAAAACAAAGCTCTTTATGACTCATTGTTAGATGAAATTGATTTGATTTTTAATTGTCAAAATCCAACTAAAACAGATTTCCCTTTCAAAACAGGTCATTCAAGTAAATTAATTTTGGAATGTGTTAAATGGTTATTTGAGGAACAAGATGTTACTTATTGGAATTATTCAGGTCGTTCAATGTTTTACAATGCAATTAAAGAAATATAAATATGGCAAGAATACCTAATACAGTTGGTGGTGGAGCAAATACTAATTTTAATGGTTTACGTTTTGAAGGTAGAACAGATTTATTAGATGCAATAAATTTGCATCCAGATTATTCTATACAGAACGATAATGAAGTTGTGAAAAATGGAAATATTGTTGCACATTATTATGAAAAATATTCGCTTTACAAAGAGTATTTAGCTCCTAACGGAGTTGATTATAGGACAATATTAAGCAAAAGATTATTGCCAGATGGAGCTTTACTTGTTGGAAATACAATGTATATTATTGAGAAAAAATATCAAGCAGGTTCTGGTTCAGTTGATGAGAAATTACAAACTTGTGATTTTAAGAAAAAGCAATACACTAAATTGTTAAGACCATTAAATGTGGATGTCGAATACTTTTACGTTTTAAATGATTGGTTTGATAATCCAAAAAACAATGATGTGTTTGAATATATTGAAAGTGTAGGATGTAAATATTTTATTGAAGATTTACCTCTTGAAGAACTTGGTTTGTAATTAATAACTCTGTTAATTTCCCTCTTTTATTAGGATTTGCATTTATGCTTCTTCGAGCGTTTACGCGATAAATATTGAAATCAGAATATAAATCGTCAAAAAAGTTGTCATTTGGATTTTTCCCTTTTACGTCAGAATTGCTTAAAATCCATTGATGATTTAAGTTGTCTAATTGTGTACAAAAATCTTTTAAACGTATTTGTTCTAAATCATTAAATTCGTCTTTAGCGTAAGAATTGAAACTTGAAGTTTCGCTTAACGGTTTATAAGGTGGATCAAAATAAAAGAAAGTATTTTCAGCAGCATAATTTAAAGTTTCTGAATAATCTCCATTTAGAATTTCTACTCTTTGTAAAACTTCTGAAACTGCTCTTAAATTTTCCTTGTTACAAATTAATGGCTTTTTGTAACTTCCAATAGGAACATTAAATTCATTTTTACGGTTTACTCTAAAAAGACCATTAAAACAAGTTCTGTTTAAGAAAATGAATAAAGCACTTTGAGTTGTTTGATTTGAAATTCTTGTATTGAAAAGTGTTCTTTTATCGTAATAATATTCTTTTTTTTCTGCGTCATTTTGAGCCAAGAGATAATATTCACTTTGCCATTCTGAAAGTATATTTATCAAATTTTCTACATCTTCTTTTATCGAGATATAGCAATTTGTTAAGTCTGTATTTATGTCATTAATAATTGCTCTTTCCATATTAGGAAATTGTTCAAGCATCCAAAACAAAACTGCTCCACTTCCTACAAATGGTTCGATAAAAGTGAAATTATTTTCAAATATATTTTCAGGTAATTGATTTTCAATTTGTTCAATCAGTTGAGTTTTTCCTCCAGCCCATTTTAAGAATGGTTTTGCAACTATTTTTGTCATATTAATTATTCAGTTTGCTGTAAAAATACATTATTAATTTCAATTCGAGCGTTGGGAAATTTTAGCTCTTTTGGTTTTTAGAGCGTTGGAATTTAGCGTTGGCAAAAACCGAAAGTGCTAAAATATGCGGCTGGTCAGTATGAAACACAACGTTGTTGTGTAAGATTAGTTGCGTGTTTTAAGCACTAAAGTTAGTAAATATAACACGAACCAAGAAAGTCCGCGAGGACTTTCGTAAATTGGCTAAAACCAGCAATTAATTTTACACGGTGTTGGCAACTGGCTTTATTCATTTTCTTTACGTTCGTCATAAATTCTAAAACTTTCGTTTGCAACTTTTACGTGATTCAAAAAGATGTTTACTAATTCAGATTTATTTTGATTGAAATCTATTTCGGTATTTGGATTAAAGTTTAATTCCGTTAGAATTTCTTTAAAAACAGAATCTGTTCCTTTTTCTAAATAATAATTTAAGTACAGATGAATTTCTTCTTTGACAAATTGAACCCAAATCTTATTTCCACTTTTAGATATTGAGTATTTATAAACTCTTGAACCATTCCAATTAAAAAGTCCACTTTTGCTTATTTCGACCCCAAAACTTAAATTTGGTTGACTTTTGTCTAAATCTTTTCCTACTGAATTTAATTTACTTAAAATTTCATTTTCAATTCCTTTGTATTCATTTACTAATTGTTGAACTTCTCTTTCGTTTTCGTTAATTAAAATTCTTAATTCGTTTGACATATTTAATGTGTTTTTACCGAGAAACTTAATCTCAAGATATTTCTTAAATTCTTTAAGGAAATGAGAAACATTGTCCGCTTCACAAATCACTAACCAATTATTTATTAAACTAATTATATCGTCTTTATAACTTATAATTTTTAACTTTTTTTCTTTAATAAGGCTTTCTTTCAGTTTTTCCTTAATACTTTTTGATTTCGGCTCTAAACCATAAGGATTTAAGTAAAGTAATAAATATTTCCCTTTTGATTGTTTTTCTAAATATGTTGAATAATCTTTTAATTGATTGTTTTGGTCATCTGCCCAAATTTTATTTTCAATACCAATTGTCAAACCTTTAAGTTTGATATAGATATCTATTCTTCTATTTTCTGTAATTGTTTTTTCACAGATATTTTCTAATTGTTTAACTTCTATTTTTTCGTCATAGAAAGTTCGTACAAACTCCTTTAAAAATATATTTCCTTGTCCGTGATTTTGATTTTCGTCTAAAAAGTATGCTAAAACTTGACTGATTTTATTTTCTCCGATTGTGAAAAATTGAAAAAGACTAAAATCAAATGCTAATTGCTTATCATATTCTTTTTTAAATTTAATATGTGCATCAATTCTTGATTTTACAATATTTATTAGATTCTCAATTTCCTTAAATTCGTTCATTGTATTTTCGGGATTTCCTTTAGCTTGTTGCC
>TARA_R110001599_G_scaffold155257_1_pt1 | contig 15159 bp, 20 predicted proteins | sample TARA_R110001599 | Tara Oceans TARA_R110001599 (sample SAMEA4398360) | marine metagenome | biome: Polar Biome; feature: [MES] marine water layer (ENVO:01000295) within the mesopelagic zone...; material: water (ENVO:00002006), including particulate matter (ENVO:01000060) such... | reverse complement strand
GTCCCCTCAACAAAATCGCGCGCAAGAGATGCGTATGTGATCGACCCTGATCTGGTAGAGGTAGCTACGCTAAGACCTATCCAAGCAAACGAGCTTGCTAAGACGGGCGATGCAACCAAATTCCTTACGTTGGCCGAATATGGTTTGGTCGTTACTCAGGAAGCTGGTCTTGGTGTTGTAGCAGACCTATCTACTAGCTAATAGGAAACGTATGGAAATCAAACGCAACCTGTCGAACGATGCCGCCAGCGGCATCAAGACCGACTTCATATACGAGGCTGGCAACACGCTGAAAGATGACAAGATCACTATTGCGTCTTCGCAAGATGTGACTGCAATCCTTCGCGCGAACAAGCGCGCCCGTAATGAAATTGACCGCCACCAGAAGCATGGCGAGTGGTCTAAGGTTGCGTCCATACCTATGTCAATTTATTACGATCTGAAAGCAAAAGGCATTGCCGACGATCCTAAGCTATTGGCTAAGTGGTTGAACGACTCAGAGAACCGCGCGTTTCGCACCAGAGACGCGCGTATCTGATGGCGATTTCTACATACAGTGAACTGCAAGCAAGCATAGCTGATTGGCTGAATCGCACTGATCTGGCCTCTGCAACAAAGGACTTTATTGCCCTGGCAGAGGCTCAGTTTCAGCGCTCTGTGCGACACCGCTATATGGTCACAAGATCACAAGCGACCATCGACTCAGAGTATTCTAGTACGCCTGCAGATTGGCTGCAGACTGTGAGTTTAATTTTAGAGACTAACCCCGTCACGCAGATGGAGTTTCTCACGAACGAAGCCCTTAACGGGCTGAAGTCTGGATCAAGCGCTACTGGTACGCCTAACCGGTATACCCACGTTGGCACTGAGATCCAAGTCTTTCCAGCGCCTGATAACACAGCTACCGGCTACACCGGGGAGCTAGTGTATTACGCGCGAATACCTGCGCTTAGCGACAGCAACACAAGCAACTGGTTGCTCGACTATTCCCCGGACATTTATCTGTATGGCGCGCTGATGCAGAGCGCCCCTTATTTGCAAAACGATGAGCGAATCACCATCTGGTCCAGTCTTTACTTAAAGGCGATTGATGACCTAGAGGTTTCAAATCAACGAACAGCTGGCCAGACCAGCGTGAAAATGAGAGCGGCACCGCTCCAATAGGAAATTATTATGGCTGGCTTTTCTGACTATCTCGAAAACAAATTGTTACTTCATACTTTCTCGAATACGGCTTTCACCAGCCCGTCAGCTGTCTATTTGGGCCTATTCACTAGCGCCCCGACTGACGCGGGCGGCGGTACAGAATTAAGTGGCAGCGGCTACACCCGCAAGGTTGCCAGCTTCACAACGACAGGCGCAGCGGCGACCAACGCATCTGCAGTTGAATTCCCAACGGCCACAGGCAATTGGGGGACCATCGTTGCGGTTGGTATTTTTGACGCAGCCTCATCAGGCAATTTTCTTGGCTGGTCCAACTTGGCATCAAGCAGAACAATCGAAACCGGCGATGTCTTTAGGTTCCCAGCAGGGGACGTGGACATAACACTAGACTAATGAGTCAAGGTTGGAATTATGGCAGTTTCGGCGCTGGTAGATATGGCCAATGGAGCTACATTGATGGCAGCGCGACTGTCACGGCTTCATCGGCTGTGGCGGCGACTGCTCAGGTGGTTACAACAGCTGCGGCAGCTGTCAGTGCTTCTTCTGTGGTTACTGCCGATGGCAGTCGCACTCGCACAGCAAGCGCGGCAATACCTGCGTCATCAACGATCACAGCTGCAGGGCAGAGGTTTAGAAATGTTCAGGCGCTCATCACAGCTTCTTCAACGATCAGCGCATCAGCTGTCACAGTTACCACTGGCAGCGCGTCAATCCTCGCAACAAGCTCTGCAAGCGCTACAGCTACAACATTACTCACTAGTGCTGCGGCTATTGTCGCGGCCTCAAGTATTACGGCAGGCGGCGGGCAGGTTAAGTTCGGCGCTGCAGCAATCAGCGCTCAAGGCGTGGTCACGGCTAACGGCGAGATCAAGTGGCAAAGCGAACCCGGAGCCAGCACCGCCTGGACAGAGCAAACAGACATAAGCACAACTTACACCCAGCAACCGAGCGCCAGCACAAATTGGCAAAAAGTTGCGTAATAGAGATTAATCATGGCAGATACATTTTCCAACGATTTACGCCTTCGCCTCCAAGAGAGCGGCTCTAACGCTGGCACTTGGGGTGACTTACTGAATGGCACTATCACAAATATTGCATCAGCCTTGGGCCAGGGCAGCGAGGCTATCCCTAATGCCAGCACTCATACAATCACCTTGGCTGATGGCGTTGCCGATGAAGCGCGCTCTCTTTATCTAAAATGCACAGGCGGCGGTCAGGCTTGCACAGTCACACTTGGCCCCAACACCATTTCAAAGGTCTGGATAATTGATAACGAGACAGCTCATACTCTGACTTTTAAGCAAGGCAACAATAGCAGTCAATCAGGAACAGAGGTTGCTATAGGGGCTGGTGCAGTAAAAGTGATCGTCACTAATGGCGCTGGCGTAAATAGTGTAGTGACGGATGCGTTGTTTGGGCTTGAGGGGGCGCTTAGTTCTCTAGCTGTTAGTGGCGCAGTTACTGCTACTGGTTTGACCTCTAGTGGCCCAATAAATTTAACGGCTGGTGCTCTTGCTGCGGCTGGTAACGCTGGCTTAAGCCACCGTTCAGCAGACAACAAAGTATATTTGCAGTCAGGCACTGGCGGATTCAATATCCTTGACGATCAGCAGAACACTCATTTCTCTATAGATTCAGCAGGAGTGAGTACGTTTAACAACAACGTGGGCATTGGCACCAGTGCGCCAAGCAACAAGCTAGACATCAAAGGCACTGTAGGTTTCGAGGCAACCAACAGCACAAACAAGTGGTTGGCTTACCACTACACTGATAACACATTGCGGTTCAACCACAATGGCGCTGGTGCGGATGAGTTAGTCATCGACTCTAGCGGGAACGTGGGTGTTGTTGGGAAAATCAATTGTAATGGACTTCACAATTCACTCGGCTCGGATTTCGGCTCCCAGCAATCTTTTTGGGCTGAATCTAATGGTCAGACAAATCAAGCGGGCTTTCAAATTAATTGGTACACGGGAGGCAACAATTCTAGAACTTTCAAAATGAAACTGGATAATTTAGGCAACCTGTTGGTGAATACTACTTCCAACATAAATTTTTCAGGCGTTGTCGCATCGCATAATTTTTCTCACACAACTAATAACAGATGGGTTTCTGGGTTTCGAAACGCAACTACAGGATCGGCTTGGGGCATTGCGATCAATTATAGTGCAGCTTCACCGAACAGTACTTCAAACAACTTTTTGTTTTTAACTGATTCCAGTGCATTGCGCTGTTCTGTAATGTCAAATGGTGGTGTTCAAAACTATCAAGCGAATGACTTGAACCTTTCTGATCGTCGTGAAAAGACCAACTTCTTGCCAGCCAAGTCGTACCTAAATGTAATCTGCGCTATCCCTGTTCAGACATTCAATTACATAGACCAAAACATGGAAGAAGATCCCAGCGTAACGCTGGGTGTCGTAGCGCAAGACGTACAAACCGTTGCGCCTGAACTTGTAACGGAATCGAACTGGGGTACACATGAAGACCCTAAGATGCGTTTGTCGATCTACCAGACCGATTTTCAATATGCGCTTATGAAATCTATTCAAGAACAACAAGCCACCATTGAAGCCTTAACCCAAAGAATTGAAACACTGGAGAACAACTAATGACCGCAACATTCAACTGGAAAATTGAACAATGTGACAGAGAACTTAGTGATGGTGGCATCACCACAGGGCACTGGCGCGTTAACGCTTCACAAACTGTAGGCACAGGCGATGACGCAGTAACCTATACAGCAACCTCGTATGGCACCTGTGGCTTCACCCCAGACCCTGAGTCTGGTGATTACACCCCTTATGCAGACGTTACTGAGCAAGAATGCCTCGATTGGTGTTTTGCTGACGGGGTTGATAAGGATCAAATTCAAACGTCACTTCAAGCTCAGCTTGACGCTAAAATTACGCCAACCACTGGATCAGGCACACCCTGGTCAGCATAAGGAATAAAGATGAGCGACCCTACAGTAGAAATAGACGGCCAAGAGTTTGCATTCAGCGACCTTGAACAAGACGCGCAAGTAATGATTCAGCGCGTACAACAATTACGCGAAGTGCAGCAAAACTTGCAGATCCAGCTAATTGAAAACGAGCGCAGTATTGCGCACTGGGAAACAGACATTCGCAACTCAATCAAGCCGGTTGAAGCTGAAGAGTCTGCGTCACTATGACTCAGAAAGAATTAACAGCAAAGGCTTTGGCCTCGATTGAGGCGCACGAACGAGAGTGTGTCGTTAGGTATCAAAGCATTGAGCGCAGGCTTGACAGCGGCGCGGCTAAGTTTGTTCGTTTAGAGCAAATGATATATGGCCTATACGCGCTGGTACTTGGGTCCGTGTTGGTTCCGCTCCTGATTTCTATGGGTTAAGTGATGATTGGCGAGATCGCGGCAATAGTTGCTGGCGTAAACGCCGCAACAAGTGCGATCAAGCAAGTAGCTGAAGCAGGAAACGACCTTAGCAGTATCGGCAGCTTTATTTCTAAGCTTGGTGGTGCAGAGGTGGAGTTAGGACGAAAAATTAACGAAGGAGGGTTAACCCCGGCAGACGCAGTTCAAGCGGCGTTAGCGAAAAAGCATATCCAAGACACAATGACGGAGGTAAAGCAGCTGTTTGTCATCAGCGGAAATGGCCATTTATTTGCTGAATGTATGTCTCAGATGGCTGAAGCAAGGAAGGCAAAACAGGCAGAGCTCGCTAGGGCTGCGGCAGCGAAGAAGAAGTTTTGGAAGGATATGCGTCAGATTGGGCTAATAGTTTTGCTTGTCGTTGTGTTTATTCCGGCAGTCGTTGGCGGGCTACTGGCTTTCTTGATGAACGAAAAATGATTATGGCGTTTTTGCTGGTGGTCGTAGTGGATGGCACGCAGTTGCCAAACTCAAGTAATTGGCTTTTTGCAAACGTGCTGACCTGCAACCGCGCAGCTTTTTATGTCGAAAGCGGTGTTACGAAACCTAGCCAGAAGAGGGGTTCGCAGAAAGGGGTTTCAGCCTACTGCATCCCTAAGACAGTGCCGGTAGGCACTAAACTTTGGTACTGAATATGAAATTTGATCTTATAAAAAACGTAGTCTCTAGCCTGGCCCCAACGCTGGGGCAAGCCCTTGGTGGTCCTTTAGGTGGCACTGCAGCCAAAGCTATCGCCAGCGTGCTGGGATGCGACCCGGAACCCAAGGCGTTGCAGAAGGCTGTGCAAAACGCCAGCCCAGAGCAGCTTGCAAAAATAAAAGTTGCAGATAACGAATTCGCTGTGCAGATGAAAAAGCTAGATGTGGATGTGTTCGCGCTGGAAGTGCAAGACACCCAAAATGCCCGCAAGTCTTTTGCTGGGGATTGGACACCTAAAGTGCTGGCATTGCTGGCGTTCATTTTCTTCGGCGCTTATGTGTCCATTGTGACTCTCATGCCAGACACAAACGAATCTATCGTTAACCTGGTGCTTGGATACTTGGGCGGCATAGTTAGCGCAGTAGTCAGCTTTTACTTTGGCGCTTCAAACAAGAGTGAAAGCCAATGAGCAGTGACAAGTTATTTGAAATGCTGAGAAGGCACGAAGGCGTAAAGCCATTCGCTTATCAGTGCAGCGCAGGCAAGACCACAATCGGCGTAGGCCGAAATATTGACGAAGACGGTGGAATTGGCTTATGCGATGCCGAGATCGACTTCTTGCTGTCTAACGACATAGACCGAGTTGAGACTGAGCTTGAGAACACGTTTTCGTGGTACAAGAATTTGAACCTTGCCCGAAAAGACGCGATGGTTTCAATTGCCTTTAATCTGGGTTTGACCCGGCTGCTAACTTTCAAACTCGCCCTATCATGTATGGAAAGTGAAGATTACATCATGGCTGGCATCGAATTCGACAACAGCCTTTGGTCCAAGCAAGTAGGTGCAAGGGCTGAAGAGCTTTGTCAGATGATTGAAACAGGGGAGTACGAAGATGCCTCTTCTTAACGTAAGCCCGCCAGCTGGTGTAGTTAAAAATGGTACTGCGCTGCAGCAAGCAAACACTTGGAGCGATGCGAATTTGGTCAGGTGGTACGAAGGCGCTATGCAGCCAATTGGCGGCTGGCGTAAGCGCACAACGGCTGCGATGGATGGCGTGTGCAGGGCGATTATTAGCTACCTAGATAATGGCAGAAACAGGCGAACAGTCGCAGGCACGCACACTAAATTATATTTTGTGGGCGAAGACAACACGCTTACTGACATTACCCCATCTGGCTTCACTACGGGCAACGCAAACGCAGTCCAGAACCTTGGCTATGGTGGCCTCACTTGGAATGCCAGTACATGGAACACACCAAGACCTGACAGCGGCGCTTATACTCCAGCAACCACCTGGTCACTAGACACGTTCGGGGAGTACGTTATTGCGTGCGCTACCAGCGATGGCAAGATTTACCAGTGGGCTAATTCTACTGGCACGCCTGCAGCGCTGTTATCTAATGCGCCTACCAGCACCACCGCAATTGTTGTAAGCGAAGAGCGTTTCGTTTTTGCATTGGGGGCTGGCGGTGTAGGTAACAAGGTGGCGTTCTCAGATCAAGAGCAAAGCAACGTCTGGGCACCGGCCGCAACTAACCAAGCTGGTTCTTTTACCTTGGCAACCAATGGCAACCTCATGGCTGGCGTTAGAATGCGCGGCGAAACTTTGCTGCTCACTGACATAGACGCTCACACAGCGCGCTACCAAGGACCGCCATTTGTTTATGGCTTCAGACAGGCCGGGACCGGGTGCGGCGTAATCAGCGCCAATGGCTGCGCGGTAGCGGATGGCACAGCCTACTGGATGGGAAATAATGGCTTTTATTCTTACAACGGCTCAGTGCAGTCTATGCGCTCAAGCGTTGGCGATTTTATCTTCTCGCACCTGAACACCACGGAGAGATCTAAGGTGTTCGCAGTCGTAAACTCGCAGTTTAGTGAGGTCGTTTGGTTTTACCCAAGCGCAGGCACTACAGAAAACGACTCATATGTTAGCTACAACTACCGCGAGAACCACTGGCAGATTGGCAAGGTGGCGCGCACTGCAGGCTTTGACATTGGCGCGTTTGTTTTCCCCAATTACGTTTCAAGCGAGGCTACTGGCTCATATGTGTACGAGCACGAAGTGGGCAACACTTATGACGAAAACAGCCACGTATTTGCTGAAACCGGCCCTATGCAAATTGGCTCTGGCGACAGAATGATGGTCGCAACGTCACTGATCCCAGACGAGAAAACTCAGGGCGATGTCACGGCGACATTCAAGACGCGCACATATCCAAACAGCGCAGACAGCTCATTCGGGCCTTTTGACATGGCCAACCCAACCAGCGTGCGCTTTCAAGGTCGGCAAGTGCAGATGCGCGTCACTGGCGACCAGCCTACCAGCTGGCGAGTGGGCAATATGCGCTTAGAAGTGGTCGCGGGTAGTAGACGATGATTTTGCCTAACGCATCAAATGCTTATGACCAGGGCGTTGAGTCTCAGCGTAATTTGCTTATTGAGCAGGCCGACGACATGAACAGAAAAAAGAATCAGGACATTGAGCTACGCAATGACCGGCTGATCCTGCAAAGCCCGGATGGTACGCGATACAAACTGAGCGTAGACAACAACGGCAACCTATCGGCGGTGCAAATATGAGCGAAGCGGTTTTAGTTAAGCAGGCAGAAGACACAGTTGGCCCATACCGGGAGTTGCTTGAGTCTGCGCTTGAGCGATCTGGTGGCACGCACACTTACGAAGATGTGTTAGACGCAATCATTCTTGGCGATATGTTTTTTTGGCCAGCAGAGAAAAGCTGCATGGTCACTGAGATTGTCCAGTACCCAAGGTTGCGCGCGCTGCACGTTTTTCTAGCGGCTGGCGACTTGAATGAAATAAAAGACATGGAATCAAGCCTGATCTCGTTCGCCAAGTCTATTAAGTGTTCCGCGCTGAGTATGTCCGGGCGCAAGGGCTGGACAAAGGCGCTCAAAGAAATGGACTGGAACGAAGCACACACAACTTTGGTTAAGCAGATATGAGCAAAGACGGAAGCGCAGGCGGCGGCACAAACATAAGCCTTGATAACTTGCTGGCAATGAACCCAGAGTTTATTGAGCAGATGGCGACTGAGCCTGCAGCGCAAAGTAATGCGCCGGTAGCAGCGCCAACGCTTTTTTACGGCACTGGCAATGAGATCAGTCAGCCCGACCAAACCTATTTTGATACTTTTGCCTCGCCTACCGAAAACTTTTACGGGTCTGGGACTGAGATTACGCAGCCTGACGCTGACTACTACAATCAGTTTCCATTGCCTGGGCAAAGTGCTGCCCCGGTGGACCAAGCAACTCAGAATGCTGCAGGCAGGGCAGCAGAAGTTGAGCGATTGGCTGCAGACCCCGTGATGAACTTTACGCAAGACCCAAACATTTCAACCGAAGAAGAAGACGAAATCTTTACAATCCGACAAAAAATTCAGCAAAACGAAGAAATGGCAAGGCGTGGGTTCGATGTACCCACCGGGTTTAGTCGAGTAGGCGCTCAAGGCCAAGAAGTTTTTCCTGAACTAGATCTAGGAATGCGAGGGCAAGACTTGCTGAGTGCTACGACAACGCCTTCTCGCGTTGTGCCAGCAATGCCCATCCTTGATGCGGCAGAAGAAGATGAAGAGATGCGTTACTACACGCCAAGATTTAATAATTTCAACATAGGAGCTATGTGATATGAGCATGGGCAAATCAAAACAAAGCTCTGGGCAAACTTTCGACCCAGAACTAAAGGGAATGCTGACAAGCACATTTCGCACAGGTCAGCGGCTTAGCCAAACTCCATATCAGGCTTACGATGCGGCGACGGTTGCGCCTTTGTCGGCAGCTGAGTTAGAAGGTATGAATATGACCGCTAACACAGCCCGCGCTGGTGTTGGGCAGGCGCAGATGAATCAAGCAATCACCGGCGCGCAAGCTGGTATGAACTTTCAGCCAAGCATGGCAAGCGCGCAGACAGTGGGCGCACCTGGCGGGCCTATGAACATTGCCAACCAAGGCGTTAACGCACAAAACGTCACAGCGCAGAATGTCGGGCAATTTGGTCCAGTGGGCGTAGGCAACATTGCCAGCCAAGGCGTTAATGCCCAGCAGATTGGCGCGCTACCCGGCATCCAAGCACAGAATGTCGGCGGGCAAACAGTACAGGCGCAGAGCTTGGCAAACACTGACTTGTCGCCTTATCAAAACCAATACACGTCTGGCGTGATCGACGCAGCGATGGGTGACCTAAACCGGGCACGCGAAATGACGCAAAACCAAAACGCTGCAAGCGCAGTGTCGGCTGGCGCGTTTGGCGGAGATCGTCAGGCGTTGGTCGAGGCAGAAACCAACAGAAACTTTGGCAGGCAGGCCAGCGACATGGCCATGAACTTGCGCAACCAAGGATTCCAAAACGCTCAAGCGGCTGCGCAAACAGACCTCAATCGTGCCCAAGACGCGGGCGGTCAGAACGCACAGTCTGCGATGCAAGCTGCACTCGCTAATCAACAGGCGGGCCTATCGGCTGGTCAACAAAACCAGCAGCTTAACTTTGCTCGGCAGCAAGCAAATCAGCAGTCTGCGCTTTCAGCAGCCCAAGACTCAGCTGGCCGCGCACAACAGGCCAGCCAGCAGATGGCGCAGATGGGGCTGCAAAGCGGCCTAGCATCGCAAGACGCGAATATGCGCGCGGCACTTGCTAACCAGCAGGCGCAACTTTCTGCCAGCGGGCAGTCGGCTGGCAATCAGTTGCAAGCCAGCCAGCTGAACGCTGCTAATAACTTGGCTGCGCAGCAGTCAAATCAGCAGGCCATGAATCAATATAATCAAATGAATTTAGCGGCTGCGCAAGGCAACCAAGACGCGGCACTGAGAGCGGCACTCGCCAACCAACAGGCTGGCTTAGCAGGCGCAGGACAAAGATTACAGGCAGGTCAGAATCTGGCCAATTACGGCGGCGACCTGCGCGGTATGCAGTTTGCAGACGCTCAGGCATTACAAGGTGTTGGCGGTCAGCAAAGAATGGCTGGTCAGCAGCTGCTTGATGACAGATATCGCAGATTTGCTGAAGAACGAGATAACAGGTTCAGAATGTTTGATGTTCTGCGCAGCGGCGCTGGCTTGCTGCCTAACCCGCTTTCCAGTTCAAGCAAAGGCAGAAGCAACCAAATTGGATTACCGGGATAAAATTTATGTTTAGTAAAATGATGGCTGCAATTGCTGGTAGCGCCGGTTTTCCAAATGGGTTAATCGGTGACGAAGAGCCAGAAGTCTTAGACGAAAACGGCCTGCCTGTTAACCCGCAGATGCCAGGGCAAGTGCCCCCAGTGCCCCCAGTGGTAAACGTAGCCACCAACACTGCAGAGCAAGCAGCCAACCCATCACTTGGCCAGATGGTCGGCCAGCGCATGGAGGGGCTAAGAGATATAGCAAGCGACCCTGGCGGTTATGCGATGAACCAAATCGGTGGCAGCTTGGACGGCGTGAGGGGATTAGTCCAAGACCCAAAAAAATACGCAGCCGACAGATTTGCAAAAGCTATGAACCCTATTACTGATGCAGAAGAAGTTAAGTTTAAAAGAGCTATGGCGCGTATGCGCAATTTTCAAGCAGAAGGTGAGTCTCAGTTTGCTGCAGGGCGGCAGGCTGTTCAGTTGCCTACTGGTTACTTTAACTCAGCGCAAAGAGGGCTGATGTAATGACCGATGAAGAATTAAGGCAAGTGCTTACGCAGCAAAATCTGAACTCAGCACAAGGAAACTTAGTGCAATCTCAGATGCCTGCCATGCAGGAAAGAATGCCTATGATGGGCACTCAAATCAGGCAGCGGCCAATGATCCCGTTGCAGGGGTATCAAGCCCCAGAAGGAATAAAAGAAGGCGTTACTAATTTCGTTCAAAACGCGCTACTTACGCCAATAAAAGAAGGGCTTTATTTAGAAGAAGGCCCAAAGCGATATGGTCAAAGGCTCAGCAACAACCTAAAAGCGCAAGAAATTAACTTATACAACGCGCAACTTGATCGCCGCGATAACCTGATCAGAACATTATCGGAGATGGTCAACCCAGAAATGGCACCTTTGTTACCTAATATGTCTTATGAAGACCTCTCAGACTTGCTCGGCAACCTGCGCGGCAACGCTGGCAGGATGCCAGGAGCAGCTAAAGGAACCATTGCGCAACAAAGATTGCTGTCAGGTGAAGTAGATATTCTCTCGCAAGCAACAGAAAATGAGAAAAACAGGTTAGCTGCCGGTGGCGATGCCGCATTTAGGGCGCGTGAAGCTGGAGATGCAGCGGCATTGGAAAGAGCAAAGCAAGACGCAGAAATTAGTAGAATTGAAGGAAGGAGCCGTCAAGAAAGATATGCAGACAGCTACACCTCAAGAATGGGCGCTTGGGACAGCGCTAGAACTCAAATTAGAGATGTAATGCTTTTGCAGCAACTGATAGGCGAGGGCATAGACACCGGCTATGGCACGGAACTTATGATGAGCGTTAGGAATGTCGCAGGCAGTCTTGGGTTTGAGGTAGACAGCATTGCCGACCAAGAGCTTTTTGGCGCAATCACCAAGAGAATGGCGCTTGCGCTTCGCAACCCGGCAGGCGGCGCGGGGATGCCAGGAAGTATGTCTGACTCCGATAGAGAATACTTAAACGCAATGATCGCAGGCTTAGAAAAGACCGAAGGCGGCAACGCAATTATGCTTAAAGTCATGGAGGCGCAACTTAGGCGTGACATGAAACTTGGCGAGATGGCCGATGAGTGGATGGACAAAAATGGCACTTACAAAGGCTTTAGGCAAGAGGCGCAGGCGTACAGTGATGCTAACCCAATGTTTGAGTCGCTCAAGGCTGAAGCTGATGCACTTATTGCTAGGAATAACGCGGCGAAAGAAGGCCGAGTTTACATAAATATGCCACTAAACGCAGACGGCTCGTCCAACTAAGGATAAACACAGATGGCTAGAATTGAAGGAAAAATATATCTTCACCCTTTGCCCGACGAAGGAAATGTGCCGTTACTGTTTAACGGTGGTGACGAAAAAGATTTACTTAACTATCGCCGCCTATCGACAGCTGAGCGCGTTTTTGAAGCTACAAGTGGTGAGCGATATAACTTAGAAAATTTGCCTTCGTTGCGCGATCTGATGGACTCATCGCCAGAGTTAAGCTCTACATCAACCTTATGGCCCGCTATGATGTTTGCGGGAGATGAAGAAAAACTACAAGGCGCAGTAGCAGGCCACTTGCAAGACGCAAGAATAGAAAACGATGAAAATGGATCTAGCACTGTTCGCTTTACTGACTCTACTGGCGAGACTCGCAGGGCTTACTTAAATAAGCCAGGGTTTAGTATGCAAGACACTTCTCGCGTTATTGGCGAGGGCGCTGCGCTGACGGGTGCGGGCAAATTGCTAGGGGTTGGCAAGACCGGCGTAGGTATGCTCAGTAACGCAGCCAGAATGTTTGGCGCTGGCTCTGGTGGCAGCGCTGGGCAAGACGTTGCCTCTGGGATGCTTGCTGGCGACTCAATGTTAGAGAGCGTTTCAAATGTTGATGTGCCAAGGGCTGTACAAACTGGCGCTTTAGAAGCTGGTATTGGCTCTGCACTAGACGTAATAGTTTCTTTGGCTCCCGTTCTACGTCAAAAAATGGCGCAAGGCGCAAATATATTTGATGGTCAGGGAGGTATTACTCAGGCTGGAAGAAATGCTTTAGAAGAAGCTGGCATTGTCTGGGACGACACAACGCAAGCATTCAGAGATGCCTTGCTTAAAAGGACTTTGCAGGGCGGCGAAATGACCCCGGCGCAGACTGCGATTTTGGCAGAGGCTGATTCTCTTCCCGTACCTGTGCCATTGACTCGCGGGCAAGTTACCGGAAGCCCAAGTGAGCAGTTGACCGAAGACCAGATGCGCAAGGGCGTATATGGTGAGCCAGTAGAACGCAGAATGAACCAGTTTGTGAATGAAGAGCAAACACCAGCGCTTGAGTCAAATCTCAGCGCAATTCAGCAAAGAATTGCTGGCGGCTCTCCGATAATAGCAAGAGGGCAAGGCGCAGAGGCTGTGCAGCAACAGCTTGGCCAGCAGCGTCTGCAGGCTAACGCGCAAAAGAATCAGGCGTATGACGAAGCTAAAAACCCGAAATTTTTACATGGCGGCACATACTCTGGAAACAGTCCAGCGGTGTATAGCCAGCCTGCAATTACAACAATGGCCGATGGCATTCAACGTGAGTGGGCCAAAGACTTTGCCCCAGACATATTAGACGGCGCGCCAGGGCAGTTGCTTAAACAGTTACGAGACTTTGCAGCCAGAGATGGCCAGCCAGTGACTGTGCGCGAATTGTTTGAATGGCGCACAAGATTAAATAACTCATATAAAGGAAACGACCCGCAGGGTACGGCTTTACTCAGAGCAAAGGATCAGTTCGATAGCCAGATGGATAGCGCGCTAGATCGTGCATTAATCACTGGCGATGCCAACGCAGTAGACGCATGGCGTAATGCGCTGGCAGAAAATGCCGATTTTATGACCAAGTATAGGGGCAAAGACACAATTGAGCTTTTGACCAATACCCGCCCTGGCACAAACGCATCGCAACTAGATTTCAGCGTTGCGCCAAATGATGCGGCGAACTTTATATTTAATGCATCAAACACCGGGTTTATCACTAAAAGAAACTTGCAGCGCGATTTGCTTAAAATGAAAAAGCTATTACCAGCAAGTCAATGGAACCAACTGCGCCAAGAATTATTTTTGCGAATAGCTTCAGATGGGCGCTCTCGCAGAGGTGACTTCAGCGGCCTTAAATTCAAAGGGTCAGTAAATCAAGCGCTTGAAAAAAGCTCTGCCGTGATGTCGGCTGCGTTTACTAAAGAAGAAAGGGCGCTGCTTGAGCAATTTTCGCGGGTAGCGAATAGAGCGCAAAACACCACTCGCAACACGTCGAATACTGCAGCAGCGAATGCCAGAAACTTAAAAGACATTGGCTTACAAGTCGCTTCAGCTTTTCAGATGCGAGGGCCAATGCTGGACAAGTTGCTTATGTTGATTCCGCTGGGTGTGGGGGAGATGCGCCGACAAGGTGCCAACATGGGTATGGATGCGAGGCTAGGTTATCAAGGCGCGGCACCAAGGCCGGGAGCGGCGACTACTGGTGTCGCTACAGCTATTGCAAGCCCAGAGCAGCAATCAACTGAAGATATTATTTTGAGGCAGCAGCAATAACAGATGGGGGGAATAATGGGGGGAAAATTATAAACTCCCCGTAAACCCTTGTCGCATATAGCTGGCTGGTACCCGGACCCGGACACCAACCATTTCTCATGCTGTGAAATACTGTAACAAAAACAACAACTTACGAGCGCGTTGCGCCCATGCATTCTCATGCTGTACCATATTGTCCAATACAAATGGGGGGAAAATGGGGGGAAAATGCAGCAAATTACAGCACGTCAAATAGCCTCGCTGAAAAAGCCAGGGCGGTATCGAGTTACCGACAATCTTTCAGTCCAGGCCAAACGGAAGAACAACAAAATTTACGCAACCTTCGTGTTGCGCTATCAACTAAATGGCAAAGTCATCGACAAATCTTTAGGCAGCACTGCGAAGCTGACACTGCTTCAAGCCAAAGAAAAAGCAGAAGAGCTTATGGCTGGCATGGCCAATGACCAAGTCACTCCCGCAGAGCAACTGCAAAAAGAAAAGAAGAAGGCTAAGGCCAGCCAAGCCAAAGCCGCCAATGCTGGGATAACTTTTTCTGAGTTGGCGGCTGAGTACATTGAAAAGATAAAAGCGCCTGCTTGGAAGAACCCAGCGAGAAGCTCTCAGACTTGGACTCACCGGCTAGAAAATCACGCCGGTCACATCATTGGTAACAAGCCTGTTGGCGAAATAACCAAGGACGATATTCAAAATATATTGCTACCGCTCTGGCTTGATAAGAACGAAACAGCGCTGCGCGTGCGTATGTATATTTTTGACATT
>TARA_R110001599_G_scaffold20592_3_pt1 | contig 15173 bp, 26 predicted proteins | sample TARA_R110001599 | Tara Oceans TARA_R110001599 (sample SAMEA4398360) | marine metagenome | biome: Polar Biome; feature: [MES] marine water layer (ENVO:01000295) within the mesopelagic zone...; material: water (ENVO:00002006), including particulate matter (ENVO:01000060) such as...... | reverse complement strand
GGTGAAGTTAAAGCTAGAATAGAAGCATTAGACAAGTCAGTCAATGAGGAAAATTTACCTTTCCACTCGTAAGCAACTGAAAGAGGTGAACCTACACCCTCTGCACTTAGTGTCATATTACCCATAACACCAGCCATATCGGCTTGTATACCTACTGGAGTGCCATTGTCTGAAATATCACATTTTCCTAGTGTAATAGTTTGCTTATCACCACTTGAAAGAGGTTGGTAGCCAACACCAACACCAGCAAAGACTTCTTCAACTAGTCCACAACCCTCAAAGAGCTTGTTATATTTTGGAGCTACACCAATAGAAGCACCACTAGACAACTTAGTCATAGAGGTAGCCGTAGCTCCTTGTATGCCACTGATAGAGACATCTTCACCATAGTCACCAGTAGTAAATTTACTATCCTCATCATTGTTTTCAATATCGGGGGTAAACTCTGAGCCTCTCATTCTGACATCAAAGTCAGCATCTGCTAAAGTTTCTTTTGTTCCAGCTACGGCTTCTCGCTTCGCCACTAAAATTCTTTTTGCTATATTATAAGCCATTTTTTTCTCCTAGTTTAACAAGCTATCTGTTCAGGGTTTAGCCTATCTTGTGTGTATTGTAATCTAAATTTAAAAATTCTGTTCTCAGGTGTAAATATATCATTAGACTCAAAGTAATTAGTAGAGCTTGAGGCATACATAAAGCTCGTAGCTCCTTCTGTACCCATTCCACTACCTTGCTGACCACTATCAGCGAAGAGCTTTTTAATATCGTCTTCAGCAAGGTCTAACTGGTCTTCATTGATTCTTTGAGGGTCATAGCCACTATTACTATTTGAGGTTGTTACCCATATCTCTACATTTACTTCATTATCGTAAGCTCCGAAGTTAGTCTCACCACTTGAAAAATCTAAATTATTCTCTTCTAAAAATCTCACATAAAAGTTGGGAAATGTAGCTAGGCTTAAATCACGATTATTAGACAACCAGTTAAAGTTATATCCATTAGCTACTCTCATACCTGAAATAAGTGCTTCTATCTTGGCTCTGATATTTGTTTTTATAGAAGCCATATCTAAGCCCTATACATATCAAAAGAAGAAGCGTGTCTATCTGTAATGTCTTTAACATCGCCAGTAATCATCTCGTAAGTAATTTGTTTTTTTAACTCTACACCTCTTGTCTTGTAATACTGCATTTTAATTGCATACTTATCAGAGTCAAAAGCATCGTTATTATTTACATTCATCACATCGGCAAAAAGGTCTACATACATCATAGCTAGACCATACTCTTGTAACTCAATTACCAAGGGGGTTAAAATATCTGCACTATCAAGTACACCCCTAGACTGAGCAAATGAGACTATATACTTGTCACCCTTTGTTAGGTAAAAGTCAATGTCCGTATTAGTATCAGCTATAAAAGGAAAAGCTACCTTGTCAGTAATATCTGCTTGTACTAAATATGCCATATTTTAAAATCCCTTGTTTGTTTCATCAATGGCTCTCTGCCAATTCTTAAAAATTTTCTCTTTATTTTTACTTATTGAGTTGGGTATAAATTTATCAGCACCCCAAGAACCGAAGCCTTGGTGTATATATTTACCATATTCAGTACCGAAGTTGCTACCCTCATCACCTAGCACTAGCTTAACTTCGTTTGCTTGACTATAACCTATTATTGACTTAGTTAGCCTAGTAGTACGATCTTTATACCGATGGTTTTGACTTGCATAATCCTCAACAAGTCCAGCGCTTCGTTTTGAGGCTAGTCTTAGATTTTTAGCTAGTCTGTCAGGGTACTTATCAATCGCCTCTTCTAGCTCACTCATATCTAATTCAAACTCTAACCCCATAACAAAAAAGGCAAGGCTTAAACCTCACCCCTCGCTTCGTTCATTTCTTGTTTGCTTCGCCTTTTTCTCTTTGGCTTTTCGTCTCCAACAACGATAGCATCCAAAATAGGTAAATCACCACAAAGCCTAGACCAAAACTCAATAATATACTTATCATCTGTTTCATACTCACCATTTACAAAAGTAAACAATACTTTATCTTGTGAAGCATCCCACACCATAGAGTTAGGTGAAGCTATGCCAATTTTTGATTTTAATAACATATTTATCCCTTTTAAAAATAAGGGGCATTTCACCCCTAAAGTTTTTAAAACAAACTAGGCTAAGTTTTCAATTTTGCCGTGTAAGTTTTCTACACCATAATCTAGAGCCATTTGACCATAAATCATTACTGGTTTAGATGCACCAGTCTGAGCTAGGTCTTGAACTACTAGAGCTTCTCCGTCAGTTGGTAGTACTGCAACACTACAAGCAGAAATATCAGCGATGATAATCTCAGTTTGAGGTACTTGTGGAGTATATACAACATTAAGAAGACCGAAGTCAGTTGCGATCACTTCAACATTTACACCACCTACAACATTGTTACGTTCTTGAAGAACAAATAACTCAGATAGTTTTTGCTTGTAAGTTGAGTTTACTAAGATGACATTGCCGTCAAGGTCTGCACCATTGTCTACCATTGATTTAGTCAACGAGTTAAACATAGATTTAGTCAAAGTACCACCACCACCAGCGATTACATTAGTTGTGATTGCTTCAGATAGTCCACGAGAAGTAGAGGCTACATTTGAGGCAGTCTTTTTAACATAAGCACCATTGATAAGAGTAAATTCTAGGTCTACTGCAACTTGACGAAGATTAGAAGCTACTTGAAATGCTTTTTTGTCTGTTACTGGATTGAATCCATTAAGAGAGGGTACACCAGCAAGAGTAGAGTAATCTGAATCGTCTGCAAAAGTAATTTGTGCAGTGCGTTGAAAGATTTGGATTGAGTTTTCTGCTTGTGCTCTGACATAAGTTGTAGCCGTTGGTGAAGTTGCAGAGTCATCTTCAGAAATAGACGGCTGTGAAGCTGTCTCTAAAGCATAGTTTGAATTTAGAGCAAAATTCCAAGTAGGTACTACTCTAGCTCCAGTAACGCCACCAATCATATTTAGAAAAGGTGTTTTATTTTGTCCGATTTCAAAAAGGATTCCTAAGTAGTTAGGATCGTTCTGAGTTGTTCCGATAGCTGATACATTAGCCATTTTTCTCTCCTTATTAAGAGTTTTGTTTAGTTAAAATTTGAGAAATTGCTCCAGCAAAATCTTTATTTTTTATACTATTCTTAAAATCTAAAGCACTACTATCTGCCACCGAGCCACCTTTTACACCTGAACCACCTTTACTAGGGTTATCTATTAGGAATTTATTACCATCAAGAAAACCACTTACAAGGTCGTTTATAGATGCCTCACCACCATCAAGAACCAAATTATTTTGATTGATTCCTTTTATAGTATTACTAGACTTAAATAGTGTTAATCCAGCATTGAGCTTTGCTTGGTCTTTTACACCTAGCTCACCCAATGTGTTTTTAAGTCTGTCATCAATCCGTAAACCTAAAGCATCTTTTTCGGCTTTTTCCTTTAGTGATCTCTCAGAGTTCAAAGCCTCCTCAATCTCACCAAGTCTATGACTGAGCTTTTCATTCTCACTCATTTTATCAAAAGTCTCTTGTTCTTTAGCTTTAATCATCGATTGAGCTTTTGCAGTAATGTCTTCACCATCTTGAACTCCAATAAGAGTACCCAAATTTTTAAGGGTAGCCTCCATAGTTGTAATTTTGTCAGAAAATAAAGTATTTGCTTCTTTTAGCTCTTTGTTTTTGCCGATAATCTCGCCGTTTTTTGCTTGTAGCTTCTCAATATCGCTTTGACCATTAGCCTCTTGCGTATCGTTAGGATTGTTTTCACTCATAAAGTGCCTCATAAAGGTTGTTATAGTATAAATATAACATTTATTCACATTCTATTCACATTATTTATTAAAAGAGGTTAATTAATTGTTAATACATTAAGAAATAGGTATAAAAAAATCAACCGTGGTGACACACGATTGACTTTAAAGTTAGGTAGTATACAAAAACGACCTTAGAGGTAATATAAGAAATGAGACATTAATGTCAAGTAAATTATCTAATCCTGAGGTCGTATAAAAAAAGGTCACTAGGGAATGAAAAAACCTAGTGACCTTTATAGCAAACGAAAGAGAGTAAGTAAGCTATTTCTTTAAATATACATTAATTTATATCGTTCTGAGTCCTTTTTAGCCATCTTGTAGCTAAATCCTCAGTATCAAAAAAAACCTTTGTTTTAGTTCCATTAAATCTAATATGAAAGTTAAACCATATAGGTAACCAGTTGTATCGCTTTTGAGGGGTGTACCAATTACTCCAGCCATTTGAGGCAAATTTCACTCTATACTGCATTTCTTCTCGCTTTGGCTTTTCTGCTTCGTTCTGCTTTTATCTTGTCATCACACTCTAGGCAATGGTTATAATAATAATTTAACTTTTTATCTCTAATCTGATAGTGAGTAGATTCTACTTTAAACTCACCACATAAGATACAAGGCTTTTCATTAGCTACAAACCTCCAACCAAACCCACCACCTTTACCATCTGAAACATAAGACTTTAGTAGAGTAATCTGAATATTTGCTTTGACTGAGCAAGTACTCAGGTTGTAATATACTTCTATTCTTTTTAAGGTCTTTAGGTCAAATTTTTCAATAGACTTAAACCCCTTAAAGTACTCAAGCCTAGTTGTTTTCTTTTTCCTAAGTTGATACCTCTCACGATCTCGCTCTTTAGCTAGTAGCTGATTTTTTAATGTGTTGTTTTCCTTTTTAAGCTCGTATAAGACCTTTTTAACACCCTTGAGGGTCATTAGTTTAAACTTCTCACTCTCAGTTATATCTAAAGATAAAACCAGCTTATTTATAGCTTGTAAACTTGTTATATTTTTCATATTGAGCCTCTTTTGTGATCGCAGTCTTTACAATAAGAACTATAAGCATTTCCGTTTTTACCATTAGATGACTTGTATCTATTTCTAATTTTCATCCACATTTTACACATACTGCAAACTTTCATCCTTTCTACCATCACCCAATAATAGCCACCTATCTCTAGACTGCCTTTGTATAAAGTATCTCTTAACTTTCTAGGGCATATAGTACCCTCGAAGGATCGTGAGGCTGAGTTAATACTTGAGTGTAAGTCTATTACCTTAAATGTCTCTTTATCAACTCTTACTAAGCTCTTAATACCAGTGGAGGTGTCATAAGTGTAGCTTGATCGTAACTGCATATCTTCAAAATTTACAAAATTGTTAGGTGCAATTTTCTCGTATATATCTCTAGGGTCATCAACTTTGTCAGACATTACTAGGTTAGCTATTGGCATTGGTAACGACTTTGTTTTCATAGAAATATTTTTAGCTATCTTAATCAATCCACTTCGATTAGCTAAAAACTTCATTCTCTCTTTTTGAGTGAGGTCAAACTTTGCTAAAAATTTAATCATAGAGTCATCTTCTCTATTATGTAAGTCTGCCACGCTCATTTATTAGCCTCTTTTAATCTGTTTGAAAGTCTATTAACCTCAGTCGCTAGGGTGCTAATTATTTCTGTTAGCTCCTCTGGTTCATCTACCAAAGACTTGTAATCTTTAAAGCCGTCACCCTCTTCACCACCCTCAAAGCTAACTGAGTCAGAGCAAGTAAACACTTGCCCGTCATCATCTAGGTAATACCCATTCTCTAGGTCTGTATAGTTATCATCTAGGTAAGACACTAAAGCATCGTCAAATTGACCATCTGAGTCTTGTTGAGACTCGTATCTACTTAAAAAGTCCATTATTTATCCTCTTTCAAAGTCTTTAACTCTAATTTAACACTAGCTAGAGACTCAGCTAATTCGTTTATAATGTCTATAAATTCTTCAGGCTCTTCTATTAGTGTTTTATATCCGTACCACCCCTCGTTATTTATGTAGTCTGCATCTTCGTCAATAGTGAATAACTCACTATCCTCGTCCTGAAAGACACCCTTTCCAACCTCTTTATAGTTTTCTTTTACATACTCAATAAGGTGTCTAACTTCAACACCCTCACAACTATCTAAGTAGTCGTTTGTCTCTCTTGCTAGGTAGCTATCAAAATCCATTATTTACTCTCTTTCTCTGTTTGTAGTTCTTTAATGTCTTTACTCATTCTATCTATTTGACCTAGTAGCTCGTCTTTATTCCAGCAACCAGTTGAAACCATTACCCTAATTGACATTAGGTTAAGCTCTGCAAAGTTTAGAGCCATCACATAGCCATCTTGATAGGCTGACTTGTATTCTGTTATTGTTTCCATTATAACAACCCCATCCTAGTTGGTAGTCCAGTTGCTATAATTGTCATCATAAGTTTATTAAATTGAGCCGTTAAATTTTGATTTCCTTGGACTAGTCCTAAAGTGATATTTTCTTTAGTTGTTTTGTTGACCTTTGCTAAAGTACTTAGTGTTTCTTCAGCTACTATTTCTGCAAATTTTCTTTGTGCTAAATTCATTTTGTCTCTCTTTCGTTTGTCTCTTTATTGAATATATATAAATAATTATATCAATACAAGGGTAAAAGTAAAAAAAGATTTTTATTTTTAAATTAATTACAAAAATTTAGATTCTATGACATTCTCAAAGCGAGTTTTGAGGTCTTGAGGCTTTGGCTTGTTCACACTAACACTATCCCAGTTAGCACCATCACGAAAAGCCTCGCCTCTTGCAACTGATCCAAGCACTATATTTTGTTTCTTGATAGGTAGGTTTTTGATTAAATTATCACCACCCTTAGAGTAGTCAAAATTGTCAGGGTTTGGCATATCACCCTCTATAACTGGAGTCAAATAACATCTACATTGTGGGTGAGCTGGTATCTGAGGCAATTTATCTTTAGGGTAAACACCTTTACCAAGTCCAAAGTCAGCCGATGCGTTTATGTCACAAATATCGTAAATTTTATGACTTGCAGATAATCGCCACCTATAACCGACCACATCGTCATCGTCTTGGTGCATTAATAGATAAGAGTCTAAACTCGCTCTAGCTTGTTCTGTTCTAGCTATTCGTCTAGAAATATATCTTGATTTCTTTTTTACTGCCTCTGTAACACTCTTCTCAAAGGCTTCTATATTCTTACTCTTAACACCCTTGATAAAGCTCTTATATGCTTTCTTAGTGTCTGAGGTTGGGTAGTCCATCTCACTCAGTCGCTTAATTCTGGACTCTAGTAACTTCAACTCTTTTTCATAGTCTCCGTTTATCCCTAACTTGCGTATGTCACTAGTCAAGCTCCTCACCTCTGCCCTTAAAATACTCTCGTCAATCTTACCATTCGTAAGAATCTGAGCATTTATCTTTTTTAAGTTTAGATCGTACTTTCTAACGATGGAAAAATCAGCCTTGACACTTTCGGCTATATATTTCCTTGTACTGGTGTTAGCTATCTTCATACGAGAATTAAGCGACCTCTTATCACTTGCCCAAGGTTTAAATTTTATTGTACTTTTTAGCTTTACTGAGTCTATAATAGCTTCAGGGTCTAGAGATAATATTTTGACCGAAGCACTTGCCATAGTTGTAGCATAAACCGACTCACTAATAAAATCAGCTACATTAAACTTAATCCAGCCCTCATTAATAACTTGGTTGATAGTCCGACCATTAAGGTTTTTTAATTCAATCAATAGCCACTCATTAAAGGGTGAAACTGCTTTACCATAAGCAACGTCGAACCCCTTAATAATTTCGCCTATCTCATTATTAATATCTTTAGATTTCATCTTCTTCTATCAGTTGGTTGTCTATTTCCATCTGCATTGAATCTAACTCTTTATTGACATCTAACGAATCTAGAAAGTCTTGTTTTTCTTCCTCACTTGAAAAGTCTAACATACTACTAGCGATGGATTTCTCTAGCATCAACTTGATACTTGATTCAATACCTACATTAGAAACCTCTACATAGTTTAAGATTAGCTCACTCAAAGTGCTAACACCATAGTCATCGGAGTAGTGAACCGAGTAACCATAATCAAAGCCAACATACAAGCCAAAGATTCTCATTAGTTGATTTTCTGCACTTTCAATCTGACTCTTGTACGATCCTAGTAGGTCGTTTAGTCTAGCTCTGTCAATCTCTTTAGACTCTGCACTTTGTTGAAATCTTTGAAGATGGTTTACTACTCCAGCTTGATATATATTGTGTATATAGCTTTGACCTAGCTCTAAAAGGGTCTTTAATTGTTGAGCATCGGGTGAGATAAACTCAGGTTTATTATTTGAGTCACTAGGGTACGATATGCCTTTTGTTGCACTATACTCTATTGCACCACCACTTGAGGGCATTGTGAATATAGAGAAGCCTTGGTTATCAGATACGTCTGTAATAATTGAGTCGTGATTGAATATTCTGTGTTGCATACGAGCAACCGAGTAGAGACTTGGCTCAGGTATAATATCGTTTGTCTCTTCTTCAACTAACCTAACTACTGGTATTACTCCTATCTCATTGGGTACTACCTCAATAGGGGTTATTCCGTCGCTCTCATAAGTCACCCAATTATTAGCATCTACACCGACTACGATATAATCCTCATATTGAAACTTATTTAGGTTTTGTGTTGTGATACCTATGCCTAAGTCAGTCATCTCACCCAATGAGTTAAAAGTCTTTGAGCCGTCTTGTTGATACCACTTTAATGAAGAAAGATTGCCAAAACTATCTTGAGTATATGAGTGAACCATATCAGGAGTAATGATAAAAGAATAAGGTACACCATCACGAGTCTCTAAAACCTCTTCAATAGTGGTATCTATATCCATATTGTTATTCATCACAAGGAAAGAAGCACCTAAATTTTTGGTGTCTCCAGCTCCTTGTTCCATAAAGCTCTGAAGTGTTGAGCCTTTGCCGTCTGCATTATCTAAAAAGACATTATAGAGGTCTTTATATACTTGAGGTGTACTGCTATCAATAATACGAGTAGTATCACCTTTAAAGATAGGCTTAAAGTGAGCTGACCAAATTGGTCTGTATTGATTAGCATAAAAAGACTTGGATCGTCTCAAGTCATAATCACTCACACTTTCTCTCTTATGAGGTATTAGATATTTACCATTTCGGTAACCACCACTACCAAAGCGAGAGTCTTTTAAAAATTGATATTTGTTTATTGGCTTAGATACATCTATCCAAGTATTTAACTGATATGGGTGCGTTACTTCACCTTTATTAGCTGACATATGTTCTCCTTAACCCCTTGTATAGTATAAATATAAAAAAAGACCACCTTGAAAGATAGTCTTATTTTTATTAGTTGCTTTTGGTATCTTTATTTATTAGTTAGCACCTAGCTCAGTAGCTAATTCGTTTCTAAACTCAAGCAGACCTTCCTCATTATTTAGTGATTTTAATTCAAATACAAATAAGTCACTTATAGCAGTTAGTATTTCCGATTTAACTAGACTTGCATCGCTAGACTCATTTACTATTGTATCTTGTAAGTTATCTAAGCAGTATTTAATAGCACTTTTTTTAGTGAAGCCAAGTGATTTAAAAGAAAGTTTGCATTTATTAGATATTAAATCTTGAATTGAAAAAGCATCTTGTTCATTAATTTTGTTTACATTTTGAAATAACCAAGTTTTAACTGGAGATACTAGATTATTTTCAAGTTTCTCAGTCAATTCTGCAATCCATAGTCTCATTGATTTTTTGTTATCTTCAAATGTAAACTCATTAAGGTCAGCAGTTAGCTCAGCGATAAAGTTAGTTAGCTCTAGGTTAGTCATATCAGATTTTAAGTTTTTCATTTTGTGTCTCTTTCGTTTTTCTATATGTATAATATATAATTATTTATAACACAATACAAGGGTAAGGGTAAATAAAAGTGAAAAAAAGTAAAATAAATTTAATTAAAAGAAATCTGCGTTAAATGACTCTATCTGACCTTGCACCTCAAAGTACATCCTCATCATAAGCATATCACTAAAGTCAGGTGAGCGACCTAGATGCTCTTTCACCTTGTCTTTAGCCAATATAGAGAGCTTACCATCTTTGTCAACATTGTCTCTCTTGATATGCTCTAGCTCTTCAGTTAGTAGGTCTTTATAGCTTGAGTCTGATATATATATCTTGCCCTCGTTGATATACTCAGCGAGTTTAAAGTAGCATTGACTTTTAAGATGGTTGTAGTTTTGATTACCTTTAGCCTTAGAACCATTCTTAAACTCGTTTGTATTAGCTATAAAGCCACTTAAAGCACTACCCACACCATCGGCATCATATACAATATTAGAGTTAGGTATACCATACTTGAGAGACATTTCTTGCATCTTCTCAATTATACCTTTACCAGTGCTTTTGTCCTCGCTAAATATCTTCTCTAATCTAAAGCCATTCCAATAGCCTAGCACGAATCTATCTGAGCCTCTTGTAGCTATATCACCTACTAGATACTTTCTACCATCCTCTACATAGGTATTAGTATATAAATCGATTATCTTGTCCGTTTCTACAAGCTTTCTAGGATCATTGTCATAATAGAAGTTGCCATATAACAACCTTTCAATAGTCACCTTATCGGCTTTTTTAAGGTTGTCTATATATGCTTGAGGTACATAGGGGTTATCTGTAACAAGTGACCTTATAAAGCACTTATCACCCTCCAGAGTGCCGTCATCGTGAGGCTTAACAAAGTCTTTCATTACCCAATTAAGTGAGGGGTTACAAGAGTAAAAAGACTTAGGTATAGTTTGCCATCCGTCACCCTCCAGCACTGAGAACCTAGCTTTTATCACGTCAGTTACTTTTTTGCGTACTTGTTGACATTCATCAATAAAGCATCCAGTCAAGTCAAACGAGCCGAGCCTATCATATTCAGGGTCACTAGGAAACCACCCAAGCTCTTTAAAGTAGATTATTGAGTTAGTGCGATTGTTCTTCATTATATGGGTTTGAGCATTGTATGAGAAGTCACTAGCTACCCCATACTCTTTTATTACCTTAAAGAAAGTCGCTAAGGTGGTATCTCGTAGGTCTGTAAAAGATGATCGTCCTATCAACCAAGCACTATTTGGTTTTTCGTATGTTTCCATCATTACCCATAGATTACCTAACCAAGACTTACCACCCCTTGCACCACCTCCGTACATAATCTCATTAGTTGAGTCATCACGGAGCTTGTGCAGTGCTTCTATCTGTTTGGTAAATAGCTTAATCTTCTGGAGTGCCATTGTCCATTTCAATCTTAAACCCAGTTATCTCTCCTGAGTGCTCAATCTCTTGCTTTTCAACAAAGCCTCGCTTTTTGCCTTTAGTCTTTAGATAGAATATAGTTGAGCTAGGTACTCCACTCTTAATTTGTTGGTGTAGTTGGCTCTCTACGAAGTCTAGAGCTATATTCTCACAATCATTACAAGCCTTTTTAAATTCGGGGTCTGAGTTATAATATGAGTAGTAAGTGTCTCTTGAAGTACCGACTATTTTGCACGATTGAGTCACATTACCTAGGCTTTTCTGCATAGCCTCAATGAGTGCTTTTTTAGTATGTAAGGTTTTGGTAGCCATTATACACCCTCTTTAGTTAATAGTTTAGCCTTTTTGCCAGTAAACTCTTCCCATCTTCTAACTATGACATCGCAGTATTTAGGGTCTAGTTCCATTAAAAAAGACTTTCTAGCAAGTTGCTCACAAGCTATCATAGTTGTACCACTGCCACCGAAAGGGTCATAAACACCAGAAGCCTCATTTGAAAAATTAGAAACAAAAAAAGAAGCAAAGTCTATTGAAAAGGTCGCATTATGTTCTTTTATCTTGTTTTTTGTCTGTTTACTTAGGTGTAAGATATTTGATATTGTACCCCTAAACTTTTTACAACCTATTGACCTATTTGCTTTTTTGCTAAAGATGTGTATATACTCGTATTCTGAGTTTAGTACATTCTCAGCCATAGCTGGTTGACTCATTAGCTTATCCCATATAATAGTATCGGCATAGACTTCTTTTAGATTATAAAGTAAATCTATCAAAGATGTCTTATTGCCACTTATTGATTGAATATTACAAAAAGAGTAATCAGAAACTATTAAGGATATATTAATATAATCAGAAAGAAAGTCGGTATATTCTGAGTCGCTTAAATTGTCTTCATAATTGTTATATTTACTTTTTTTACCAGTTTTTGCCTCTGTTGGTGTTTTACCAGCATTATAGGGTGGACTTGTAAATGTTATTTCAACCTTATTGTTATCTATTAACTCCTCTACGGCATCAATAGAGGTAGAATCTCCACACATAAGCCTATGATTACCAAGCTCGTATATATCGCCTAGTATGGTCTTAGGTATCTCAGGAATCTCAGGAACATCGTCAGGGTCTGTTAGTGGCTCTGTCATATCTTCTATAATATTAGGTAGCTCATCGGGGTCAAAACCGATATCCTCTAGCTCATCAATACTAAATAAGTCAGTTAATAACTCAAAGTCAAATTCACCAGTATTCTTATTGAGTCTGACATTTAGCTCTTTCTCTTCGGCTAGGTCTAAGTGTACCTCAATAGTAGGTACATCGCTCCAACCTAAATCTATCATAGCTTTAAGCCTTTGGTGACCACCTACTATAACATTCTCTCTGCCCTCGTATTGATTTACAATAATAGGCTCCACGCATTGAAAAGAAGAAAGTGACTTCTTGAGTTGCTTAAAGTCTTTTTCTGATATTTTTCTAGGGTTATACTCTGCTGGTATCAACTCACTAGGTACTCTGTTTACAATTTCCATTATTTACCCCTTTTTAATGGTTTCTTTAAAGGTAATATAAACAAGACCTTGCCATCTTTATCTATTACACTATTATTTATAATATTTAATTTTTTACTCATCCTTTAACCTCTCTTGTTCTAGCATCTCATTCATAAGGTCAAACTTGAGGACTTCTAGCACTCCTATTAGCTCGGTGTAGCTTATTAACCCATTATAAGACTCTAGTAGGTCTTCAAGTTCATTTACTAGCGATGTCTGTGCGTTCATTATTTAACCTTTGGTGAGTTAGTTATTGTAATGTAACAAGGTATACCATCATCAATATCGCCTCTTATTAACTCGGAAAGCGATTTTAATATTTTATAACAATCTGATATAGTAGAGCTATCTGCTCCATTATCATCTTTTTTAGCACCTAGTAAGATGCACCCCGAAGTATCTTCTTCATTATTGCCTCCGTGTATCACTATGCCAGTAAAGTCGGGTACATCTTCAAGCTTTAGGCTTTTAGGAAATTTATTTGAGTCGTGCTTAACTACTTGATAAGTACCTGAGGGTATTGCAGTGTGGTCTTTAACCTTATACATATCACCTCTGACTTCATCCTCTAGGGTGTAACCGATAAAGATACCATTGAGGTACATTTGACCTCTAGTTGATAGCTTTTTAAATACTTGCCTAAAAACCCATATATGATTTATTGAATTTTTCACTTTTTCGCCTCTACCCATTGTTTAAAAGCTCGTTGAAAGTCTTCTTTAAGTATATCTAAAGTCTCTTTGTCTCTCTCTTTATTTCTCATCTTATTTCTCTTTCTTTATTGGCTTGGTCATCATACCACAATCTAAGCACTCTAGCAAAAATTTAGTATCTGACTCTTGCCTCTTTATATTTGTTGAGCCACATATCGGGCAAATAAATTTATTTTCCACTTGAACCTATCCCACCATTGCGATTATTTTGCTTAATTTCGCAGTTAGTCACCCTCAACACCTTTTTAGGTATCAGTTGTGCGATTCTCTCACCTCTATTAACAATGTAATCTTTATCAGGTATCACGATCATCATTATCTCTTTACGATAATCTGAATCAATAACACCAACACCCTCACAACCTATCAAAGCTCTAAGGCTACTTCTAGGGTGTAACTCAAGATAATAGTCTTTAGAGCAAGACCTTATTTTCACATTTGTACCTATTAAGGATTTTACACCTTTTACTAGCTTGTAATTTTTCTTTGCCTTGACATCATACCCAGCACTTAGCTTTGTTTGAGCTTGAGGCATAAATCCACTAGGTGCAGTAAATACTATCGGTCTTTTGTTAAAGATTGATTTGAATAGACTCAACATCAGCATCCTTTAATATTTTAATAAAATCGTAGTGAGGGTTCAGCTCATAGCTCTCAATTATTGCATTTTTATTGTTAAGCTCTTGCTTGAGTTGTCTTAACTCAATATTTAGTTTATTAATGTCTGACCTTAAATCAGCTATTTCGTTTTTTAATATCTCGACCATTTTATCCTCTTTCTTTGTCTTTTAAATATAACTAATTATAACTAAATAAGTTTTTTATTCTAGCATATACAAGGGCAAAGGTATTTCCTCACCAGTCTCACCCAAGTAATAACCTCTACAAGCATCTATAAACTCACCCATTTCTTTAGTGCTTAGACTCTTAGTAGATCGATATAAGACCACTATTTCCCCTTTAGGTGTCTCAACCTCAAAGGGTAAGAAGTTCCTTTTAATCATCTCGTGAGTCATTTCTTTGGTTATCCCCTCAATGACTGACCTCCATAATTTAAAGAAATAAACTTTGATTACTGCGTGGTAATATTTATTCTGAGCTAGTGACCTTGAGAGGGGTGTCTTGTCTATTGTGATAAGTATATCTTGACCATCGTCAAAAGAGTCAAAAAGCTCTTGCAGTTTATCCGTTATTATTGGGAGTCTGTTTTTGATTTTGGTGTTTGTGCTATTCATAACTCGCCTTAATCTGTAAAAATTTATCTCGGCATTTCTTAGAATCTACTCCGTGAGCTTGGTTGTGACATTCTCGGCATAAAGCGATTAAATTAGTATCACGATCGTCTCTCTTAGCACCACCTGAACCTTTAAATATTATATGGTGACAATCTTGAGCCAAGTCACCACAAACCTCACAAGTATCGTGGGTCTGGGCATATCGTTTATAATTAGCTTGGTCTTTATAGATTTTTGGTTTAGGTAGCATCATCTTAAAAACCTCTCATCTATCTCTTTGATAGGTGTGTCTTTATCTGCACCCTCTAGCATCATCTCATTACAAACCTTATTAGCCATTTTAAAGACCCCTGAGTCCTCATAATACTTTTCATAGTCAACCATATTACCGAAGTCGCTAAAAGGTCTTCTAACCCTCTCAAAAAGCATATTAGCGATACTCGTGTAAAGTGGTGTAGCTATATCCGTTAGATTTTGGTTTGC
>TARA_R110001599_G_scaffold115425_1_pt1 | contig 15218 bp, 6 predicted proteins | sample TARA_R110001599 | Tara Oceans TARA_R110001599 (sample SAMEA4398360) | marine metagenome | biome: Polar Biome; feature: [MES] marine water layer (ENVO:01000295) within the mesopelagic zone...; material: water (ENVO:00002006), including particulate matter (ENVO:01000060) such as...... | reverse complement strand
CTGCTCTTCGTCTCGAAGTCAGGAGATACTTTGAAGGTTACTTCTCCTCCTTCTAAACTGAAGAAAGCTTCATCATTGTCCTTGTTTAAGCTGTAAGTAATAGCATTGGCATCAGTAGCAACAATAATGTAAGCTGTACCTGTTCCATTCTCAGCATAATTTGCTGTGGTCAGTGAAGTAAATACTGGATCGATTTCATCTACATCTGTAATCGTAATAGTTACGTTTTGTGATGCAGTGTTCAAGCCGTCATTCGCTTTTACTTCAATCGTATAGCTTGATTTAGTTTCAAAATCTGGAGCTACTTTAAATGTCACTACTCCTGCTGCTAGGTCGAAGAAGCCTTCGTCATTACCTGTGCCTAAGCTATAAGTAAGGTTATTCGAATCAACATCGGTAGCAGTAATTGTATAAGCTGTACCTGTACCATTCTCCGCATAATTTGTGGTTGTCAATGATGTAAAGACTGGATCATCATTCACAGGGGTAATGGTGATGACATTTGAGACTGCATCACTTTTAACAGTACCATCATTTACCTCAACATAGATCGTAATGTCTTCCGCAGGAGGATTTTCATTATTGTTGCCATAAACAAACCCTCTAAGGATGGACTGGTATATCGCTAATGAAGCACTACCGGTAACAGACATTGTCCCAGTGTTGGCATCGTAAGCAGATATTGTTAAACCGGCATTATTTGCAATATTAAATATGTTACCATCATGACCAAGATATTGATCGGTTTTAGTGCCAGAATATCCAGTAACGTAAAATGTCATGGAAACAATATTATCTACATCAGCATCTGTTATCGTACCATCTGGCGCTACGAAAGGATTACCCCCTTCAGTATAATTTGATGTGATATTCACACCGGCTGTTATACCATTCATATCAACTATTGGCGCATCGTTGACATCTGTCACCGTAATGGTCACGTCCTGATTGGCTGAATTGATACCATCACTTGCGATCACATTGATCACATAAGTATTGTCAGCATTGTTACCACCTGGCGTTTCAAAGTCTGGTGCATTTTTGAACGTTACCGCTCCTGCTGCAATGTTGAAAAGGGCCTCATCATTACCTGTGCCTAAGCTATAAGTAATAGCATTGGCATCAGTGGCAACAATAGTATAAGCTGTCCCTGTTCCATTCTCAGCAAAGTTTGCTGTGGTCAGTGACGTGAATATCGGATCGATCTCATCTACATCAGTGATGGTGATCGTCACATCCTGATTGACCGAATTAGTACCGTCATTCGCAATTACATTAACGATATAAGTATTGTTTGCTCCCCCATCAGTTGGGTTTTCAAAGTCTGGTGCAGTTTTGAAGCTGATTAAACCGTTTGGCCCGTCTGCTGTAATGTTGAATAATGCTTCGTCATTACCTGTGCCTAAACTGTAAGCAACTGTATTGGCATCTGTAGCTGTAACGGTGTAGGCTGTGCCTGTTCCGTTTTCAGCAAAATTGACAGCTGTGCCTGTTGTGAAAACAGGAAGTATATTTCTTATAATGGTGGTTGTATAGGTTTTTACTGTAGAACCATCTTGGGCAGTTACTTTTGCATCTACCGTATTTGAGCCTGTGTTTAATGATAAAGCATCTGATGCCGTTGCTGTTGTTACTGTGGAGTAACCCCCTCCGTTTACTTGCACTCCTATTGTTGCATTTGCCTCAGCTTTAGTTGGAGTTACCGTGATACTAGTAGTTGCATTGCTCACACTTGCAGTATAAGCCGTTGTGCCTGATGCAAATACAGGACTTAACGCTCCAGCGGTGGTGGTCAAAGCTGATAAATCTGCGTTTGCCGATTTAGGATTATTTCTAAAAATTGATACGGTATTACTACCTCTATTTGCTACTGCCAAGTCAGGTTTTCCGTCATTATCCAAATCGCCTATGGCCACAAATATAGGCTGAGTTCCAGTTGTATAATCCACTTTAGTAGCAAAAGAAGTGCCGTCAATAACACCTGATGTACTGGTATTTCTAAAAATTGATACGTTATTGGTACCTCGATTTGCTACTGCCAATTCCGATTTGCCATCACCATCCAAATCGCCTATTGCTACTGAATAAGTCTGAGTTCCAGTTGTATAATCCACTTTAGCAGCAAAAGAAGTGCCGTCAATAACACCTGATGTACTAGTATTTCTTAAAACTGATACTGTCGCGCTACTAAAGTTTGTAACTGCCAAATCCGATTTTCCATCTCCATCCAAATCACCTATGGCTATTATTGTAGGCAATGTTCCTGAAGTATAATCCACTTTAGTTGCATAACTCACAATGCCTGCACCCGTACTCGTATTTCTAAGAACTGATACATTATTGCCATTTCCGTTTGCTGCTGCCAAATCCAATTTTCCATCGCCATCCAAATCGCCTATGGCCACTGATCTAGGGTTTGCACCTGTAGTGAGATCCACTTTAGCTGCATAACTCAACGTACCAGCAACTGTACCTGTATTTCTAAAAACTGATATGGTATTACTAGCATAATTTGCTACTGCCAAATCCGATTTTCCATCTTCATCCAAATCGCCTATAGCTACGTAATAAGGTTCTTCCCCGGTTGCATAATCCACTTTAGTTGCAAAAGAAGTACCGTCAATAACACCGGATGTACTGGTATTTCTAAAAACTGACAGGCTGTTGCTTCCAGTGTTTGCTACTGCTAAATCCAATTTTCCATCGCCATCCAAATCGCCCATGGCTACTGAAAAAGGAGATGTTCCAGTAGTATAATCCACTTTTGCCGCATAACTCACTGTGCCCGCGCCTGTGCTTGTATTTCTAAAAACTGATAGGGTCCCGCTTGTAGCGTTTACTACTGCCAAATCCGATTTGCCATCGCCATCTAAATCGCCTATGGCTACTGCAAAAGGCAATGCTCCTGGATTTTGATCCTTTTGGGCATCAAAGGAATTGGCATTTATAACTCCTCCATCAGCGAAGGTTGTAATAAATGGTACCGCTGAAGCAGCGATGAGCTCATTGCTCAACACAGTAATTGGTTGGTACGTTGCGCCAGCCGGCACAGTCACAGTTAAGCTAGTTGCATTGCCGCCTGTAACAGTGGCTTGTGTTGCTCCGAAGAAAACTATGTTGTTTCCAAATGTCGCATCAAAGTTGGTCCCTGTTATAGTTACTGTTGTCCCTACGACACCTGTCAATGGACTAAAAGAGGTGATTACCGGAGGTTGTTCTCTAGTAACCGTTATCGTATAGGTTTTTATCGTTGTGCCATCTTCGGCAGTTACTTTTACATCTACCGTATTTGAACCCGGGTTGAGTGCCAAAGCGCCTGAGGCTGTTGCTGATGTGACTGTTGAGTAACCTCCCCCGTTTACTTGAACTCCTATTGTTGCATTTGCCTCAGCTTTAGTTGGAGTTACCGTGATGCTAGTAGTTGCATTGCTCACACTTGCAGTATAGGCCGTTGTGCCTGAAGCAAATGCTGGACTTATCGCTCCAGCAGTAGTAGTCAAGGCTGACAAATCTGCGTTTGCACTTGAGTATGTAAATATTTTGATATTACTTGAAAAATAATTAGCAACCGCCATATCTGCCCTGCCATCACTGTTAAAATCACCAACAGCAACACCAATTATATCTGGACTAGAATATCTGATAGGCGTGCCGAAGGTTCCGTCACCTGCACCAAGTAGTATTGCGATAAAACCTGAGGTTGACTCAGCTACAGCCAAATCCAATTCGCCATCCCCATTAAAATCTCCCAATGCAGTAACCTGAGGATTTCCCATGGCATAATGAGTTGGTGAGCCAAAAGTCCCGTTTCCGTTCCCTAAAACAATGGAAATAAAACCAGTTCCTTGTCGCGTAACCGCAACATCCATTTGTCCATCTCCATTAAAATCACCCACTGTTGGTGGAAAGTCGCTAGAGCTACCAATAGCGGTATTTATGGCGGCAGCAAAAGATCCATTTCCTGTGCCAATTAATACATCTATTCCTGTACCCGTAGATACTACAATGTCAGGGGTATTATCGCCATTAAAGTCAGCGGTTGCAAGTCCAGTATTAGCTGCATTAACTGCAAAAGTGATTACTGAACCAAAAGTTCCATCTCCCACACCGAGTAAAACACCAACGTTACTTGCGCTGTTATTCGCTACTACAATATCTGTTTTTCCATCGAGATTAAAATCTGCTAATGAGACAGATCTTCGGTCTCCGGGTGTTGAATAATTAACGGCAGCTGAAAACAATCCAGCACCATTTCCAAGCAAAACGCTTATGTTACCAGAAGCCCTATTTGGAACAACAAGATCCAAATTACCATCTCCATTAAAATCACCAATTTTCACATTCTCTGGTTGAGATCCTACAGCATAATGGGCACTAAAAGTAAAGCCACCAGATCCATCACCTAGAAAAATACTTGCATTATTAGATGAAAGACTCACTATAACAAGATCTGCCTTTCCATCTTTATTGAAATCACCAGAAGATATTCTCTCGGGATTTGCTATTCCACCTGGATCTGCTACCGCGGTAACGACATAGTTTGGAGAAATAGTGGGCGTATTGGTTATGGTAAAATAAGGGGTATCTGAAAAATCAGAATTTGCCACGAAACCGTTGACAGTTACTGAAACTGGCACTACAGAACCTGCCTGAGCAGGTACCGTAAGCGTTAAGTTTGTAACTGTAGAGGCGGATACTGTAGCCTTTGTTGCACCAAAATATACTACGTTGTTTGCTGGTGTGGTACTAAAATTTGTACCAGTTATGGTTACCGTTGTCCCTACGACACCTGTTGTTGGTGTGAATGACGAAATCACCGGAGAGGCTTCATCTACATCCGTCACTGTGATTGTTACATTTTGGTTAACTGAATTTCCGCTAGGATCAGTGGCGATAACATTGATTAAATAGGCATTGTCTGTATTGTCGTCTGCTGGATTCTCAAAGTCTGGTGAGGTTTTGAAGGTTATTAAAGCGTTTGGACTATCTGCTACAATATTGAATAAGGCTTCATCATTGCCTGTGCCTAAGCTGTAACCAACCCCATTGGCATCAGTGGCCGTAGCGGTATAGGCTGTGCCTGTTCCGTTTTCTGCAAAAGTGGCCGTTAAACCTGAGGTGAATGAGGGGGCCGATCCGTCAACTATTTTTAGCTGATAAAACAAATCCATCGGCAAAAAGCCTTCAAAATTAGTGTACAATGAACCTGGCAGATCATCCGAATCTGAATGTCTTAATGTTGGCGTATCACCTTCAAACTTAATCGTGTATAATTGACCAGATGTCAGGTTGATCGTTAGATTTGAAAAATCAAAAACTGTAGTAGTAAAGTCATCCTTGGCACTCGCAATATTGACCGTTTGGTTTGTTAATTCTCCTAGCAAAGTTCCCGCAAAGCCTTGCCCCTCGTAGACCTTAACTGAAGTGTATGTTCCAGATTGTACAGGCACAATGGCAAATGAATTCAAGCGACCGTCACAATTAGCCTGAAAACTCTGAGCAGTTATGGTAGCGGTGCCATCTCCACTATTGGTATTAGACTGAATACAAAGCGCTAGGTCTGCCCCGATCAAAATCCCTGAAGTTGACCCTGCATTGTTTACGGTTAAATTGGCATTATTTCCCGCTAAATCTTTGACTACATCTTCTCCAAAGAACCACGCCTGACCTAATTGTATGCCATTCGAATCAAAATGTTCTGCTTGAACAGTATATTTCATTAACAGAGCCGAGCTTCCAGAGCCACTTTCATATATAGCATTGCCATTTCCGCTCTCAAAATTCACAAAGATATAACCAGTTTCACCTACCCTTACTTCTACATCTTCACTAAAGTTTATTGTGAAAAGTAACTCATCCCCTTCCTTATAAAGACCATTACTTGGCACATCAATGCTAGTGATTACCGGAGCGGTGGTATCCGTAACCGGAGCCACATCCAAATCGATATTATCCATTTCAGTCCAATCGGTACTGTTAGCTGAAATCACTACCTCATCAATACCAATAAAATCTGAATTACCAGAGAGCGTAGTCGTGTTTGAAAGAGTTGTGAGTGCGGTCCCTACGTTCGATCCGTTCTTCTTGGCCTGTACAGATAGTGTTGTTTCATCACTGGCCAAACCTATAAAATCCATAGAGGCAAAAGTAAAATCACCTCCTGAAGTCAGTTTAATAGACATTGTAGGAAATTGATTCCTTACCAATTCGTTATTGACAATTGAGAAATTCCCACCTGTTGCCGTAATAGTATAGGAACCTTCAGTATAGGTTGTAATAGCTGCTTGGTTTGCTCCAGAAAATGTCAAGGTTTCATCTTGGGCTTGAACCAAAGAGACAACTGTTAACAGGCAAGTCAAGAACAGTGCTTTTTGAATGATGCTTTTTGAATTTCTAAAAAGTTGCATCACTGACTCAGTGAATCCAAACTGCCTGGATAAAAAATTCATACGAAAGTGTTTTGGTTAATTCTATTATTGGGAATCCATATACACACACAGAATCCACTAGCTTGTAAGGTGAGGCCAATAGTACACTTCTCACCTACCCCCCCTGGGTAGGTTTTTAGAAAAAAAGGATTTGAAACGCATTTTATTGGGTAGGTAACCGATTTATTCTATGAATGGCTTTACTATCTTTAGGGCTTCTAGCCTGCTGGTGATTCACAGCTTTCTGAAAATATTTTTGATATGGACTTTGACGGTGTCCAGCTTTGAGATTTAAGAAATATTGGCTCTCCTACTTTACGTATAGAGCTTGGATGGAAAACAGCTTTAACGAAGTAAAAAACCAGTGTACATGAGGAAAGGGCCACTTTCTCGACAAAGGAATCGTAGGTTGAGAAATCACCAATAGAATCGAGCACTTTTCTAGAGTCCATGCTAATCAGGCCGATGACAACTGAGCCAATTAAAAGACGTTCTCCCAATTGAGACTTATAACATCTCAGAGTACAGATAATTCATGAATACAATCAAAGCCTTCTCTTCTAGGGGTAACTTTTAATGTTCTGCTGCGAAAATGGCCACCTTGCCCAGCAATTCAGACCTACTTGTGGCATCGAGTTTAATGTAAAGATTCTTAATATGGAATTTCACTGTATTTGGCGAAACAAAAAGTTGTATGGCAATCTCACCTGTGGTGAGTCTCTGCATCAACAATTGTAAAATTTCGCTCTCTCGTTGAGAAAGTCCAAGTTTACAAATCACACTTTCTGACACCCTACTAGCCTCCTCAGTATCTTGGTGCATCATTGACATTTCTATGGCTATCAATATTTCGTTGGGAATAAAAGGTTTGACCACGTAGGCACCTGGTTTTGCTCCCTTTGCGGCTATTATAGTTTCATGATCAGAATAAGAGGAAAGAAAGAAGAAAGGTTTATTAAAAGATGTACACAACATGCCCAAGCCTATACCCTCATGATTGCCTTCTAAATTAACATCCAAAATAGCCAAGTCGAATCTTTTTTGACCAATCGCAAGTTTTGCTTCTTCTACACTATTAATGATAATAATGCTCTGATGTCCCAAATCTAACAACATTGCCTTAAGGCCTTCGGCAATAATTAACTCATCTTCAACAACTAAAATCCTTAACGCCCTCGATATGTCCACAAGCCAATATAATGGGTTGACTTTAGAATCTATTTGGTTAGCCCCAATATCTAGAAGACTATTATATGGTTGGGTAGTTCAGTCAAAATAGCATACTTTGCCCTCCTCTATTCTATGAAATACTCCCATTTTCTGTTTTACCTTGTTACTGTTGTCCTCATTAGTGGTCAAAAACTTAAGGCACAAGGTATTCCAGGACCAGAAGTAGTTTTGCAGGACCTTAAAAGGAGTCTCAATAATCAAGAAATCGATGACAGTCAAAGGTTATTTCTCTACGGAGTGTGCATCGATCGCCTCACCAAGAGAGGGAATTATGAAGAGGCCGATTCAGTATATTCATCCGTTCCTTCCCATTTATTCCAAAATAGCCGGGATTCATTGTACATCGCTGAAATCAATAAAACAGTAGCCTTTATGAACAGGGTGCGCGGGCGGTATTCAAAATCTCTAGAAGGCTATTTGGGACTTCTGAAATACTATATTGATATAAACGATATAGACAACATAGCCCTCAGTTACTCTTTTCTGGGCGAATTCCACAGGGCTAGAAGGAAATACGAACCGGCAGAAAAGTACCTCGCTCAGGCCAAAGCCATTATAGAGCAAGGAGGTGTATCAAAGAGTACGCAAGCCTATTGGTACAGCCGAAAAGCCGCTATCCAAAATGAACGAGATTCAAATATTGACAGCACCTTATATTATGCATCACTGGGGCTAGAGTTGGCTACAAATGAAGATGCTTATTATACCAAAGCTTTATTACTCAATGAAATAGCCTATTCTTGGGCCCGTATGGATTCATTTTCTGGTAAAAGAATTATAGACTATTACACTCAATCCATTTCGATTTTATTGGAGAAAGAACACTATCTCGATTTCCTATTCGTCAACAACAACTTGGCCCTTTACTATATGGGGATTGGACAGTTTGAAAAAGCGCTCCCCCTACTCAGAAAACCAGTAAAAATGGCCGAAGAAAATAAATGGAATATGGCGCTTGAATCAAATTACCGAAGGCTTTCGCAAACGTTTGCAGCATTAGGCCAAATGGATTCGAGTTATATCTACAGTAAAAAATCTTACGAAGCACAACTCATAAACTTGGCAAACAAATCGGCCATTGCTGTTGAAGAATTGACTGCGACATATGATAAAAATGTAGCTGAAGAAAGCCTCAAAGAGCAGCAGCAAGCAACATTAACAGCTGAAAATGGTGCTCGTGAAGATAGGGAAGCGCTTATTGCCACTGTTGTGGTTTCCTTAATTTTATTAGGGCTTACCCTTCTCAGCTTTCGGCTTTATGCCCGAAATAAGAAAAAAGCCAATGAGCTTTCCGAGCAACAGCAGATCATTAAAGACTCGAACACTCAGCTTACCAATGCACTTAACCAGACAAAAGTGCTTTATAGGGAACTTAACCACAGGGTAAAAAACAACTTGAGCGTACTTTCCTCATTGATCTATCTGCAAGAATCAGCCGAAAAAGACATTAGTCAGAAAGAAATCTATCAAACGTTAAGGCATCGTATTCAATCCATAGCCCTAGTACACGAAAATCTTTATGCCTATAATGAAGCGCTGAAAATCAACTTCCAGACCTATTTAGAGCAACTCGTACCACATATCGGCCAAGCCTTAGACTTGGGTAAATCTATTGATTACAGAATCAAGTGCGACAAGCTAATAGTTGAAATGGAAGAGGCTGTTCCTCTGGCCATGATCATCAATGAGTTAATTACAAACTCTCTTAAACATGCCTTTACCCATAAAGACAGTGGTAGAATTGATATTGACTTAGAGATTATTGACGATAAGCGCGTTCTACACTATAGAGATAATGGTATTGGTTTGAACAATTCAGATGGCCAATCAGACCCAAAATCATTGGGTATGCGACTTGTAAAGCTACTCGCCCAACAACTAAAGTGTACTCTAACTTATCAAGGAGATAAAGAAGGTGCCTATTTCAGAATTGAGTTGAAGAAATTTATTTATTGAAGTTTCTACTTCGAAACGCAGTCTTTTCAACCAGCCATTTTTAACAAAGCCGGTATTTAAACTATAATCCTGTCATTTCTGCTGCCTCTTTGCGCGTTTTTATATCCATTTTTCCATAGATATTCTTAACATGAAACTTAACAGTGTTTATAGAGATAAACAATGTGTCTGCAATCTCTCGGTTGGAACATCTTCTAGCCAAAAGATTGAGCACTTCTACTTCGCGTTCTACCAAGTCGTACTTCTTCACTAAGTCTGCAATATCAATTGGCTCTAAGTCCACATCGAGCTTTCGGATTATCTTAATTCTGTTTTCCAGAATGTTCTTTATTCGAGCTAGGAACTCTGTAGAGCTAAATGGTTTGGTCAAATAATCATCAATACCCAAAGTAAGTGCATAGAGTTTATCGTCATGGTCAGCCCTTGCCGTCAGCATTACCAGCGATACTTGATGCAATGTTTTGTCCTTTTTTATCGCCTCTAATAACTCAAAGCCATCCATTACAGGCATCATCACATCCGAGATCACGATATCAATCCTTTCGGCTTTTAGTATACCCAATGCAATCTTACCATTCTCGGCCAGCCTAATTTCAAAGTATGGAGCAAGGGTTTTGGCAATGAAAGAGCGCATTTCAGGGTGATCTTCGGTAACTAGAAGTACTGGTTTATCTACTTCAAACTTCTTTGAATAACTAGAGATGGTTTCATTTAAGGCAATTTCCAATTCTTCACTTTCAATAACTGAAGGTATAAATATGGTTTCTTCAAAGACTTCTTTGATCGGTAACGTCAAAGTAAATGTGGCCCCCTGCCCCAGTTTACTATCTACTGTCAAGCGCCCACCATGTAAATGCGTAAGCTCCTTTGCCAACGCCAAACCAATCCCTGTACCGCCTTCTGCTTTCTTGTCGGGTTGGTCAGATTGATAATAACGATCAAAAACATGGTGGATATCGGCAGGGTGGATGCCAACACCATTGTCGGTTACCTTTACGGAAAGTAAATTCTCCTCTATATCCTCATCCACTACCACAGAAATGCTCCCTCCCTCTGGCGTAAACTTCAAGGCATTTGACAATAGATTATTAATGATTTTTGTACATCTGTTTTCATCTATTAGAATAGCCAAGTCTGTTTTAGGGTAAAACTTGTAGGTCAATGTGATCGACTTATGTGCAAAGCCTGATTTATAGTCAGACAGTAGCAATTCAATAAAATTATTGACACGTACAGGGTTCTCCACCAGTTTAAGTTTCCCCCCATCGAGTTTAGCGAGGTCTAAAATCTCTTCTACCAAAGAAAGCAGATTCGCTCCATTCCTAGTGGCGGTTTCCAAGGTCTGGCGTATTTCTGGATCATTGATTTTGTCACTATGTATCAGCGACTCCAAAGGTGCATTGATAAGCGTAAGCGGTGTCCTTAATTCATGAGAGATATTGGCAAAAAGCCTCGATTTAACTTTATCTAAGGCTTGTAGTTTCTCATTTGTTTTGGCAATTTTTCTTCTACTCCAGAAGATGAAACCCGCAATCAGTAGCAGTAAAAACAAGGTGATGACCAAAATTTGCCTTTGCCTTCTTTGAAGCTTTTGTTCGGTAAGAAGGAGATCGTTTTTCAATTCAACCCTATCCACTTCATGTGAAACCTCCACTTCAGCCAAATTTTGATAATATTTATCGCTATTGATATCTGATTGGATATAAAAAAAACCATGGTAATAGTCCAGTGCTTCTTTGTACATGCCTTTGTTTCTATAACAAACCGCTAAGTTGTTGAACGAATTGGATGCAAGCCCTTTAATTCCAGCACGAATAGACACATCAAGCGCCTCCAAGTGATATGGAATGGCCTTGTCATATTCCTGTTTAACAAGAAATTCATAGCCCATATTATTGAGAATATGGGCCTGGATAATAAAATCCCCCGCTTCTTTGGCCACCGTTAAAGCCTCTTGAAACATACCAGCCGCATTTAAATGCCTGGCCAAAGATTCCATCATAAGTGTATCCGACCTATTTAAATCTGCTCTTAAAAGCTCAATCGCTGTTCTTGCATACTCTAATTTTATTTCAGCGTCATGCTCCAACAGAAATTTCGAATAAAGCATGTAAGATTTACTCAGTGGATCATTTATGGTTTCAAATATTTCAATGGCTCGCTCAAAATAGTACTCATATGGGCGGTCTATTAAATTCCCAAATCGAATGTTGTTTGCTATTTCGAAACACGCAATGGCTATGGTCCTATTTTCCTTAAGTTTTTCCGCCAAATAAAGAGTTCTTGTATAATATTTGTAGGAGTCCTTTACGTTTTCTGCTCTTTTAGACTCCCAACCTAATCTCTCATTCAATTTCATTTCCAATCTCTCATCCCCACTTACTTTATCCAATTGAGCTTTGAGTGCTATAATTTTACCCTCCGATTTCTCGTTTTTTAGATCATCTAAAACTTTTACGAGCTCCTGTGCTGCCATATCTTCTGACAATAATCGAACTATGGAATCTGATTTTGCAGATAACTGATAGGTATGAACTTGACCATTAGAGGTCATTGGGTTGATGAACAAAATCAAATGAATGAACGCCACTAAGTATTTGAAATGGAAATTTCTTCGCTTCTTAGTTGAAGTCATATTAGGCGCAAATTAACAGCAAGGTTGAATAGTAAAAAAAATTACAGTTTGTCCAGTTTCATATTTCATAAACAATCTGATTATGAGAATAAGCAATATAGTATATAATTTAGATCAGCTGAAGGCTTATTGGCGATAGAGACATTTAGTTTACGTACTTTTTCGCAATACCATTTTAGAGATAATTTTTTCATTTTATTCTACAATGGAGATGTACTTTTCGCAAAGAACCCTGTCTGTTTCTGATTTCGTCAACTCCTTGTACAAATAATAAAAAACACCACCAATATTGGTCGCCATAAGTGCTTCACTCTTCTGAAAACTGAACATAATCGATGACCTAAATCTTTGAGAATTAATTATAGTTGAGCACCATCAACTTCGTAAACACCCCTCCTACTATCATCGCCTCATAAGCCGAAATGATTTCTGAAAATCGCCAAAAGTAAATACTTCGTAAAGATTCTATTTGGGATAAACCAACCCTAATGTAGGCATTTCCACTAGCCCCAATATTAGGCGAAAGCATCATATAGGAACTGATTTCTACCCTTAAGTTTGTTTAACTAGTAATTCAGACAACTTATGATTTTAACCACACATAAAGAACAGCAGGTAGGTTCAAAAGTAATAGGCATAAACACAACTGGAAGGCCAGTTTGCATCTGACATCTCCAATATAAATGGGAGAGGATAAGACCCAAAGAAAAGAACACATCCCTCGCCTAAAAAGTCGGAATAGAATTAAAGCCTAAATAAAACTCCTGAACCATGTTCAAAACCAATCTTAGTCAACTAATTCTTATCCCCTGTATATTCATTGCTTTAAATCTGGGACTCAATGCACAATCAGTTGGTATAGGAAGTATTGATTTCAAACCAGACAGTGCTGCAATCCTAGAGTTAAAATCTAATAATCAAGGTTTACTCATACCTCGATTATCAAGCCAACAAAAACAAGCAATAGCTAACCCTCCCCTTGGACTCCTAGTATTTCAAATTGACGAACCTGTCGGATTTCATTTTTATTCAAAAACTGGCTGGAATTATTTAATCGATTTTGATCAGCAACAGAACGTTAGTTTTCAACAATTAAGTTTTGATGAAACAACTGGTCTCTTAACCTTAGAAAATGGCGGGTCTGTTAAACTAGGCCCCTCTTTTAAGGGAAATACGCTTTTAAGTGACGCTACAAACCCTACTTCTTCTGATGGTATAGATGGTGACTTCTTCATCAACACCTCCTCTTTAGATCTATTCGGACCTAAAACAAACGGAAGCTGGGGAAGTGCAACTTCTATTGTTGGTACTCAAGGAATTCAAGGTATTGCTGGGGCTAATGGAATCAATGGCACAAACGGACTAGATGGCGCTAAAGGTGACAAAGGTGATCAGGGAATCCAGGGTATAGCTGGAGCTGATGGTACTAAGGGCGAAAAAGGCGATCAAGGTGTTGCTGGAACGAACGGTACTAACGGAGTTGATGGTGCAAAAGGCGACAAAGGCGATAAAGGCATTCCCGGAGCAAACGGTGCGGCTGGAACGAATGGCACAAATGGAATTGATGGTGCTAATGGAGATAAGGGTGACCAAGGTATCGCTGGAACCAACGGTACTAACGGTACTAACGGTACTAACGGACTAGACGGAACAAATGGCACAAATGGAGCTGAAGGTGCTAAAGGAGATAAAGGAGATAAGGGTGATCAAGGTATTGCTGGAACTAATGGCACTAACGGAGTTGATGGTGCAAAAGGAGATCAAGGAATTCAAGGAATAGCTGGGGCTGACGGAACTAATGGCACAAACGGTCTAGATGGTGCTAATGGACTAGACGGATCAAATGGCACAAATGGAATTGATGGTGCTAAAGGAGATAAGGGTGACCAAGGTATCGCTGGAACGAACGGTGCAGATGGTACTAATGGAATAGACGGAACAAATGGCACCAATGGAGTTGATGGTGCTAAAGGAGATAAGGGTGACCAAGGTATCGCTGGAACCAACGGTACTAACGGAGTTGATGGCGCTAAAGGCGACAAAGGCGATCAAGGTATTGCCGGAGCAGACGGTGCGGCTGGAACGAATGGACTAGACGGATCAAATGGCACGAATGGAGCTGACGGTGCTAAAGGAGATCAGGGAATCCAAGGGGTAGCCGGGGCTGACGGAACAAATGGCACCAACGGACTAGATGGTGCTAAAGGAGAAAAAGGCGACCAAGGAATACAAGGTATAACCGGAGCTGATGGAATTAATGGTACCAACGGACTAGATGGTGCTAAAGGTGACAAAGGCGATCAGGGAATCCAAGGTGTAGCTGGGGCTGATGGAATTAATGGCGCAAAAGGTGACAAGGGTGATCAAGGTATCGCTGGAACTAATGGCACTAACGGAGTTGATGGCGAAAAAGGTAACAAAGGCGACCAAGGCATTGCTGGTGCAAACGGAGCAGATGGTACTAATGGAATAGACGGAACAAATGGCACGAATGGACTAGACGGATCCAATGGCACAAACGGAATAGATGGCGCTAAAGGAGATAAGGGTGACCAAGGTGTAGCTGGAACGAATGGTACTAACGGAGCTGATGGCGCTAAAGGAGACAAAGGCGATCAAGGTATTGCCGGAGCAGACGGTGCGGATGGAACAAATGGACTAGACGGCACGAATGGCACAAACGGAGCTGTTGGCGCAAAGGGCGATAAAGGCGATCAGGGAATCCAAGGTGTAGCTGGAGCTGACGGAATTAATGGCACTAACGGAGCAGATGGTGCTAAAGGAGAAAAAGGTGATCAAGGAATACAAGGTGTAGCCGGAGCTGATGGAATTAATGGTACAAACGGAACTGATGGCGCTAAGGGCGACAAAGGCATTGCTGGAGCAAACGGTGCGGATGGTACTAATGGACTAGACGGCACGAATGGAGTTGATGGTGCTAAAGGAGATAAGGGTGACCAAGGTATCGC
>TARA_R110001599_G_scaffold2642_3_pt1 | contig 15244 bp, 8 predicted proteins | sample TARA_R110001599 | Tara Oceans TARA_R110001599 (sample SAMEA4398360) | marine metagenome | biome: Polar Biome; feature: [MES] marine water layer (ENVO:01000295) within the mesopelagic zone...; material: water (ENVO:00002006), including particulate matter (ENVO:01000060) such as...... | reverse complement strand
CCGGCCGCCGCTGCGTCAGCGTGGGCCTTGGTGCGCAACGCTTGCTCCAGTAATGCCAGCGCACTGTTCTGGTCCGAGAAATCCTGGGGGCCCCCAACAAGGTGAACACGAAATTTACCTTCGGCGGGCGAGGTGACTGTCCCACTTTCGCGCATGGTGACGCGCCCCACGACAGCCCCGATTGCGTTAGCCACCCCGGCATGTTCAGGCAAAATCATCTTTGCCCCCACCGCCGTTCCGACTGCTGGATAATATGCCGCAGCAGATGCCCCCAACCCTATCACCGGCAGGTTCAAAGCCGCGTCAATCTTCAGCAAACCGCGATGGTGCCCCAGGCCACGTTGTAACAGGATGTGCCGGGCCAGGACATCGGGGCTGCCATCAAAGGCGGGCGTTTCCTCAGCGAATGCGGTTTCCAACAGAGCCAATGCGGTCTGTTGCGTTAGCTGATCAATAATGATCTGCGCCATCTTGTCAGGATCCGGTGCCAGCATTTCTCCGGCTCCTGTTCTTCTGCGCCCCAGCAACCGGAGCGCCTTGACCGAAGCCATCGCATCCCATGCATCCAGACGGCCCAGCGCATGGCTTGCGTCGGAAGGCGTCACACCTGCGACCTGGACCAGTCCTCTTTCCACCAGACGTTTCAATGCACCGGTCTCTATTCGGGCGCGCAGGATCTTGTCCAGCGGGTGCAGACTATCGCCGATCCGATCCAGCAGCGCTATTTCACGCGGGCCGATACCTTCGTGCGTTTGTCCTGGCACCGCGCGCACAAACCGCCCGTCAAATTCCCCCGGCGTTGCGTTGCGAAGCTGTGCGTCAAGCGCCTGGTGAACAACCTCAGGATCGTCAACGGCGACCAGAGACACCGGCAGCAAGCGCTTTGGCCCCAATGTGACGCCACCTTGCAGACCTTCTGTCCGAAAATGTACTTCACTGTCGCCCCCCAGGCCAGTGGTGCGCATCGCAACCGCTTCGACCATGGTACGATAGATACCCACCTGCGCACCTGCCGGGTCAATCGTGGGGCGGCCATCGCGCAGAAGGGCCACATCCGTGGTGGTGCCGCCGATATCACTGACCAGAGCATGATCGGCCCCGGTCAACCAACGTGCACCCACGATTGATGCCGCAGGTCCGCTCAGGATAGTTTCTATCGGGCGTTCGCGGGCCTGCGATGCTGATATCAACGCACCATCACCGCGAACTACCATGAGCGGGGCTATCACACCAATTTCAACCAGTATTTCTTGAGCGCGCCCGATCAAGCGGTCTATCATTCCGATCAGGCGCGCATTCAGCACCGCAGTCAGCGCCCGCTTGGGGCCATTCAACTTGGCAGATAGCTGGTGTGACGCAGACACCGGGCGGCCGGTGATCTGCGTGACCAATTCAGCGGCCCGCAGTTCATGCGTCGGGTTACGAGTGGCAAAATGGCTGGCAATCGCAAAGCCGCTGACCTCAGATCTATGGGTCTCAAGAAAGGTTGTCAGCCGCGGCTCGTCCAATGGCTGCGCTTCGCTACCGTCATGGTTATGGCCCCCGTCCAACAACAGGCACGGGTCACCCTTCAGCGCGTCGGCCAGACCGTGGGTTTGCAAATCACGTTCCTTGAAACCGATATAAATCAGCCCAATGCGACCTCCTTGCCCCTCTACCAGCGCATTGGTTGCCAGCGTGGTCGACAGTGACGCCAGCGAAACCTGCGCCGCTTCGATGCCGGCCTGGGCCAAGACGGAACGCACGGCATTTCCTACGCCAATCGCCAGATCGGCCCGCGTGGTCAACGCCTTGGCTGCCCCAACGACGACGGTTTCGTCACGGATCAATACGGCATCTGTATAGGTGCCGCCCGTATCAACTCCCAGCAGGTACGCCATCGACTTTTCCTCGCTCAGCTTTCTGCTGGTTTAGAGAATAAACAGGATCGGTCCAGCCCGTTTACGTCATTTTCCGGCCAATTGTTCGATGGCCCATTGTGCCGCTTCGACAATCGTGGGGTCCGGATCGCCGACCAGACCCTGCGCCGTCGGTACCAGGTCAGCTTGGCCAGAATTTCCGATAGCGTAAAGCACATTGCGGATGAACCGGTTGCGCCCGATCCTCTTGATCGGAGAGCCGCTGAACCGGGCTCGAAAAGCGGCGTCATCCAAGGTTGCAAGCTCGGCCAGGGGTGGCGACCCCACGCCACCGTGATAGCGCATGTCGCTGGCCTGTACCGCAAATTTATTCCATGGGCACGCCGCGAGACAATCGTCGCACCCATAGATACGGTTGCCCAGTTTGGATCGCAGCTCAGGGTCCACAGGGCCACTGTGTTCGATGGTCAGATACGATATGCAACGCCGCGCATCCAGCCTGTAAGGGGCCGGAAACGCATCTGTCGGACAGGCTGCGAGACAGGAACGGCAGCTCCCGCAGTGATCTTTTTCCGCACGGTCCACGTCCAGATCCAAGGTTGTAAAGATAGCACCCAGAAACGCCCAGTTGCCCCAGTCGCGACTGACCAGATTGGTGTGCTTGCCCTGCCAGCCCAGACCTGCCGCCTGCCCCAATGCTTTTTCGGGCACGGGCGCGGTATCGACAAAGACTTTTACCTCGCATGGTTGTTGTTCGATCAACCACCGCGCCAACCGCTTAAGGCGCTTTTTTACGATGTCGTGATAATCCCGACCCTGAGCGTAAACAGAAACCGCCGCATTTTCCGTTTCGTCCAGGACTGATGTCGGATCATAGAGCGGCGTATAGCTTTCAGCCAGCATGATTACCGATTTCGCTTCGGGCCAAAGCGCAGCAGGGTCGCCACGCCAGGCCATACGGTCCGCCATCCACTCCATTTGTCCATGATATCCGGCGTCAACGAACGCCGCGAGCCGTGCTGGCACATCCGGCACATCCCAAGGCCTGCACACACGGCAGGACACAAACCCCTCGATTGACGCCTGGGAAACCAAACGGTCCTTTAGACCGGCCGTATCCAAGGTGTTGTTCAAGCAGAACCACCCGCGACTAGATCAAAAATCAAGGTCATTGTAGTGTTTCGGAGGAGGGAAGCCCGGAACCTGATCAGCCAGCAGCGACCGGAAAGCCGGGCGTGACTTGATTTTGGCGTACCAATCCTTGACCACATCAGACCGGTTCCAGTCTACGTCCGATATGTAATCCAGCGATGACAGATGCGCCGCGGCCGCGAAATCTGCCAGTGTCATGACATCACCAGCCAACCAGCGCCGGTGGTCCAGTAGCCAGGCCATGTAATCAATGTGATACTTAATCGCCTTGGCCCCGTCCTTTACGTTTCTGCTGTCGGGGAAGCCTTGTTTCATCACCTTCTTGTTGACCCGTTCGTACAGCAACTTTGAAGTCACCTCATCGTGAAACTTGTCGTCAAACCAGCTTACCAAGCGGCGCACTTCCAGGCGCTGCACCGGGTCGGATGGCATCAACGCAGGTTCGGGACGTGTCTCTTCGATGTATTCACAGATGGCTGCACTTTCGGACATTATAAACCCGTCAAGTTGCAGCACCGGTACTTTACCCGCAGGGTTGCGACGCATGAAATCCGGGTCCTGTTCCCAATAACGCTCCTCTACACGCTCTACCTCGATCTTTTTTTCTGCGAGGCTTAGCCGCACCTTACGGCAAAAAGGCGATAGGGGGACATGATACAAGCGCGCCATAAACGGGTTCCGGTACTGAAAAGAAATACACAACCCTCATGCCCGTGTTGGGTGGGATTTTCAACTCTCGAAACAGGAGGCCCGGCCATCCTTGCTGATTGTTGCCGCCCCATCGCGTATCTGTGCGCTGCGACGTCGCACCGAAGCAGAGGGGCGCGATGCTGACCGTGTTTTGGGCGACGGCAGGATCGCGGCCAGTCGCGCCGCCTGCGTATCAGTCAATTCCGCGGGGATCGCACCAAAGTAATGCTGAGCAGCGGCGTCTATTCCGAATACGCCTTCGCCGAACTCGGCAACGTTCAAATACACCTCGATGATCCGACGCTTGGACCAGATTGCTTCGACCACCGGCGTGAGAGCCGCCTCGAGCGCCTTGCGTACCCACGTGCGACCCTGCCAAAGATAGACGTTCTTGACCACTTGCTGGCTTAGTGTCGAAGCGCCCCGGTTGGACCCTTCGGCGATCGCCTTTTTAATCGCCGCCAAGTCAAAGCCCCAGTGTTCGCAAAAATTGGCGTCTTCCGCCGCGACCACAGACCTCGCCACCACGGGGGCAATGTCTTCAAGCGCTACCCACTGCTGCTTCACGCCACCCAACCTGCGACCTTCACTGAACATGTACGGGGTCGTGGGCGGGTTGAGCATGGTAAACAGCAAGATCATGGCCAGAAGCAGGCCAGCAACCGCGATTAAGCCTTTGATCAAACCACCAATCGCTCGGCGTTTGATGCTGCGCCGCTGGACTGGAGGGGTCTTTTTCTTCTTGGGTGATGCGCGCTTTGCCATGGCCCCCTCTTAGCGTCCGGAGCGGTCAATGTGAACGGTTGTCTCGGGCTGAGATCGCTTTTGCCAAATAGGTCCCGATAAGGTTCGAGGCTTTGGCCGAGGGATGGGTATTGTCGCTTGCAAACATCGTGGGGTCCGTTCGGTCGATGACGTTTTCCGCGTCAAGAAACGTGACACCGGAAGTGTGGGCCGCATAGCGGGCGATGCGGCGCTCCATCAACACCAGATCGTCGCGGCAGCCTTCGAATGACCCTTTTCCGTTGCCGGCATAATAGCCCATCCATAGCACCTGCGCCCCGGTCCGGCGTAGCCCTTCGATAAATGTCGGGATATCACCGCTGTGCGCATCAGGAGCAATCAACCGGTCGACAACAGGTGTGCAGGCCCCGCATTTGCAGTCGTTGAAGCCAAGGTCATTCGCCCCGCCGTCCATTACCACCCAGTTCCACCTACCGCCTGGATATTGCTGGCGGATGTCAAACCCGATTGCGGAAAACAACGGGCTGTCATTGCTGAATTTCGCGCCGGGAACAGATTTATCGACGACTTGGCGATTCAGGACCTTTCCCATTACATCACCGATAGACTGTTCGTCAGTGCCATTCCAAGCCATGACAGAATCGCCGAGGACCAAAATGTCGCCCCCGTTTTTGGGCGCGGCGTCGGTGCAGGCGGTCAGCACCAGCCCGGCAAACAGCATCAATAAAAGGCGGGTGCGCAGCGCAATAATCTTTGTCATTCCCTGACTATAGGGCACGAACCATTGCGGTAAAGATCATTTTCAGCCGACCGATCGGTCAAAAGGATGCCGGAACTTGACCGGCACCCTGGTGCTGTTCCCGGAATTATTCGGCAGGAATAGCTTTTTGTTCATGGCTAAGCGGAGCCGGGATATGGACCAGCATTTCTTTCGGACAGATCTGCAAGAAGTTGTCTTTTTCGATCTCCCAGTGCTGAAGAATATCCTCGGCCTTTCTGCTGCCGGTCTCTGCCAGGTGCCGTTCGATTAGCCCTTTGAGCTGATCGGTCCAGTGGTCGACAGTAACCGGGCATGTCACCAGCGTTTCACGGTTGAGCATTTTATCTGCCTTGCCTTGCGGGTCGTACAGATACGCCATGCCGCCGGTCATCCCGGCACCAAAGTTTGCACCGATATCACCAAGGATAACCGCAACGCCGCCGGTCATGTATTCACAGCCGTTGCTGCCGCAGCCCTCGATCACCACATGAGCCCCGGAATTACGCACGGCAAAGCGCTCTCCTGCGCGGCCCGCCGCGAACAGGTGTCCCTTGGTGGCACCATACAGAACCGTGTTACCGATAATCGTGTTTTCGGATGCCACGATCGTGCTGGCCATCGGAGGACGCACCACAATGGTACCGCCCGACAGGCCCTTGCCGACATAATCATTTGCGTCGCCAGACACTTCCAGCTTTAGTCCCGGTGCCGCAAACGCGCCCAATGACTGCCCGGCCGAACCAGTCAACTTGACCGTCAGGTGATCAGGCTGAAGCTGGTTATTCATGCCAAAGCGGCTAATGATATGGCTGGAAACCCTGGTGCCGACCGTGCGGTGCGTATTCTGCACTGCATAGCTCAGCTGCATTTTTTCGCCTTCCTCCAGGAAACGCGCGGCGTCGCGCACAATCTCGGAATCCAGCGTGTCCAAAACAGCGTTGCGCGGTTTGTTGCGGTCATAGACGATTTCGGCTGCACCATCGACGGTGATCAACAGCGGGTTGAGATCCAGATCGTCAAGGTGGGCAGACCCACGGCTGACCTGCGCCAGCAGATCGGCACGGCCAATCACGTCATCCAGACTACGCGCCCCGATAGAGGCGAGCAATTCGCGCACTTCGGTTGCATAGAACGTGATGAGGTTCACGACCTTATCCGCGTTGCCGGTAAACTTGCCCCGCAGCGCTTCGTCTTGGGTACAGACGCCGACGGGGCAGGTGTTCGACTGGCACTGACGCACCATGATACAGCCCATAGCGATCAGCGCCGCAGTACCGATGCCGTATTCCTCGGCCCCCATCATCGCGGCCATCACGATATCGCGGCCCGTGCGCAGCCCGCCGTCGGTCCGCAGGGTCACGCGGTCACGCAGGTTGTTCATCGACAGAACCTGATGCGCTTCGGTCAGCCCCATTTCCCACGGAAGCCCTGCATATTTGATCGAGGTCGCAGGCGACGCGCCGGTACCACCGTTGTGGCCCGAGATCAGGATGATATCCGCCTTGGCCTTCGCCACACCCGCCGCAATCGTGCCAACGCCCGAGGACGCCACCAGCTTCACGGTGACCTTGCAACGCGGGTTGATCTGCTTGAGGTCATAGATCAGTTGCGCCAGATCTTCGATGGAATAGATATCGTGGTGCGGCGGGGGAGAGATCAGCGTTACCCCCTTGGTCGAATGGCGCAGACGGGCGATCAGGTCGGTGACCTTCATACCGGGCAGCTGGCCACCCTCGCCGGGCTTGGCCCCTTGGGCGACCTTGATCTCAAGTTCTTCGCACTGGTTCAGATATTCGGCAGTGACACCGAAACGACCCGAAGCAACCTGCTTGATCTTGGCCGACGGGTTATCCCCGTTTGATTCAGGCAGAAAATGCGCCGGATCTTCGCCACCCTCGCCGGAATCCGACTTGGCCCCAATACGGTTCATCGCGACGTTCAGGGTCTTGTGCGCCTCGGGCGACAAGGCCCCAAGCGACATGCCCGGCGTCACGAAACGCTTGCGGATCGAGGTAATGGATTCGACTTCCTCAAGCGGGACAGGTGCGCCGAGCGGCTTGATATCCAGCAAATCCCGCAAATGGATCGGCGGATTGCTCTGCATCTTGGCGCTGTATTGCTTCCACATCTGATACGACGCCTTGTTGCACGCCATTTGCAGCATGTGCATCGAAGACGCTTCCCAAGCGTGTGTTTCGCCGGAATGGCGGGCTTTGTAGAAACCACCGATGGGCAACACGGTACCATCGCCCTTCCAGCCGCGATCATGAACCGCTTCAGCCTTGCGCTGAATACCGGTAATGCCGATGCCGCTGATCCGGCTGGTCATGCCGGGGAAGTATTCAGCACACATGGCACGGCTCAGCCCCACGGCCTCGAAGTTCAAACCACCGCGATAAGACGAAATCACGCTGATCCCCATTTTCGCCATGATCTTGAGAAGACCTTGATCAATCGCTTCCCGGTAGCGGGCCATCGCTGTGGTCAGGTTTACATCAAGCAAACCGCGTTCGATACGGTCTGCCAATGAATCTTCGGCGAGATAGGCGTTCACGACCGTCGCACCGCAGCCGATCAGAACGGCAAAGTAATGCGGGTCGACACATTCTGCCGACCGTACGTTCAGCGAGGTAAAGGTCCGCAGGCCCTTGCGTGTCAGTTGGCTATGCACCGCCGAGGTCGCCAGAATCATCGGCATGGCCACCCGGCCGTCCCCGGAAAACTGGTCGGTCAGCACGATATGTCCGGCACCCGATCGAACGGCATCTTCGGCCTCTTCACGAATACGGCGCAGGCTTTCGCTCAGGTTGGTACCACCCGGGGCAAAGGTACAGTCGATGGTCACCGCATCCGCATTGAAAACATCCATCAACTGATCGAATTGCGCATTCGCAAGAAACGGGCTGTCCAGCACCAGAATCTCGGTTTGGGCACTGGATTCGTCCAAAACGTTCTTCAGGTTGCCAAAACGTGTTTTCAGGCTCATCACGCGGAATTCGCGCAGGCTGTCGATCGGGGGGTTGGTAACCTGACTGAAGTTCTGGCGGAAAAAATGGCTCAGCGGGCGATACTGGTTCGACAACACCGCCGACGGGGTGTCGTCGCCCATCGACGCCAGGGGTTCCTTGCCGTCTTCGGCCATGGGGGCCAAAATCTGCTCCAGGTCTTCGACGGTATAACCCGCAGCGACCTGACGCCGGCGCAGATCGTTACCACTGAAAAGCGGTTTTTCTTCAATGTCGCTGAGCGCTTCATCCAGTTCATTGATCTTGCCGACCCATTCACCGAACGGGCGGGACGCGGCCAGCTTGTCCTTGATCTCGGTATCGCCGAACATCTTGCCTTCTTCGATGTCCACGGCCAGCAACTGCCCGGGGCCAAGCGCGCCTTTGCGCACGACGTTCGCTTCGTCTTGCGGTACCATCCCTGCTTCGGAACCGGCGATAAGCATACCGTCGCCTGTAACCACATAGCGCATAGGCCGCAGGCCATTACGGTCCAGACCAGCGCATACCCAGCGACCGTCTGTCATGGCAAGGGCGGCGGGGCCGTCCCACGGTTCCATCACCGAGTTGCAGTAGGAATACATGTCGCGCCATGCCTCGGGCAGCTCGACTGCTTGCTTGGACCAGCTTTCGGGCACCAGCATGGTTTTCGCCATGGGCGCATTGCGACCGGCACGCACCAACACCTCGAACACCGCGTCCAGCGCGGCCGAGTCGGACGAACCGGCGGCGACGATCGGCTTGATGTCATCGGCCATGTCGCCAAAAGTACCCGATGCCATCCGGATCTCGTGGGATTTCATCCAGTTCAGGTTGCCCTTAAGTGTGTTGATCTCACCGTTATGGGCCAACATGCGGAACGGCTGCGCCAACCACCACTGCGGAAACGTGTTGGTCGAGTAGCGCTGGTGATAGATCGCAAACGCGGATTCAAAGCGTTCGTCCAAAAGATCCGGGTAAAAGTTGGCTACGTCCTGGGCCAGCATCATACCTTTGTAGATGATCGACCGGCACGACATCGATGCGATGTAGAGCGTCGGTACCTGCGCGGCCAGCGCGGCCTTTTCAATGCGACGACGAATGACGTAAAGCTCGCGTTCAAAGGTTTCTTCGTCAACGCCCTTGGCGTTCGAAATCAGGATCTGTTCGATCTCGGGACGGGTGGCGTTCGCCTTTTCACCCAGAACCGAAATATCCACCGGAACGTGGCGCCAGCCGTAGATATAGTACCCCATGCGCAACACTTCGGTTTCAACAATGGTACGGCAGGTTTCCTGCGCGGCAAAGTTGGTGCGGGGCAGGAATACCTGTCCGACCGCGATCAATTCATTCTGGCGCGGGCTATGACCGGTGCGACGCACCTGATCATAAAAGAAGTTCACCGGGATCTGCACGTGGATGCCGGCACCATCGCCGGTTTTTCCGTCTGCATCGACCGCGCCGCGGTGCCAAATCGCTTTCAATGCCTTGATACCGTTATCCACGACATCCCGGCTTCTTGAACCGTCGATGTTCACCACAAGGCCAACACCACAGGACGAATGCTCTTCCTCTTCGGCGTACAGACCATTTTCCGCCATATAGGCCCGCTTGGCTTCTTCGCGGGCTACCCAGGCGTCATCATACTTGGTCATTCGAAATCTCCTAAATCGGGCGCGCCATGGCGCGATAATAAGTTGGTCAGAAGCAGAAGCTTATTCAGCAGCGATCGCGCTGGCCGTTCCCATCTTCTCAAGAATTGCCTGCGCGCAGTCGCGTCCATCTTTGATGGCCCAGACGACCAAAGACGCCCCGCGCACGATGTCGCCGACGGCATAGACGCCGTCCAGGTCGGTCGCACCCGTGATGTAATCGGCTTTGATCGTGCCCCAGCGATTTACCGGCAGCTCGGGCGTGTTCCACATGGTTGGTAGATCCTCAGGTTCAAACCCAAGCGCCATGATGACCAGATCAGCCTCTTCGATGTAATCCGACCCTTCGATCAGCTCGGGTGCCTGTCGTCCCGAAACATCCGGCGCGCCAAGTCTCATCTTTTGGACCATCACACCAGTGACCGGATCACCGACAAACCCTTTGGGGGCAGACAGCCATTCGAATACCACGCCTTCTTCTTCGGCATTTTGGACTTCGCGCTGGCTGCCGGGCATGTTGGCCCGGTCACGCCGGTACAAGCATTTTACCGACGTTGCGCCCTGACGGATCGACGTGCGCACGCAATCCATCGCCGTATCGCCGCCGCCAATAACCACGACTCTCTTGCCGTGGGCATTCAAACGACCGGACTCGAACTCTTCTACATCGTCACCAAAGCTTTTCCGGTTGCTGACTGTCAGAAAATCAATGGCTCGCTCCAGGCCGACACCGCCGACGCCGGGGGCCTGGATATCGCGAGTCTTGTAAACGCCGGTTGCGATAATGACAGCGTCATGCTTGGCCCGAATGTCGGCAAAGCTGATATCCACGCCCACATCGCAGTTCAGTTCGAACGTGACGCCGCCTTCGGCCAGCTGATCATTGCGGCGCATCACGATGTCTTTCTCCAGCTTGAACCCCGGAATGCCATACGTCAACAATCCGCCAGCCCGGTCGTAGCGGTCATAGATAGTGACTTGCACGCCAGCGCGTCGCAAGACGTCGGCCGCCGCCAGACCGCCGGGCCCGGCACCGATAATGCCAACGGATTCCGCCCGCTCTGTATGTGGTTTGATCGCCTGGACCCATCCATTTTCCCACGCAGTGTCGGTGATGTATTTCTCCACCGATCCAATGGTCACGGTCCCGTGGCCGGACTGTTCAATCACGCAGTTACCTTCGCAAAGACGGTCTTGGGGGCAGATACGTCCGCAGATCTCCGGGAATGTGTTGGTGGCCTGACTAACCTCGTACGCCTCTTTCAGACGCCCTTCGGCGGTCAGGCGCAACCAGTCGGGAATGTTGTTGTGTAGTGGACAATGAGTCTGGCAATAGGGAACGCCGCATTGGCTGCACCTGCTTGACTGCTCTTTCGCCTTTTCATCGGCGTATTCAGCATAGATTTCCCTAAAGTCCTCGCGACGCAGATTCGGCATGCGCTTCTCAGGCATATCCCGCGAAATCGTTGTAAACTTCAGCATAGGCTGCTTCGCCATGATCGAACACTCCGTCAGATAAACTTTCTCAGGCCGCTATATACAAGTCTGACCGCCATAAAAAGTCATAAATGCTGACCTATATATCGTTTTATTCGCAGTTGAGGATAAAATACTGATCCTTACCCCGCATAATTATATCCGATCCGGACCTAATTATGCTCTTTGCAATCAACCTGAGGGGTCTATACCTCCGACTCCTATCATGTGTGGAAAAGGCACCTAGGTTATGACCCTGTTTCAACTTTTGCTCGTCGCCATCATTCAAGGCTTGACTGAATTTCTGCCAATCTCATCTTCGGGCCACTTGATATTGCTGCCCACATTGACAGGCGGGCCGGACCAAGGGCTGGCCATCGATGTCGCGGTCCATGTCGGCACATTGCTTGCCGTGGTCATATATTTCCGTGCCGAAGTGCTTGAAGCGACGATAGGCCTGGGGCGGCTGGCCCGTGGTAAGGTCGATACCAATGGCGCGCGTACAGCGTTGCTTTTGATCATCGCAACAATTCCCGTTTTGGTGGCGGGGCTATTGTTCAAGGTCTTGGGCATTGAGGAAGCGCTACGGTCCGTTGCCGTGATTGGCTGGACCATGTTGATATTTGGTATCGTTCTGTATTGGGCCGACAAGACCGGCCAAGAGAAGCTGCGCACCAATGACTGGAACCTCAGGGATGCGATATGGATGGGACTGGCCCAAACCATAGCCTTGATACCCGGTACCTCGCGCTCCGGCATCACGATTACGGCGGCGCGCAAGCTCGGGTATGACCGCACCAGTGCCGCGACCCTTTCCATGCTGATGTCGATCCCGACGATCCTGGCATCGGGTGCCCTGCTCTCGCTGGATGTGATTGGCCAAGCGGACTGGCAACTGGCGCAGGACGCGTCGATTGCGGCGGCGTTCGCCTTTGTTGCAGCCCTTGTGGCCCTGACACTCATGATGCGACTGCTGCGCAGCGTCAGCTTTACACCCTATGTGATCTATAGGGTTATCCTGGGCATAATACTGCTAATCTACGCCTATAGCTAAGGCCTAGCACACCCCGAGACCCGGCCGGGCATTGTACGCCAGTCTACTGCCCGGCTCAGGTCCGCAGGTTTTTAGCAGAGTTCTTGATGTCGTCATATTGGCCCGATGGACGAAACCGCCACAGATAGCCGGGCAAAACCGACGCCATCGACTTGGGAACGATACCAAAGGCCGAAAAACCGCGTGCGTCCTTGGCGACCACGTTGTCGCGAGAAAGGCTGTCAACCTGATCCCGCGTAAGCATGGAATTCTTGATCAGCCCAAAAGACGCGGCTTGCATCATATCAAATCCAAATGCCATCACGCGACCCGCAAACGTCGGCAACGCCAAAACCAGACGCCGTCGGTGAATGACCTCGAGCATCCGCCCGATCAACGCGCGAAAGCTCGCCACCTCGGGACCGCCCAGCTCGTACACACCGCCAGGGGCGTTCTGAAGAACGGCTTGCGCCGCAGCTTGGGCCACATCATCGACATAGACCGGTTGAAATAATGTATTCGCCCGGACAAGGGGTATTACCGGGCTGGTACGCACCATACCTGCAAACCGATTGAAAAACTGATCTTCGGGACCAAAGATAATCGAAGGTCGCAAGATGACCGCACCCGGCATGTGCTTTGCAACGCCCGCCTCGCCCAGGGCTTTGGTATGCGAATATTTACTGTCCGCTTCCGGGTCGGCACCAATGGCAGACATGTGCACCATCGTCGAAATGCCTTCCAAGGCAGCAAGGCGCGCAATTCTCTCGGCCCCTTCGGACTGCACCTCGTCAAAGGTGTTCTTTCCGGCCTCGATCAGAATACCCACGCAGTTCACGACCGCATCCGCCCCATTTAACGCGGCGGCGACCGAAGCATCATCGCGTATGTTGCAGAAAATTGGTTCAACCTGACCCACAGTGCCGTAGGTGCGTACGAACAACGCCTCGTTCGGGTGCCGTACAGCTACGCGAACACGCCATCCTGCCTTGGCCATGCGACGCGTAATATAACGCCCGACAAACCCCGAGCCGCCAAAAATTGTGACAAGCTTAGACATGATCATACTCCCGCGCAGAAAACTTGCGTTCACAGATACATCTCGGCCCGACTAGGAACAAGCCGCAATTCCGCCCACAAGCGGGGTTACAATACAGCAAATGCCGCGCCAGCCGTCGAAAAACCTGCTGAACGAACCTGCACAAACAAGTTGCATGAATTGACGGAATTCCAATTGACACCTCCGCCCTGCGGGATTAGAGCACCCCTCACGACACCTGCCCAGGTGGCGGAATGGTAGACGCGCTAGCTTCAGGTGCTAGTACTGGCAACGGTGTGGAGGTTCGAGTCCTCTCCTGGGCACCACTTGAAACGTATCAGCCAACTGATGATATGTTTCCGGTCGCAACGAAACCATAGCTTGAATTCGCCCTGCATAACTCAGGCAAATCAGCATGGTTTTGGATACCTCGAGGCGGATCCGCTGTAATATAGCCAGGCAATCCTCAATTGGCCAAAGGATCCACAGCACTTAGGCGTTGCCTGCCCATGACAATTCATACCCAAGAATTTGCCCGCGCATATCAAGAAGCCGTTTGCGCTTGATCGTCTGTCAATCGGCCAATGCCCGAAGAAACATCCCGGCACTTCCCGGATTGCGCGAAACGAGATGGTTTCGGAATTGATGTTACAAAACTAAACTACTTTTCAGCTTTAAGTAACATTTAAGTTGCTGCGAATCGCATCTATCTCTACATTTGTGAATAAGGGAGACTTTCATGGACGCTTATATTTGTGACGCGCAGCGCACACCCATTGGCCGTTTTGGCGGCGCACTTTCATCGGTTCGGGCTGATGATCTGGCCGCTGTACCAATTGCCGCGTTGATGGCACGCCATCCCGATCTGGACTGGTCCAAAATCGATGACGTGATCTTTGGCTGCGCAAACCAGGCCGGCGAAGACAACCGTAATGTGGCCCGTATGGCCGCCCTACTGGCCGGTCTGCCGGTCGATGTGCCCGGTGCAACGATCAACCGTCTGTGTGCCTCTGGCATGGATGCGGTCGGCGTCGCGGCCCGTGCGATCAAGGCCGGCGACATGGATCTGGCGATTGCCGGCGGTGTCGAAAGCATGACCCGCGCGCCTTTCGTGATGCCCAAGGCGCAAACCGCCTTCTCGCGCAGCAACGCCGTATATGACACCACGATCGGCTGGCGCTTTGTGAACCCCAAGATGAAGGCGCAATACGGTGTCGAATCCATGCCCGAAACCGGCGACAACGTGGCAATGGATTATGATATCAGCCGCGAAGATCAGGACGCATTTGCCAAGCGCAGTCAGGACCGTTGGGAAGCGGCGGACAAGGCCGGTGTTTTCGCCGACGAGATCACCCCCGTGTCGATCCCGCAGCGCAAGGGCGACCCGATTGTCTTTGACCGCGACGAACACCCGCGCCCCGGCACCACGATCGAAGCGCTGACCAAGCTGCGCCCGATCAACGGCCCCGATCTGACCGTGACCGCGGGCAATGCCTCTGGCGTCAACGACGGCGCGGCGGCGATGCTGATGGCGTCCGAAGCAGCGGCGTCGCAGCACGGGCTGACCCCGATTGCACGCGTTGTCGGTATCTCTGCCGCCGGTGTCGAACCGCGCGTCATGGGCATCGGCCCTGTTCCTGCCAGCCAGAAAGTTCTGGCCCGCGCAGGTCTGACCATCGACCAGATGGATGTGATCGAACTGAACGAAGCATTCGCTTCGCAAGGGATCGCCACATTGCGCGCGCTTGGCGTGGCGGATGACGCGCCCCATGTGAATGCAAACGGCGGCGCGATTGCCATCGGTCATCCGCTGGGGATGTCCGGTGCCCGTCTGGTCATGACCGCAGCCCTGCAG
>TARA_R110001599_G_scaffold184839_3_pt1 | contig 15259 bp, 13 predicted proteins | sample TARA_R110001599 | Tara Oceans TARA_R110001599 (sample SAMEA4398360) | marine metagenome | biome: Polar Biome; feature: [MES] marine water layer (ENVO:01000295) within the mesopelagic zone...; material: water (ENVO:00002006), including particulate matter (ENVO:01000060) such... | reverse complement strand
CTCGGCTGTGATATCCGCGATGTGCACCCCGGGCACATCAAAGCGCTTGGTGTCGAGATGGTCAGCTTTGACGAACTTTTAGAGCGGTCAGATTACGTCACCTTACACACCGACTTGAACGAAACCTCGCATCACCTGATGAGCACGGCGGCGTTTAAGGCGATGAAGAACACAGCTGTATTGATCAACCTGGCGCGTGGCCCAGTCGTCGATGAGCTGGCCCTTGTGCATGCATTACAAACCGGCGAAATCGCCGGCGCCGCCCTGGATGTGTTTGAGCATGAGCCGTTGCCCGCCGACAGTCCGCTGCGCGCAATGGATAACGTCTTGCTTGCGCCGCACAACTGCAACTCAAGCCCGAAAGCATGGGAGAACGTGCACCACAGCACGCTCAATCAATTGCTGGATGGTTTGAAAGCTGAGCGCTGATCTCGGATATGGCTAAATTCAAGACAACCTCACCAAGGTGTTCTATTATCATTCGGACGTTCAATGAAGAAAAATATCTCGCGCGCTTGTTTGACGCTATTCATACGCAGACCGAAAAAGATATTGAAACCATCGTCGTTGATTCTGGATCATATGATCGAACACGCAGTATTGCGGAACCCTACGCTGATAAACTGCTGTCAATCAACAGCTATGACTTTACGTTCGGCTATTCGCTGAACATCGGGATAAAAGCAGCAAAAGGCGAATTCGCCGTGATGGTGTCGGCGCACACAATCCCTAAGAATGACAATTGGCTTGAGAAGCTGCTCGCACCTTTTGAAGATAAAAATGTCGCGATGACGTATGGGCGTCATTTAGGCGTTGCGAGTTCAAAATTTTCAGAAGTCGAGGACTTCGACCGCATTTTCGGGCCGGAACCACGCATCGAACACCCAAGAAGATTTGCAGCTAATAATGCCAACTCGGCTGTTCGTCGCGCGCTTTGGGAAGAATATCCCTTCGATGAGTCACTTACCGGATTAGAAGATATTGATTGGGCAAAGCATTGGATGGGGCTGGGGCGGACCGTCGTCTACAGACCAGAGGCCGCCCTTTATCATGTGCACGAGGAAACCTGGCGGCAGGTAACCAACAGGTACTTTAGGGAAGCCGTCGCTTGGGCGCGCATGGGATTAAAGTCCCGCAAAGACATCCCACGATTTATTTTTGAAGAAGCCCGAAACACCTTTGTCGATATCGTGCGCGCGTATCAGGCGAATGATAATCCCGTGTGCGAACGCTTAACGCTTGGCCAACGGCTTCGTGAAATTATTTATTACCGCTCTTGCCGACTAGCGGGGACCCTGAAAGGTTTGACGATGGTGCATCCACTTGAGCAACAAAGCGAACGGGAATCGGTCATGTTCAACAGGGTTACACAAGCGGTCGTGGTCCGTGGTCCGCGCCGTGCCGCGATTGAAAAAATCACCTTGCCGCAGTTGCGGCCTGGCGAAATTCTCATCCGCGTTGCCAACGTTGCCATGTGTGCGACGGACCTTGAAGTCTGGAACGGCACCCTTGGTTACTACAAAAGCGGGATGGCTAAATATCCCATCGTGCCGGGTCATGAATTTAGCGGGCGCGTCAGTGCCATTGGTCACAACGTTAGCAATTTCAAAGAAGGCGATCCCGTCGTTGTCGAGTGCATTCAATCTTGCGGCGTCTGCAACGATTGTCGCGCCGGCAATTATATCGGATGCAACGAGCGTTCGGAGGTCGGCGTCTTAAACCGGAACGGGGCGTATGCCGAATACGTTATTTCACCGGCCAGATTTGTTCATAAGCTACCAGCCAGCATGGACCTCAAACGGGCGACTTTGGTCGAGCCGGCGGCGGTCATTATTAAAGGCCTGCGGCGCTTAAATTCAACGATCGGCAGCAATGCGCCTGGTAAAAAGCGTGCAGCCGTCGTCGGCGCCGGACCGCTTGGTCAAATGTGCGCCCGCTTAATGATGCTCGAAGGGTACGAGGTCACCGCGTTTGATCGAAACCCGGAGCGCTTGGCATTATTAAAAAATGCCGGCATCGCCTGCGGCACCGATCATCAGCAACTGGCCGATTTTCCGGTGGTCGTCGAGGTGACGGGTGACCCAAAAGTATTGGACCGCGTGCTACACCTGACACCTGCGAACTGCCGCATTCTCCTTTTAGGCTTACCCTACGGCTTGGCGCAATTTTCGTTCGAGACAATTGCCGCTTTTGATAAGACCGTTGTCGGCTCTATTGGCAGCACAGGTGAAGACTTTGAACGCGCAATTTCCGTCTTGGACAAACTTGATCTTGAACCATACTTCGAAAATATCGTCCCGTTGAAGGATTTCGAGGCTGCATGGATAAAGTATGAAAACGCCGGCGCGTTTAAGATCATCTTTGATTTGGAGCAAGCTTGACCGTCGTTTTCAGCGTCAATGAAATCTCTTTGCCTGCTTTTATGGCCGCATGCTTGCGTGGCAAGCAGCCATATGTGCTGGCGACTGATCCGATTACGACCGTTGGGCGACACATTTTGCGACGCTGCGTCGATTGGGCGATAAATACTGGCCGCGCCAAAGATGCCGCCGAGCTATGCCCTGAACATCGGCACATTCGAGACAGCTTTATTGATGTCAGTCTATATAACGTATTCGGTCATATCGAATCCTGGCAAAATACATATTTTCAATTCGACGCTGCGGACGACAATCTTGGCACCTACAGCTATGCGTACAAAAATCTAACCTGTAATCATTTGCGCCAACGCCATCCGGATATGCTTTTCTTGAGCACGCTTCTAACAGGTCCTCACCGCGAAAAGGTAACGGTTGTCGGTGTTCGACAGTGCGTTCTTGAAGCCGCACAAGCCTATGCCAGTCGATCATTCGAACGCCCCGTCAGGACAGTCAGCAGGGGATGGTTTGCGCCCATTAATATGCTCAGTGCATTCGGCATCATCTGCGTTTCCTTGGGTTGGGTGCTTGTTAAGACACGCACCACCAAAATCAAACAACAGGAATATTTTCTTGCCGCAGACTATATCTCTGATCACCGCGACCATCGGCTTTACGAGGCGGTGAATAGCGGCGGGCCGTTGCTTCTGGTGATCCGCATGATGGACAAAAGCGACCCAAGCGTAAAAGAACTGGTCGCGTCGCATGATCATTGTCATGAACGGTCCGGTTTGTTGAGCGTGGGCGGATTGATCGAAGCGTCGCGCTTTATTGTTAAAGATGGCTGGCGGATATGTTCCAAGTACGCGTTGCTTGACCCACCGTTATTTCGTCAACTTTTTTTGTTGCCGTGGCGGCGCGCTATCTTGCGGGCGTTTTTCACACGCTATCGGCCCAAGTATTATTGGGGTCGAGACGAATATAATGTGCAGCATATTCTGCGTCGTGCCGAGTTGGATCGCATCGGCGGCACCTCGCTCGGCATCATGCATGGGATTGCTGCGGAGAAAAATTTGGTAAGCGCGTGGCGATATACGAACTTTGATATTTATTATGTTTTCGGCAAGGCCATGCAGAGATTGTACCGTGGCTCCTGGCCAGCTGATATGAAAGTGCGCGCCGTGGGATCTTTTAGCGCCACCCAAGACGATTACCAATCGGTCAATATGGATCGACCCAAAGACATTCTCATTATGGCGGGGATTTTCACATTCATGCCATCGTATGTGGAATTTATTCGGACCGTAGCCCGTGCGTTCCCGGACCGTAAGATTTGGCTGCAGGTCAAAAGCGGCTTTTTGGATAAACCCCGCGGACGAACATTCGTTGCGGCATGTCAAAAAGACTTACCGAACATCATTCATACAACCGACCCCGTGATGACATTATTCCGCCGCGCCGAATATGCATTTTCCGATCCGTCGACTGTTGTCATCGAAGCGCTTCAATTTGGTGTCGCCGCATTTATGGCAGACATTTCACCGATACATGACGAATGCATTTACCGTGAGTATCCAGGTCTTTGCGTGGACAGCGCTTCGGAAGGTATTGCGCGCATCCAACAAATCGAAGAAAACACGTGGGCATATCCACGCGAGTCATTTGCCAAATTGATAGACCTGTCCGGTCGTCCCTTTTGTGATGTTGTCCGCGCTGATGTGGGTCTAGCTTGAATCACTACAAAATGCACAGCCGCCAAATTTTAGCGCTTTATATAAAGGTCTTTGGGAAGTGATATTTTCCGCCATCGAGAAATTGATATTGCACAAATACCCGTTGCGCGTCGCACTGTGGAAACGGCTGATACGTCAATTCAATTTAGGCAGCTATCAGTATCGGACTTCCATTGATGCTGTGATCCGTCCGCAGTACGCGTATTGCATGGTCGAAGCGGCATTGCTCGCACGCGACCATGGGATTAAGAAAATCAGCGCCATCGAGTTTGGCGTCGCCGGCGGCAACGGGCTGGTGAATATTGAGGCCCACGCCCGCGAAATTCACCGCGAGTTAGGCGTAGAATTTGAAATATACGGCTTTGATTCCGGCGAAGGCATGCCAGCTTCGACCGATTACCGAGATGTTTTATATTACTGGCCGCAAGGCTCGTACAAAATGGATCAAGCCACGCTTGAACGTCGACTGACCGCGTCCAAGCTAATCCTCGGCGATGTCCGCGAGACGACGAAGACCTTCATCAAGGACTATGGTCCCGCACCCATCGGGTGCGTGTTCTTCGATTTGGATTATTACTCGTCAACCTTGCCGGCGTTTCAGGTTTTCGATGCGCCGTCCGAACGGCACCTGCCGCGCGTCGCCTGCCATTTCGATGATGTATCGGCCACCAATAAATTCATCGGTGAGCTATGCGCCGTCAAAGCATTTAACGCCGCCCACGACACCATGAAAATCGCGCAACATCATATGCTGGCAGAGTTACGCCGGATTCCGATGCCGTGGAATCACGAAATTTACTATTTCCACAATTTCAGTCATCCTCGCTACAATGAATGCCATCGCGGCACGCAGCAACTGCATCTGAGTTAGGGCGCTCGCCATGCAAAACGCCAAAGCGCAAACACCGGACATGCGTATCGCCCCCAGCGCACAACACGACTGGGACGCAATACTGGTCGAATTATGCGAGCAGGGTTTCGTACGAATCCCCGCGTTCCTGTCACCTGAAAAATGCGCCGCCGTCCAAAAAGGCATTCTCGACGCCTTCAAAGATGCGCCGTTTGGGCGTGATGAGCGGACCAACGCCCGTCGCGACGCGGATCGTGTTGTCGGGCTCGGCACCGATGTCGATATTTTGCCGCTATATCAAATAGACAACGATGCTGTGCGTTCAACGCCGATGGATGATGGGCTGCATGAACTGCTAAGCCGTCAACTGGGTGACGACTATTATATGGACCGGTCCATTGCCCGCCGCGCGCGCGGAAATAGCGACCGGTTCTATTACCATAAGGACCTACACGGCGACATCGGACTGACGATCTTGTTGAATGACCTGGACGTCAACGAGGGTGCCACAACGATGCTGCCGAAGCGGCATCTTGGTACGCCGCCAACGGTATATTGCATGAACGACATTAACGGTGCCGCGCCGCAGGAAGTGCAGCTAATGGGTAAGGCCGGTGATGCGGTATTGTTCTACCGCGACATCGACCATTCTCGGTCGGAGAATTTGTCTGGGCGCGACAATATCCAGCTCATATTCACGTTCGTAAACAAGAACACTTTTCCATGGGCGCACTCGCGCCAAGAATTAGGCCCGGAAATTCTCAAGTCCCTGCCCGCGCGGCTCGCACACATGCTACGTCCGTATGACGGACGGTCGCGGGATACGCAGCGTACATTTGTTGAGAAAATTATTTACGGCTCTGGTTTTTCGTCACCGGGCGCTGGTGAATATGACATCCGAAACGACTTATTTCGCGACTTCTTGTATACGATGTTTTTGGCCAAAGGTAAGCCGATGACGGATACCGCAAACGGTGCCATGCCGCGCTATACGACACGCCTTAATATGACGCGCCGAATCGGATTTTTTGAATACGTCGGCCACTTAAAATGGCGCCGCGTCATGCGCGCCGCCATCCTTGGCACAATTCGTAAGATTCCCTTTGGGGCGACTTTGCTACAACGACTTCGAGGCACCTCCGCTTAGTTCCTCATTGCGGCTTATGCTTATAGCTTTCCAGCCGTTTGACTTTCATGGCTGGGCCCTTTACCCGCCTTTTTGCACGCAACCGTGTCTTATGGAGATGACCTTGTATTTAGATCGATTTGAACCGCTGTACGAGATAGACCGCCTTCGGATTCCCGAACCGGAAGGCGTGCGCATGCGTCTGCAGCGCAATGAAAAACCAGAAGCTTGGCCGGATGATCTGCAGCACGCGATCTACAGCTCGATGCCGAAAGATCTTTTGCAGCAATACCCCGATCCAACCCTGTTTTATCAAAAAATATCAGCCCTGCTCGGCATCCCGACCGAAAATATGGTGGTCACGTCAGGTATTGATGAGCCGATCCGCTCGCTATTGCTGTTAACCTGCAATCCCGGCGACAAAATCGTCTATACCCCCGGTTATGCGATGTACAAAGTGTATTCGCAGATGTTCGGGATCGAGCCTTTGGCCATCGACTACGACCCGACCCGCTTCGTCGGCCCAGAGGAGATCATCGCGCGCACCCCAAAAGACGCGAAAATTCTGTTTATCCCAAATCCAAGTCAGCCCGTCGAAAACTGCTTCAGCCTGGATCAGTTGCGCGAAATCGCAACGTACTGTCGCGACAATGATATTCTTTTCGCAATCGACGAAGCGTATCACTTCTTTGGTGCGCCAAATGCGATCCCGCTGACCGATGAATTTGATAACGTGCTGGTTTTGCGCACATTTTCGAAAGCATTTGGTGCTGCGTCACTGCGGCTCGGCTACACCGTCGGCAATCGAAAAGCACTCAAGCCGCTGGCGACGTTCCGCCTCGCGCACGAGGCCAATGCCTATGCACTGCATATCGGCTGCCAACTCGTCGATCATTTCGACACGCACATTCGCAAAAGCATTCAAGGCGTGTGTGATGGCCGCGATTTTCTGCGCAACACGCTTAATGAAAATGGCGTCCCGGCATGGGGTGACGTTGGCAACTTCGTCCTGATCGACTTCGCCAGCAAAGAACGCATGAGCAAAATCGTCGAGACGCTTAAAGCGCGAGGCGTCTTTATTCGTGGCGGCTTACCTGCGCCGCTGGAAAGTCGCGCACTTGTCACATGCGGCAGCTTGGAGCTGATGCAGGCGTTTTACGGCGAACTTAAAGACGTGATGGACCAAGTATAAATTATGAATGTTATCATTACCGGCGGCTTGGGGTTCATTGGCTCTAACATCGCAAAGCGTATGCTGAATGACGGCCACACCGTCACTATTCTCGACAACCTTGAGACCTCCGTTGCGCAGGGCATCGACGGTGCGAACACGATCCATGTAGACATCACAGATGCCGATGCCGTTGCCGCACTGGACTTGCCGGACAGCGATTGCGTCATCCATCTGGCCGGGCCATCAGCAGGCATGGAGTCCAACGCCTCGCCTGTACAAACCCTGTCGAAGGGCTACGGGATCACGCTCAATGCGATTGATCTTGCAACCCACGTAAAAGCTAAACGGTTTATAATCGCTTCGTCGATGGTGGTGTACGGCTATACCGAAGATAACCCGGTGCCTGAATCCGCGCCGTGCTTGCCGGTTTCACATTATGCAATCGGCAAATTTGCAAATGAACGGCTGGTTGCGCATCTTTGCCATGATCGCGGCATCCGCTACAATCAACTGCGTTTCTTTAACGTCTACGGTCCGGGGCAAGACCTGGCCCGTTTGGGACAAGGCTTGGTCAGCATCTTCATCGCCCTTTTGATGCGTAATCCACGTGTCGAAATGAAAGGCTCACCCGAACGATTCCGCGACGTTGTGCACATCAACGATGTTGTAGAAGCCTGCGTGCGCTGTGCGGAAAGCCCCAATATGAAAGATGGTCCATTAAACATCGGCAGCGGCGAAGCGATTGTTTATGGCGAACTGATGCGCATCATCGCCGACGAAATGGGGATCGCTGATGCCTTCGAAATCATCGAAACCGAGGGCGTTCCTGGCGATTTATTCGGTATCTGTGCAGACATATCGCGATTAAAAAGCGAGTTGGGTTTCGTGCCGGCATATGCACCGGAAAAGGGCGTTCGCGAGTTTACCCGTTGGGTTCTTGATAATCGCTAAGTCAGATCGGTTATCTTTTGCGGGCCGCAATAAACGCATTGCGGCATCGCTCGAGCCCGATGTTCTCGTAAAAACCAATCGCCTCGGGTGTGGAGACGGTCACGAACGTCACGCCATCACCGCCGGCGATATCGCGGCTTTTATCAATAAGCGCCTTACCGATTCCATGGCCTTTGTGGTCTGGACTTACAGCAATCGCCTGCAAGAAGCAGATACTGATAAAGTTACTGAGACATAAGCAGAGCCCGACCAACCGGTCATCTTCCATGGCCGCGACGATGATGCTAGAGTTCGCAATCATTTTAGCGATTTTATCGTCGCTAAACCGGTAATCTGGATCCGGAAAATCTGCGGCATCGAACAAGGAAGCTGCTGCCGGTGTGCTAATGGTGTCGATCTGTTTATAGTCGATTGCCATGGAAAGCTGACCTTTTTTAAATTGTCGAAGTGACGTCTTTCAAAACGTCTTTCTTCAGATATACCAAACCTTGTAACCCTGAACAGGCGTTCCGTCACCCTGGAGTAAAACCGTATGGCCTTTTTCTATGATCCCGACATCCCTCGAAAGTCATCTAATGTTGAGCAGGCGCTTGATCCGGCGAACATCGGTGTGCCGCTGCCATCATTGGTCGAGGTCAGTGTAACCGGCACCTGCAATCGAAGCTGTATCTTCTGCCCGCATAGCGATTCCGATTTTCCGGACGTTAAAAAATTCATCGCACCCAGCCTGATGGATAAAATGACGCGCCAGCTTAATGAAATCGGATTTCGCGGCGTCATGCTATTTTCCGGGTTTGGTGAGCCGCTGCTGGACAAAAAAATTGCCTCGCACATCGCAACGGCACGCAAGAATATGCCTGACGCAAAGATTGAGTTGATCACCAACGGCGATCCGCTCAAGAAAACCAAAATGCATGATTTGTTTGAAAGCGGGCTATCGACATTACTGATCAGCGTTTATGACGGCAAAGACGAAGCCGAAGCGTTTGATAAATATTGCCGCGAAGCCGGCCTGCGAGACGATCAGTTCGTGATCCGCCATCGCTATCTGCCACCAGAAGAAGATTTCGGCATTACGCTCAGCAATCGCGGCGGTGCCATGCAATCGGCGGAGTTTTCCATCGCGTCCCCTGACGAGCCCTTGAAGCAGCCGTGCTATTATCCGCACTACATGATGATGGTGGATTATGAAGGTGACGTCATGCTTTGCCCGCACGATTGGTATAAGAAAAAAATCGTCGGCAACTTGGTCAAACAAGACCTCGCAGACGTCTGGGTTTCTGCACAGATGAATGAAATCCGGGAACGCCTAGCGGCGGGCAATCGTTGCGGCTCACCGTGTGATGTCTGCACCGCGCAAGGCACGCTGATCGGCGAAAAACACATGCAAGCCTGGCAAGCCTTCGCGCGCCACAACACCGACGCTTAAAAGCATAGAGCTGAAAATGGATCACCCAAAAGGCACGCCGCCGCCAGCACGACCAAGCGTCATGAACGCGGCACTAACTCGTCCCGATTGGACTGTCTCAATGCGCAACACAGCGGGCGTGCTGGCATTAGATAAAAATGAGAATAACGATCCAATTTTCAGAGAACAGCTAAATGAAATCCTTGCCGGCCTGCCGCCGGAGGCCAGCATAGAATATCCGGATCTGGCCGCGCATTATCACAAATTGGCGAGGCATCTGGGGGTGTCAGCGGAAAACCTATTGTTCACCCATGGCTCGGACGGCGCCATCCGACTGGTTTTCGAGGCCTTCTTATCAGAAGGCGAAACTGTCCTCGCCACCCGTCCGACATTTGCCATGTACCCGATCTATTCCATGATCTACGGCGGCCGTCTGGAACATCTGGATTACGAATCGAACGCGTTTGGCCCAACGCTCAGCGTAGATACGGTTTGCGATGCGATCGACACCCATCAGCCGCGCATTCTATGCTTGCCGAATCCCGATAGCCCGACCGGAACGCACTTCGAAGTCGATGCCTGTGTGCGCATTCTCAAAAAGGCCGAAGCCGTCGGCAGTGTGGTCATTGCAGACGAGGCCTATTTCCCGTTCTCAGATACAACGGTCATCGGCCAAATAGACACATTCGCCAACCTTGTCGTCACCCGCACGTTTGCAAAGGCTTGGGGCATTGCCGGTTTACGTCTCGGCTACGCTGCAGCCCACCCGAAAATGATGCAAATACTTCACAAGGTTCGGCCGATGTACGAAGTCAACGGCACCGCCTTAGCCGCGATGTCGGCACTGATTGATCGTTACGACATTGTCGACGCAAGCGTTCAGCGGACCAATACCGGGCGAGATTACTTCGCCTCGGAAATGAACAAGCTTGGGTTCAAGACCTTCACCGGTTCGGGCAATTTCGTGCAGGTCGATTTTGATAAAAAGCGCGATCAGGTATTTGCTGCATTGGACGGCAAGGTTCTGTACCGAAAATCGTTTTCCGAGCCGTGTCTTGCTGGGTTCAGCAGATTTTCAACGGCCCCCGAAGACGTTATGCGACGGCTTGTTGAGATGATTACCGTTGCCGTCGCTTAAATCCAAAACATCCATAAGGCGTTGATAGACATATAAATGTTAAAGATCGCTCGTAAACTTCTCGCGTTCCTTGAACGGCGGGACCAAATTGTTTTGGCCGCATTGATGATCCCAATGCTGTTTGCCTCCGCGCTTGAGATATTAAGCATTGGTGCGGTTTTGCCGTTGGCACAGATCGCGCTAGGCGAGTCTAAGGAAGAGCATTTTTTTACTGCCTACCTACCTAATTGGGCACAATCAGATCTTATTGTTTTTTTCGCCATCGGGTTTGCTGCGTTATTCATCGGCAAAAACCTTTTCATTTTATTCGTCACATATTTGATTTCGCGATTCACGCTTACCCGCCAGGCAGCATTTCAGCAGCGTATGTTTCGGCTGTACATTAACAGAGGCTATGAGTTTCATCTTCAACGGAATACAGCAGAGTTGATCCGCGATCTTTCAAACGGGATCGGCACAGCGTTTGAAGGTATCCGGCTAAGCATGGTCCTAACCATGGATATGTTGCTGGCGATCGCGTCATGCACCTTGTTGCTCGTGCTGGAACCGGTCGTCACGCTCATCATAACAGCCGCGCTGGTGACCCTGGCATTTAGCTTTTATTTTATCTTCGCACCGCTACTACAAAAATGGGGGCGCGCCGCCTATGGTGTCGAAGCAGGTGTCATCCGCGTCATCAACCATGCCTTCGGTGCCGTGAAGACGATCAAAGTTCAAAACTGCGAAGACTACTTTTTTAAGGAGTTTCGGGAGCAAACAAATCATTTTGCAGTGCTCATGACGCGAAGCGTCACCGCAAATCAATCGCCGCGGTTTGCCATTGAAACACTCGTCGTCATCGGTCTGCTCACCGCGTTTGCGGTATTGTTCAACACACAATCTAACTTCGACGACGTGATCGCCAAGGCCGGCTTATTTGGGATGGCGGCATTACGACTGATGCCGTCGATGAACCGTATATTAAGTGGACTTGTCGAAATTCGTCATCGCACAGCGCTGGTCGAATCCATCTACACCGATATGCTTGATGCAAATATCGAGGTCACCCAGCGTGGCGCAGAATCAAAAAGCGTCGCGCCCCCGTTCAATCATGAAATCACACTGTCTGACATTGATTTTGAATATGCCGCCAACGGCAACAACATACGTGTTCTGCAAGGGTTCAACTTGTCCCTGCAAAAAGGAAAGTCGGTTGGTATTGTCGGGCCATCAGGTGGCGGCAAATCAACGATTATTGATCTTATTTCCTGCATCTTACGTCCGACACGCGGACAGCTGCTTATTGGTGGTGCAGATGTGACCCCGTTCATCGCCGGCTGGCGTGAGAAAATCGGCTATGTGCCGCAACACATTTATCTGACAGATGATACGCTCAGGCGCAATATTGCGTTTGGGATTGATGACGGCAAAATCGACGAGGCGCGGGTTACCACCGCAGTTCAAATGGCCGGCCTGGAGACCTTTGTTGCCACCCTGAAGCAAGGCTTAGACACGACGGTCGGCGAAGGTGGCGCGCGGCTCTCTGGCGGTCAGCGCCAACGCATCGGCATTGCGCGCGCGCTATATCGAGACCCGGAAGTTCTCATTTTTGATGAAGCAACATCGTCGCTTGATAATGAGACGGAACAAGCCATTTCAGAAGCGATCGGGCATCTCTCTCAATCTAAAACAGTCATCATCGTTGCGCATCGATTGAGCACGGTCAAAGCATGCAGTCGATTGATCTTTATTAGAGAGGGCGCAATAGCCGGTGAAGGAACTTGGGATCAACTGATCACAGAAAATGCAGATTTTAAAAAATTTGCAACTTCAGAAAACTTCCAATCTTTAATCGAGTCATAATTCTAACCAAAGAAAGGATTGCTCATGAGCAAAGCGCTCGTCATTAACGGCCAACATCGAAGCGGCACAAACATGCTGGCGCGCTTGATCGGGTCGCAGCCTAATATAATCTGCATGACCGGCATTTTTGAAATGCTGAAAATCATTGCGAGCATGCGTGGCGTCGGGGATAAGAACGTCATTGTTCGCGAGAATTTTGAAGCGAGCCCGAATGTCTTCACCGAAAAGTCCCATCATATTTTGCGCAGTAAGCTTCTCGATTCGTATGCGGGTGAGATCCTTGCCATGGTTGCACATCCGCATTACGTCGGTGATGGTAGCGATAAAGTTTACGGCTTAACCTTAAACGAGCTTTTTGCCGCCATCCCCGTCATTGCTAACCATGAACCCGTTAACGATCTTGGCGGATTGATGTCGGCCGTCGGCGAAAAGCTTGGCATCAAGGTTTTTGGCAGTAAATGGGCTTCGGGTCACAACTACGCAAATACATTCTTGAAATCGCCGGATGCGTATTGGCTGGAAATTATTCGAAATCCATATGCAGTGCGCGCCTCGGAAGAGCTACGTGGCGGCCCAAAAACTTGGTCAAACTTGAAAGACCACGAAGACGCGTTGAAATTTGCCAAGTCTTTTAAACATGAGCGCATGCTAGTCATCCGCTACGAAGACCTATGCATAGAAACCGAAAAGACGACCGCAGAAATATCGGCATGGCTCGGTGAAACAATTAAGCCGACAGAACTCACCAATCCGCGCGGCGGGAAGTTTGTACCAATGACGTCTTATCATCGACTTGATGGGAATAGTCATGAAATTCAGGATCAAAGCATGAGTAATGAAATCGGCTCATTGGATCTTGAGAGGTGGCGGAAGACGTATACGGCACGCGACATGGCATTTTTGAATGCTGCAGTGGATTTTCACGGCTTGTATGAAAAAGAACCTGTCGATGCCGCGTCACGCGCATATGCCGCGTCAAGAATGGCGAAAATGCAGGCCATCAATGCGGTCAGACCAATTGTCCGCGGGGCCTTCAACCTTGCTGGATTCGACATTTACAGAAGCCCTCCCAAGGTGACCATTTGAAGCTCGCGATCACCAACATTGCATTGCCAGCGTTTGATCACTTAGGTGATTTTTCGGTGCTGCGCGACGAAGGCTTTTTGGGGCTGGAAGTCGCACTCAGTCGGATCTGGCCTGAAGACTGGAATACACCCAGCATAGCCGAGGTCGAGGTTTACCGTCGCGCAGTCAATGCAGCGGGATTAGACATCGTCGGCCTTCACTCGTTGTTTTGGCAACGTGAAAAGCTGACGATGTTTGGTGATGCCGCGACCATCGAAGACACCAAGCGGTTCCTTGTCAATCTGTCCGCAATTTGCCGTGATTTGGGTGGTCGGACTTTGATATATGGATCACGCACAGCGCGGACCCGCGGCGAATCATCCATCGCGGAGGCCAATCTTCGGGCCGCAGATTTTTTCGCCGGCCTTTGTCAAAGAATTGAACCCCACGGAACATGCTTTTGCATTGAACCGCTGGAGACCGCCGTCGCCGACTACGTGCATTCGGTGTTGGAATCAGCTGAGGTGGTTCGCATGGTCGATCATCCGGCAATGCGCGTTCAAATCGACGCAAAAGCCATGGCTGCTGCCGAAGAAATTTCGATAGAAACGGTCCGTGCCGTCGCAGACCTGCTTGTACATGTTCACGCCAACGAAATGGACCTGGGCCCCGTTCGCGACCCGAGTGAGGTCGCGCATGCGGCGCTGGGTGCGTGCCTGCGAGATATTGGCTATGATGGGTACGTATCAATCGAACAGGTCAATCGAGATCCGAAAAATTGGCAGGCAGAGGTCGCCCGTGCCGCGCACATCGTCTCAACCGCTTATTCAGGTGCTGCATCATGATTCCATTCAAAGCACCCGACTGGATCCCCAACGTCGAGCCCGGCATGCGCATCCTCATCACCGGTGCATCGGGCGGACTCGGGCGTGCGCTGGTCAATATACTGCTGCAGGGACCGGACTGCCGCATCGGCGCACATGGGGCCAGCAAGCAACACCCATCCGATGATCCGCGCATCATTCATCTAACCAAAGCCTTCAACGGCGCCGACGACTGCGCGGCTTTGGTCGGAGACTTTATCAATCAAGCCGGCGGCATTGATGCCCTGGTCGTGCTCAGCGGCGGCATTCATTTCAGCGGACATTGGAAAGGCATGCCGGAGGCCGACTGGGCGCGGGATATGGACGTCAATTTGAACCAGCCATTTTTCCTAGCCCGCGCCGCAATGGCAGCGATGCAGGCAAACCCGCGCGGCGGTCGTATTCTTTTAACTGGCACCGAATCTGCGATCCATGGCGGCAGCGCGCAAAGCTTTCCGTATGCGATCGCCAAACGCGGCACCGAATGCATGGTCGAAGGTTTGGCCCGCGAAGGCGCGCCGGCAGGGATTTTGGTCAACGGGCTCAGGTTCGGTTACATCAACAGCGGCTTTCACGGGCGCTGGCACGACAAAACCGACGCCGATATGAAAGCCCGCGCAGAGCTGGTGCCATTGAAGCGCCCAGGCCATGTCGACGAAGCCGCCGCGCTGATGACGTTTTTACTGTCCGGTTGGGCGCAATTCATCACCGGCCAGATGATTCCGCTGACCGGCGGCGACTGGCTGTAACGG
>TARA_R110001599_G_scaffold3619_5_pt1 | contig 15264 bp, 9 predicted proteins | sample TARA_R110001599 | Tara Oceans TARA_R110001599 (sample SAMEA4398360) | marine metagenome | biome: Polar Biome; feature: [MES] marine water layer (ENVO:01000295) within the mesopelagic zone...; material: water (ENVO:00002006), including particulate matter (ENVO:01000060) such as...... | reverse complement strand
GATTTCAGCACGTAATAGAATGTCTATTGCATATTTCGGGTTAAAAAGTGTCAGCCTGAAATGTATAAGATCCATAATGCAAAAAAGCCTGCTCTGAATACCAGATTGATTCAGGCAGGCTCTATTTTGTTTTGTAAGGCTATTATTTTTAGCTTATTAACTATAACGGTCCATGAAGGAAATTAACTAACATTTATTTCCTAACCACCTTCACATCTTTAAACATGTATGGATTGTCACTTACTCTCAGACTTTTCCCACTTTTAGTAGTAACATCTTTGAGGATGACTTTTTTGGTTTTAACGTAAGGATATTTCTCCTGATAAGAGTCGTCAATATTTTTAGAATTGAAATTAGTGAAAATAGCTGGCCCTTGATAGTTTTCTGGATGGTTAGAATCATCTATTTGCAAATTTTCAATTGTAATTTTCTCCGGCATATAGCTGGTATAACCAAAATCATGTTGGCCTGAATAAGACCCGCTGATAAGTGCAGCATTGGATTCTTTACCTCCGTTAGGGATGAAGATACAATTGCGGATAATTAATTCCCCCTGCCATGTGCTACCATAATCGGAGCGAAGGTTGACAAGGCTTCTTCCCCGAAGCGTGGAATTTTCCAATAGTAAGGTTCCACTACCGATGGCATTGATACCCATGTGACCGAGGGTGGAGTTACGAATAGTGGCATTAGCTACCCCTTTGTGGGCATCAAACCTTGAAAAGGTACAAGAATCGAAAAGTAAATTTTTGCAGTAGTTTGAGCCCATTATACCCCAATAAGTTCGGTCATCGATATCGTTTGTCTGACTGCAATTGATGAAAGAGACATTAAGTGAATTTCCAACTAAAATGTCGTAAGTCCCCATAGAGACGGGTTTTCCTGCTGATCCTGTGGTATGGTAGGTTTTGTGTCCGGTAAGTACGGTGTTTTTTACAGTAACGTAGGAACAATTTCTGATGGTTAGGAATCCCCCATAGGGTGCACCGTGCTCTCCTTCTTTTGTTACTTCATGTCTAAGGCCATCAACGATGACATTAGAACGCATTATAGCTATATTTCGACTATAATAGTTGTATTTGGATTCATCTTGATTCGCAATAGTTACAAAACGGCCACCTTTGATGTTTAGCGTCTTATCATCTATTGGTAGTGCAGTGATTTCTGTGATTTCATCAAAGTCCCAAATGATAGGCGCATCCATGTCAACTTTACCGTTTTTATCGACAACAAAAATATCAGTTTGCGAAGATCCGTTGTCCTGATTAAGACCATAGCGTATATAGTGTTTTACATTGGCATTGGTCACAGTAACAAGTGAAGCAGTAGGTAGAGAGACATCGATTTTTTTCTGCCCTCTTTTCAAGGAAGTAATTCCTTCAAGCTTAAAAGATTCTAAGTTGGAATTGACAATAAAAATAGAGGCCTTGAGATTTTCTACATTAGTATCGTCAATAATGAAAGTTGCTGTTCCGAAATCTGTGTCTGTTTGAATATAGGCAGTTCGTTCTTTTCCACTTATAAAGTATTTCGCATTGTTATCTGCTTTTACTTTAAGAGAATGCTGGTTAGCAAAAGCGTGGGCACCTGCGATAGCATTCATGTCATCGGTTTTCCCATCTCCCTTGGCACCAAAGTCACTGTACTTAACCAATCCATCTGATTTGAATTTAAGCACATCCTTAGGTGAAACATTCACATGCAATTCACCATTTGACTTGGCCTGTATTTGTGTTGAATTCTTATCAGATGTTATTACTACATTTCCATGTGGTTTTTTGGTTTGCCCATGTGATACAAAAACACAGGTGAATACAAAAAACAAGAGGAGCACATTTTTCATCATGGGGTTATTTTTAGGAGGTTCAGTTGAATTAATATTTAATACGTTTGATAGTAAATCAAAAGACAAACTGGTGATTTTTATGCATAAATGCAAAAAACATTATACAAGGGTAAAGCAATAATTCAAGGCCGTTGAAAGTGTTTTTAAATTTTATTGTCTGTATTCTTAAATCCCTCCATTCTAAATTTCAAGTCTATATGAATTAAAACCTTTTGTCTCGCCTGAGCCATGAACTGACCTTATATTTAATATAGCAAAGGCTTTATAAACATTTTCTTAGAGTGTTTTACTAAAAGACGGAGTTGTTTTATTGGCTAAGCTTCTTTAATTACGCTTTGCTTGCATCACCTCCTTTTAGAATGGGGGAGATTGCAATGGAATTGGGAATATTATCCCGCATAAGCCTTTCTAATCTCATAAAACCATCACTCTCAGTAAGCTTTACCCTGCAATTGAATCCAGCAAAAGCATTCCTTTTAAAGCTTAATTTTTATTAACGGTAGTTTTTGATTTCCATTAGATGTTCAGTTGCTTTTTCAATTTGTTTCCCTCCCGCCATATCAATAAGCCATTTCACCTTTTTATCAGATGCATTTTTTGGTTTCATATGAATAAAAATCCAGATAGCAGCCAATGTGAATAGGAGCGTAATTACAAGCTGAATGACTAGCCAAACCATTGGAATATTGGAGGAAAAATCTATAAAACCAAGCTGAAATAGTGTGTAAAAGGGTAGTTGCAGGTACCAGAAACGCATGTCTCGAACCAGGTTGAATTTCAACTCCAACAATTCTTGCTGTATGGCAATAACAGGCCCCGTAAAATCAATTTGGCTGGCCATAACCAGGTGTTTGATGTAATCAATAAATACTTTAATATTGATCAGGAAAATTACAGCAATTGCCACCAGGAAAATATTGTTGGCAAAAGGAGAATACTTTATAGTATACGCTAATAGGCCTCCCAAAATAAATAGATAAAGCGAACCGAATACTAATCCCGTGATTTTTTCAGCCTTGAGGCCAAAAAGTGCTTTTTTAGACCTTTGACTTATTTGTTCTTTGAGAATTTCTGTGTTCAACTTCAAAATCTGTTCAATTTTGCTGTCTTGTGCTTTCCATAAATTGAGAATATTTTGCTCTTTCATTTTTAATATTGGTTTATTTTAAAAATTTTTCTTTTAATTTCTTTTTTAATCTACTTAGTTTAGTAGCCACATTAGATTCTGATATACCCATAATATTGGCGATCTCAGCATAACTTTTTTCATCCAGATAAAGCAACATTAAGGCCCTATCGAAATGTTTGAATTCGCTTATTAAGAGGTAGAGTTGCTTAATGTTTTCATTTTGAGTACTTTCTTTTGGAGCCGCTATTTGGATAAATTGATCTTCCATAGGAGAGTTTATTTGGGCTCGTACCTTTTCCTTTCTGTAATTCGATATGGCAACATTTAAAGCGATGCGATATAGCCATGTTGAGAATTTGAATTCTTGTTTATACTTTGGAAAAGCCTTCCAAACTTGGATAGAAATTTCTTGAATTAGGTCTTTATTTTCATCCTCATTGTTTCCATATGATCTGGCTACTTTGTAAAGGATGCCTTTATTTTGTTCAAGATATTTTAAGAATTCATCCGAAAGCTTGTTTTGAGAAAATGTCATTGGGATTACTTTTCTTAATGATTCGTTATTTTAAGAAAATAATCACAGGCATTAATAAAAAAATATAAAAATCACGTTTTATTCTAAATATCAAGATATCGCTAAAAGTGGGATTGGGCAATAAACCCAGTCGGAAATTTCCTGATTTCATGGCTAAACCCCATCTGAATAGGGTTTTAAAGTCATTTTAACCCGGATTATGTAATAGGATTTCTCCGCCCTGACAATGTCAGGGGTGAAGCCTGTCCCGTGTTTATGGGAAGTGTTGCAATCGCAAGACAATCAGACTGTTTGGAGATTTTACCATAGCACCGCTATGGTGAATTGAAAACAGCAACGAAGTGGCTGATTTTGAAGCGATTTCAGCACGTAATAGATTGTCTATTACATATTTCGGGTTTAATACATGGGCTTTTGTGGTTAAAGCAAAAAAAAGGATAGGTGAAAATGAATCACCTATCCTCCTTCAAGAATTATATTTATTTTTTATTCATATTGGCTTTGCTTTGAAAGGGCTTTTAAAGCCTCCGAAGTATATTTAAAAGATTTAAGTCTTTTTTCATGCTCATAAATATTCGTGGTTACCATCACCTCATCTAGGTCATATTGCTCAATAAAGTTTTCTAAGCCTGCTTTGACCTTTTCAAAACTTCCAATAAAAGCATATTTGGTCATTTGCTTAATGGCAGCCTCTTCATGTGGTGCCCAAATTCCACTCATGTCTTTGACTGGAGGGGAAAGTGGGTAAGATCTACCTCTAACAATTCCCAAAGCCATTTGGTAAAAAGAAGTGGCTAAATATTCAGCTTCTTCATTGCTGTCAGCTATAACAACATTTACACATGCCATTAGGTAAGGTTTGTTGTTGTATTGAGATGGTTTAAAGTTTTGTTTGTAATAGGTAGCTGCCTGAGAGAAATAGGTTGGTGCAAAGTGGCTAGCAAAAACATAGGGCAAGCCCTTTTTAGCTGCCATAAATGCACTGTCCATACTTGAACCCAATAAATAAATAGGGATGTCTAATCCTTCGGCAGGAAAAGCGCGAACGGCAGAGTCGATGTTTTCATCAGAAAAGAACATTTGTAACTCTTCTAAATCCTGAGGGAATTCCTGTACGGTTTGCATCCTACCTCTCCTTAGAACTGCTGCGGTCTTTTGATCTGTACCCGGAGCCCTACCCAAGCCCAGGTCTATTCTTCCGGGGTATAAGGTATCAAGGGTGCCAATTTGTTCCGCAACCATCATGGGGCTATGGTTGGGAAGCATAATTCCTCCAGAGCCTACCCTGATGGTTTTCGTTCCTTGGGCAATATGTCCCATCAAAACAGTAGGTGCTGAACTTCCTACGTATGGCATATTATGATGCTCTGCTAGCCAATATCGCTTGAATCCCCATGATTCTGCTTTTATGGCTACATCCAAAGCCCTTTTATAGGCATCTCCGGCATCATATCCTTCCTTAAGTAATGCTAAATCTAAAATTGAATAATTCATAACAAGTTGTATAGGACTTCAAACCTAATTTTTCGCCTTTTGGTTCCTAAATTAGCTTATCGATTCCTGTTCCTTTTAAAGGCTTAACCCTAAACTCTGCGAAAGATTATTTATAATAACAATGCTGATAATTGTAGGAAAACCAGAGCAACCTCTTGTAAAAAACCTCACCGTAGATTAGCAGCGGCGAGGTTTTATAAAAAAACAACAATTTTATTTGAGGTTAAATCACCTTATTTCTCTACAAGTTTAGGGTAGTCTGTATATCCTTTTGCCCCAGGTGTGTAAAAGGTGGATTCATCCCAAGATGCCAATTTTTCGTTTGAAGTAAACCTCTCTACTAAATCAGGATTGGAAATATATAACTTTGCATAGGCTACTGCATCTGCCAGGCCTTCTAAAATAAATTGATTGCCTTTCTGCTGATCAAAACCTGCATTTATAATTATTTTTCCTTTGTAAATCGGTCGGTACCTTTTGGCAATATCAGTCTCCGCGTAGGGTATGTCCGAAACATCATTAAAGGGTTCGGAAAGGTGGAGATAAGCCAATTCATACCTATTAAGGTTTTCTATGATATAGTCAAATGTAGGAATACTTTCTTCGTCCATCGTCATTCCAAAAATCCCACTAAGTGAAGGATTTAATCTTACACCAATTCGGTTTTCTGGTACAACTTTCTTTATGGCATCGATTATTTCGAATAGGATTTTGGCTCTGTTAGGAATACTTCCTCCATATTCGTCCATCCTAACATTTGAAGTACGGCTGAAGAATTGATGCAATAGGTAACCATTAGAGCTGTGAATTTCTACCCCATCAAATCCTGCTTCCCATGCATTGGCTGCTGCATTTTTAAAATCCTCTATCGTTTGTTTAATCTCGGGGATAGACATTTCTTTGGGAGTGACAGTGTCCTTAAACCCTTTAGGTGTAAATGACTTCGATTTGGGATTTATCGCAGAAGGGGCTAGTGGAAGGGCTCCTTCATGGAAATCAGGATGTGAAATCCGACCTACATGCCATAACTGTATGAATATTTTCCCACCCGCATCATGTACTGCCTTTGTCACTTTTTTCCAACCTTCTACTTGAGCCTTGCTGTGGATTCCTGGAGTATTGATATAGCCGACCGCTTCTTGAGAAATTTGAGAACCTTCAGTAATGATAAGCCCTGCTGAGGCTCTTTGTTTGTAATATTCGGCATGTAAATCAGTGGGGGCTTTATCTTGATTGTCTGCCCTGCTTCGGGTCATAGGGGCCATTACAACTCTATTGGCTATTGATAAATCGCCAAGCTTTAACTTTTCTAAAAGTGGTTGGTTTTGCATAGTAAATACTGGTTTTAAACGAATCTGAAAATAATTTCTGTTCTTAGTCAACTAAAAACTTCTAACAATGTTGACTTTTTTATTACTAAGATTTGATGGCTACAATATCTGAACCAGTAATTGAAAAATTAGGGTAAAGATGAAAAAAGGTTGGATTCAACTCGATTTTTCCTTGAAAATTTATCCAGAAATCTAGATATAGGCTGTGTTTAGAGTACCTACAAAAAAAGCTGGCCTTCTGAAAAAATCAGAAAGCCAGCCTATTTCTTAGTATATCAACAGATGATTATTAGGCACTGTGCTCTTCGACCCAATTTCTAGCATTGATAAAGGCAGTTATCCAAGGGCTTACGTCCTCTTTCTGAAGATCTTCCGGATAATATGGCCAGTTCCAAGGCGCAATTGCCCGCTCTATATGAGGCATTATCGCAAGATGTCTTCCATCTTTAGATGCCAAGCCGGCTACATTATGGTCTGATCCATTGGGGTTTCCAGGATAAGCTTCATAGGAGTATTTCATGCCTATATTGTAACTTTCTTTATCAGCTGGCAAATTGAATTTCCCTTCCCCATGTGCAACCCACACACCCAGTTGAAGACCCGACAAGGATCCAAACATTACTGAATTGTTTTGTGGAATTGTAACATTTACAAAAGAAGATTCAAATTTATGGCTTTCATTGTGAAGCATGCTGGCTTTTTCCTCATGTTCAGGATTGATAAGGTCTAATGCCACCATCAACTGGCAACCATTACATACACCTAAACTGAGCGTGTCTTTCCTTGCATAAAAGTTATCCAAAGCATTCTTAGCTTTTTCATTGAAAAGAAAAGCTCCGGCCCATCCCTTGGCAGAACCAAGAACATCTGAATTTGAGAAGCCACCTACAAACACAATCATGTTTACATCCTCTAGGTTTTCCCTTCCTGATATAAGGTCTGTCATATGGATGTCTTTGACATCGAATCCCGCCAGCCATAATGAATAGGCCATCTCTCTGTCTCCATTGACTCCTTTTTCACGAATAATTGCTGCTTTGGCGCCCGTGGTTGTTTTCCTATTGGGGTCCAAATTCAATGATTCGTAAGTCCCTTCCCATTGCTCAGGAAAGGTATAGTTCAAAGGTTGATTTTTGTAATTTTCAAACCTTTCTTTTGCGAGCCGTTTCCCAGACTGTTGTTGGTCCAATAGGTAAGAAGATTTGTACCAAATATCCCTCAATACTGAAACTTCCCAAGATTTATTCAAACCATCAATTTTAATGGTCCCTGTAGCATTTACAGTAGCGATTTCCACTGCTGAAATTCCTTGAGAATTTAAGAAGGTAGTGATATCGGCTGCATCTTTTACTTGAATTACCAAACCTGGATTTTCAGCAAACAATGCTTTGATCAAATCTTTTTCCTTAAGGTTTGAAGCATGAATGTCTATTCCCGTATTCTGGTTAGGGAAACACATTTCCAATAAGGTAGTGATCAAACCACCGGATGAAATGTCATGACCAGCTAGTACTTTGTTTTGCTTTATAAGGTCTTGAATGGTTGCAAAGGCACTTTTGAAATAGGCTGCATCCTTTATGTCTGGTACTTCGTTGCCAATTTTATTTAGCGATTGGGCAAAGGAGCTGCCACCTAATTTTGCATCATCCTTCGACAAATCTATGTATAGCAATGTTGATTCAGGGCTAGCCTTCAGACCAGGAGAAATAACATTATTTATATCTGAACATTCACCTACAGTGGATATGATAACTGTCCCTGGAGACTTTACCGTTTGGCCACTTGGGTACTTCTGGGTCATGGACAAGGAGTCTTTTCCGGTAGGAATGTTTATCCCCAAAGCGATAGCAAAATCACTTGTGGATTCAACTGCTCGGTACAACCGTTCATTTTCTCCTTCGTTTTTGGCTGGCCACATCCAGTTGGCACTTAGGGAAACCCCTTTTAGTCCATCGGTAAGTGGTGCCCATATTAAGTTGGTAAGTGCTTCCGCTATTGCCAATCGGGAGCCGGCTTCAGGACTTACCAAAGCGGCTATAGGAGAATGGCCGATGGAAGTAGCTATTCCTTTATTTCCTGAATAATCCATGGCCATCACTGCCACATTATTCAATGGAAGCTGAAGTTCGCCAGTTGTTTGTTGCTTGGCCACCCTACCAGTAACTGACCTGTCTACTTTGTTGGTGAGCCAGTCTTTGCAAGCTACTGCTTCTAATTGCAGCACATTGGTTAAATACTGCTCAAAATCTTGAACTTTGTATTCTGGTGCTTTAAAATTTTGCTTGGCTTTTTTGTCCACCAAAACAGTTTTTGGGGAAGACCCAAACATATGATTCAAACTCCAATCAACAGGTTTTTCTCCTGTCTGGGTGTTTTCAAATTTGAATTGCATGTCCCCAGTCGTTTGGCCAATATTATAAAATGGAGCTCTTTCTCGGTCAGCAATCTTTTTTATCTTGTCGATGTGAACATCTTTTACTACCAATCCCATTCTTTCCTGGGACTCATTGCCAATGATTTCTTTGGCAGAAAGGGTAGGGTCCCCAACAGGCAATTTTTCCAAATCAATGGTTCCTCCAGTATTTTCCACCAATTCAGAAAGGCAGTTTAAGTGGCCACCTGCTCCATGGTCATGTATTGATACGATAGGATTGTCCTCACTTTCAGCCAAAGCTCTGATGACATTTGATACTCTTTTCTGCATTTCAGGATTTGACCGCTGAATGGCATTCATTTCTAAGGAAAGACTAAGTTCACCAGTGTTTAGAGAGGAAACAGCGCTGCCTCCCATGCCAATTCTATAATTGTCACCACCCATCAGGACTATACGGTCACCTTTTTCGGGATTTTTCTTAAGACTATAAGGGGCTGCAGTAAAACCAACTCCTCCTGCTTGCATGATTACCTTATCGAATCCCCAATGTAGCTCATCCTCATTGTGCTCGAAAGTCATAAGGCTTCCGCAAATGATTGGCTGACCAAATTTATTACCAAAGTCACTGGCACCGTTAGACGCTTTAATAAGGATGTCCATAGGGGATTGGTAGAGCCATTTTCGCTCCGAAAGGTTCTTCTCCCAACTTCTTCCAGCTTCTGATCTAGGGTAAGAAGTCATGTAAACTGCCGTGCCAGCTAGTGGGATAGAGGCGGTACCACCTGCCATCCTGTCTCTGATTTCCCCCCCTGACCCCGTAGCAGCACCATTGAAAGGCTCTACAGTGGTAGGGAAATTATGGGTTTCCGCTTTTAAGGATATTACGGTATCTATTTCTTTAATCTCAAAATAATCTGCTTTATCGGATGACTTGGGCGCAAATTGCAAAGCTTTAGGTCCTTTTACAAAGGCTACGTTGTCACTGTAAGCTGAGACTATTCCATTTTTATTGGCTTTGGAAGTTTCTTTGATTAACTGAAACAGCGTCATGGATTTTTCCTCACCATCTAAGATAAAGGTGCCATTGAAGATTTTATGCCTGCAATGTTCGGAGTTAACCTGGCTAAAGCCAAACACTTCACTGTCTGTCAATGGCCTGTCCAGTGATTTGCTTACACCTTCCAAATAGGCCACCTCTTCAGCATTTAATGCCAATCCCTCTTTTTCATTATAGGAGCTAATGTCCTCTATATATTGGATAGGGTCAGGAGTTTTTGCAATTGAGTAGACATTCTGCCCCAAACCTTTATAATGTCGTTGAAGCATGGGGTCGAAAGTACTGCCTTCAGTCCATGGGTAGAAGGCTTCAATTCTCAGAATCCCTTTTATTCCCATATTCTGGCTAATTTCCACCGCATTTGTAGACCAAGGGGTAATCATTTCCTTCCTGGGACCGATAAATTCACCAGAAATCTCCAGATCTTCCAAATAATCGGCGCCTCCGAAAAGCCAGTTCAATTTCTCCAGTTCACTATTTTTTAACGCCTCATTGGTTTCAAGGGCGTAAAGGGTCTTCTCCGGGGATTGAAAAAACAAAATCTTCATAAAGGGATCAATAGCTTTTTTGAATGGGCAAATGTACAAAATTGGTTTTAAAATTTTGCAGTGCAGATGGAGTAAGAAACTGATTAGCTAGGATAACTTGAAAAAAATAGGAATTGCTCCTAAGTCAAAGAAATAAATAGGATGAAATTGCCCTTTTGGCTTGAAGTTTAAGTCGGAAGAAATCTTCAAAAACCCAATTTAATATAGCCTTTTTACAAAAAATATATAGTTCCTTTGTAGAGTTAAGAAGAATGAGTGTTAAAATAATAGAAATTCCTGAAGAAACTCTGAACCTTTTGATAGTTTCTCTAGTTTATTCCCTGAGTTAATCATTAAGGGATATTTGGAAACGAGACAAAATATAATTCGAATAGCACTAAAAAATTTTTTAGTGTACGGGGTAAGGGCAGTCACTATGGATGAAATAGCCAGGATTGCGGGAATATCTAAAAAAACAATTTATGAAGAATTCTCTAGTAAAGAGGAACTGGTCAACGCAGCAATAGAAGCATCAATAAAAGAATACAGGTGTGATTTAGATGAGATGGAAAGCATTGATGAAAGTGCTATTGACCATCTTTTACGAATGACAAGATATTTAAGGGAAGTTTTTACCAGCATGAACCCATTATTAATGCAAGATATTCAAAGGTTTTATCCGAAATGCTGGTTAAAAATAAATGAATTCAAAACTGAGAAAGTACTTCAAAATATTATTATGGTATTAGAAAAAGGCAAGGAATCTGGAGATTTTCGAATTGAAATCAATTCAGAGTTACTGGCCTACATGCGTATGGATCAAATCACCAACACGTTTACTTCTAATTATGCCAAATTCAGCCCAAGTTTTCTTGATTGTCAACTGGCAATTTTAGATCATTTTATACATGGAATTCTTACTGACCAGGGTAGGTCTAATTATTATAGGAAACTACAAACACAGGAATTATAATTTTATGAATTTTAAATCGATAATTTTCACCGTTTCAATTTGGGTTTTTGGCCATTGGTTTACGGATGTTCAGGCCCAGCAAGTAGCTTTTACTTTAGAAGAAAGCGTTAACTATGCGCTAGAAAACAATGCGGAAGCAAGAAGTGCCAATCTGGAGATTCAAGCAGCAAAAGGCTTGGTGGGCGAGCGAACTGCAGAGGGCTTGCCACAAATCACGACCAAGGTCAATGCAACCAAAAACCTTGTAGTACCTATTACTCCATTTCCTGCTCAATTTTCGGATCCGGAAGCTCCTGAAGGTACATTTATTGGTATTCAGTTTTCACCTGTCTATTCTGCCAACCTGACAGCCACTGTAAGTCAAATGATCTTTAACGGATCTTACTTCATAGGGCTTAAGGCGGCAAAAACTTACAAGCAATTGGTGGAATTTGACAAGGCCTTTACAGAACTTCAAGTGATTGAAAACGTGAAAAAGGCCTATTTTTCTGTTTTGGTAAGTAAGGAACGTGAAACCCTGATTCAAGCGAATTTAAATCGCTTGGATACACTTCTAAAGGAAACAGAGATTTTGTACCAAGAAGGCTTTGCAGAGAAAATAGATGTGACAAGGATACAAGTACAGAACAACAATATTAGAACTGAACTCAATAAAGCCAAAACTTCCACTAGAGTAAGCAAAGCCATATTGAAATTACAAATGGGTTTCCCTGAAGATAGGGATATTTCCCTGAGCAATGAACTTGACGATTTCACCCAATATTTAGATACCCAAAGGTTGTTAAGTGAGGAAGGTCAGCAAAGAGTCGAAGTAGATCAAATCAATACCAACTACGACTTGGCAGTTTTGGATTTGAAAAACAACCAGATTCAATACATGCCAAGGTTGGATGCCAATTATACATTTCAAAGAAATGCTTTCGGAGGTAATTTCTCCAAGCTATGGTCTGGAGACTGGTTTACAGGTTCAATTTTAGGGGTAACCCTGGAAATTCCAATATTTGATGGATTTACTAAAAGATATAAAATCCAACAGAACAGGGTGCAAATGAGGCAACTCGAAGTTCAAAAAGAATTTACGTTACAGAATATTGCCTTGGAAAAATTTCAGGCCAAACAGAATTTAATCAATAGTCTGCAGGAGTTGGAAGTTCAGCGGGAAAATAGGGATTTGGCATTGGAAGTTTTTAATATGGCTAAAATAAAGTACCAAGAGGGAGTTGGCTCCAACTTAGAAGTGGTGGAGGCTGATGCTACCTTGAAAGAATCGGAAACCAATTATTTTTCGGCGCTTTATGACACATTTATTGCACGAGTAGATTTAGAAAAAGCTTTGGGAATATTAAAATGAGAAAAGGATTATACATGTTTATGAAAAATACACTTAAGATTTTAACCCTATCCCTCATGCTGGGGATGTTTTCTTGTGGGCAGCAGGAAGAAGATGAGCTTTCTAAGAAGAAAAGCCAATTGGATGAGTTCAAATCCGAATCTGCAGAATTGAAAGTGAAGATTCAGGAATTGGAGGAAGAAATCTCCAAAATGGATCCCGAATTTCGAAAAAATCAGAGAAAGTCAGTTTTAGTAACAACAGTGAAACCTGAAACTGGAAGATTTGATCATTATGTAGAAGTAACCGGTTCTGTACTTTCCAAAAAGAATGTAAATATAAGTGCAGAAGTATCTGGCAGGGTAGAAGAGATTGTTACCAGAGAAGGCATGTCTGTAAGAAAAGGACAGGTTATTGCTCGAATAGATGCTGAATCGGTACAAAGGAATTTGGATGAAATCCAAACCCAACTAGAGCTTGCCAAAACCATCTTTGAGAAACAAGAAAGACTATGGAATCAGCAAATAGGTACAGAAATCCAATACCTAGAAGCAAAGAATAGAAAGGAAACCTTAGAAAAGAACCTTGCCTCTATAGAACTTCAAAAAGATAGAAGCACAATTAGAGCACCATTTAATGGAACTGTTGAGGAACTCGTTGTAAGGGTAGGTGAACTGGTGCAACCAGGTTCTCCTGTAGTTAATTTTGTAGGTGAAGATGACCTCTTTATAGAAGGAGATATTTCTGAAAGATATGTAGGGATTCTAGACAAGGGGGATTCGGTTAGTATTTATTTCCCATCCATTGATAAAACCTTAAAAACCAAAGTGACGGCTATTGGAAAGGTTATCAATCCTGACAACAGAACTTTTAAGATCGAAGTTTTTCTACCTAAGTTGGAAAAAGTTAAACCAAATATGATTTCGGTTTTAAATATTCAGGATTACAGCGTGGAAGATGCAGTTACCATCCCTTCTTACTTGATATTGAAGGACAACAAAGGAAGTTATGTGTTTGTTGTTGAAGAGGGGGTAGCTCATAAAAAATACATTGAAAGAGGCATGACCTACGATAGCAAAACGGAAATCATTGAAGGTTTAAGTGGTTCCGAAGTGCTTATTGACAAAGGATTTAGGGAAGTAGGAGATAATTTTAGTGTAAACATCTCATCTTAATTAGAATATGGCTTCAGAAGAAAATAAGAAAAAAGGAGTAATCAGGGAATTTGGTGTATCCTCACTTTCTGTTGATAACAGAACAAGTGTGGTTATTCTAACACTGATCATTACCTTCCTGGGGATGTTTGCCTACAGGACCATGCCCAAAGAAAGTTTTCCGGAAATTGTTATTCCTACGGTTTATGTAGGTACAGCATACCCCGGAAACTCACCCGTAGATATGGAAAACCTGATTTCTAGGCCCATTGAAAAAGAGTTAAAATCCATAAATAATTTAAAAGATGTAAGTTCCACTTCCATCCAGGACTTTTCATCGATTGTGGTTGAGTTTAATCCAAATGTGGAAATATCAAAGGCCATACAGGATGTCAAAGATGCGGTAGATAAAGCGAAAAGTGAGTTGCCTAATGATTTGGATAGAGACCCTGATGTGCTTGAGGTCAATACCTCAGAGTTTCCAATAATGAATGTAAATATTTCAGGAAACTATACCGAACAAGAGCTGAAAACTTATGGGGAATATTTGGAAGATGAAATTGAAAAATTAACTGAAATATCAAGTGCTGATTTAAGTGGGACCATTGAACGAGAAATTCGTATCAATGCGGATCTCTATAAAATGGAGGCTTTGGGTGTTACTTTTTCTGACATATCAAGCGCTGTTTCTGATGAGAATGTTACCATTTCAGGAGGTAATATTTTGTCTGGTGATTACAGAAGAACATTAAGGATAGATGGTGAATTTGCCAAGCCTATAGAAATTGAAGATGTTATCGTCAAGACCGAGAATAACAATATTGTATACCTGAGGGATGTAGCAGAAGTAGAAGATACCTATAAAGAAAGAGAGAGTTTTGCCAGAAGTAAGAAATTGCCTGTAGTTACAATTAATGTAATAAAAAGAAGTGGAGAAAATCTTTTGGATGCTTCTGATAAAATTAAGGCCCTTATTGATGAAGTGAAAATAAATAAATTTCCGGAGGATTTGGAAGTAACCATTACCAATGACCAATCCAAAGCCACACGGTCTCAAGTAGATAATTTAGAAAACAGTATCATATCAGGGGTGATCCTTGTGGTGTTGGTATTGATGTTTTTCCTTGGTTTCCGAAATGCACTGTTCGTAGGAATTGCTATTCCATTGTCTATGTTTATCTCATTCTTGGTACTCAATTCCTTGGGTGTTACCCTGAACCTCATGGTATTGTTCTCCTTAATTCTTGCTTTGGGAATGCTGGTGGACAATGGAATTGTGGTAGTAGAGAATATCTATAGACTGATGCAGGAAGGGAAATCTGCAGTAAGAGCAGCTAAAGAAGGCGTTGGTGAAGTGGCTTGGCCAATTATTACATCTACGGCTACTACACTTGCAGCCTTCCTTCCTCTGGCATTTTGGGATGATATCATTGGGGAGTTTATGAAATACCTTCCCATCACCTTGATTATCGTATTGTCTTCCTCCTTGTTCGTAGCCTTGGTAATCAACCCTA
>TARA_R110001599_G_C12275186_1_pt1 | contig 15275 bp, 13 predicted proteins | sample TARA_R110001599 | Tara Oceans TARA_R110001599 (sample SAMEA4398360) | marine metagenome | biome: Polar Biome; feature: [MES] marine water layer (ENVO:01000295) within the mesopelagic zone...; material: water (ENVO:00002006), including particulate matter (ENVO:01000060) such as...... | reverse complement strand
CACCAAAAGAGTCAACAACCAAATGTAAAAATATGACATTTTTATTTCTGCTCTGTTCCACTCGAAACAAAGCCACGTTTTTGGACGGTCCGACCTGCAGGGCAATGCCTGATATTTGCGGCTGTTTGGCTGACCTTCCCCATGGCCGACCACATGGCTGACTCCATTACTGACAAGGCGCCGCAATTGGCATTTCGTTTGCAGCCTGACAAGCAATCAAACGCGACAGCAGCCTCACCCTTGAATTCCGGCCATAGCGTCTGCGCGGATTACCGCGCCAGCAATTGGTCCCGGATCAACTGACCATCATGGCAATTGTCATGCCGACGACGATCAGCACCAGCCCGGCAACCAGCATTGGCAGCAGGCTGTTGCCTGCCGGCTCCTGCTCGATTGTAATGACCTTGGTTTTTTCAACATCGTTCTCGTCACGTGTCATCTGACCTATTCCCAATTGGTTGTCTGTTGCTCATACGGTCCCGCCGACGCCCTGCTTGCCTGTGATGGCGTCAGGTGCGCTGACGTGCAGCTGTTCATTGCGGTATCGCGCGCCCTTTGCCAGCAAAACACCCTGTCCGCCGGCAATGCCCAGTTCCAGGCTTTCCGCGATGCGCCTGGCGCGCTCGATGAAATGATCCGCCGCCACAGGCGGACAAACGTCCCTTGCTGTTCTTTCAAACAGCATAAGCCAGTGATCGAAATGACGGCCATCCACCGGCAGCGGCTGATGTTTCGCCATCGGGCTCCCGTGATAGCGACCCGACAACAGTGCAACGGATGACCAGAATGCGCACATACGCTCAAGATGCGCTTCCCAATCGGCAATCCGTGCTGCGAATATTGGCCCAAGCAGATCATCCGTCGCTATTTTTGCATAGAATTGACGCACAAGCCTTTCAATCATGGCCTCGTCAATGCCTGTGGTGGCGACGATATCTGCGGTGATTTGCGCACGCCGCTGTGCCGGGGTCTGAGCTTCCTGCATCACTTTTCCTCAATGGGTATTTCAAATACCTATTTATAGTCTTATAGTGATGACTGCAAATGGATTTTGACTGGAGTGACAATGCGCCTCACGGCATTTACCGATTACGGATTGCGAACATTGATGCGGCTTGCCGGTGCACCGCAGCAGCTCTTCACGACAGACGAGATCGCGACCGAGTTTCAAATATCGCGCAATCATCTGGCCAAGGTCGTGCAGGACCTTGCCCGCGCCGGCTATGTAAAGACACGGCGTGGCACCGGCGGCGGCTTTGTGCTGGCAGTGGCACCGCAATCGGTCACCATCGGTGAAATTGTCCGCTTCATGGAACAACGCCACGCGCTGGTCGAGTGCTTTCGCAGTGATGGCGGCGCCTGCACGCTCAGCCCGCAATGCCGACTGAAATCGCGCTTCGCAGCCGCAAGTGAGGCTTTCTACAAGGAACTGGATGCAACGACACTGGCCGAATGCACCTACCCTGCTCCAGCAGCCTTTGCGAATGCTGTTGCAGGCGAAGAGTGATTTTGAAGGAACCATCTTTATGAATGAGACCAAGGCACAGTTCGAATGGAAAGATGGCGCGATTCAGGTGGATGCGGATGTTGTGGCAACCGGCCTCGGGATCGCCGTGACCCGCCTTCGTGATGATATGCGCGACGGCAAGGTCACCAGCCTGTGCGAAAGCGGTATTGACCAGGACAGCGGTCGGCACCGTTTGACTTTCTTTAGCAAAAGTCGCCGCTTCCGCGTGGTTGTCGATGACAAGGGACACATCATTCAGCGCTCCACAATCAATTTCGACGGCAAACCCCTGCCCGCTTCCGTGCGGCGACCCGGCGGTTAAACGCCTGCCAAACAGAAGGACTGACCTTCCTGCAAAGGGAAAAGGCGTTTGAAGTGAATTGCCGTGCAGCGTTCACGCCTCATTATTCGTTTTGTCCTATGAATTCTGGTGCAATCTCAGACAGACAAGAGACGAGCCCAGCACAGACATGGCACCTTCAGCAATTCGCGAGACAGATCTCTATGCCCCCATCAAGTTGCTGCTTGAGTCACAGGGCTATGAGGTCAAAAGCGAAATCGGCGCTGCCGACGTCGTCGCTGTGCGCGAACAGGAAGATCCTGTCATTGTCGAACTGAAGACAGGCTTCTCGCTTTCCCTGTTTCATCAGGCGGTTGAACGTCAGAAAATCACCGATGCCGTCTATGTTGCGGTTCCGCGCGGAACCGGAAGGGCTTTTCTCAAATCCATCCAGAACAACCGGACGCTGTGCCGGCATCTGGGTCTCGGCCTGATGACCGTGCGCCTGAAGGATGGATTGGTCGAAGTGCATGTCGATCCCGCCCCCTACAGGCCAAGAAAGTCCAAGCGGAAAAAAGCCAGGCTGTTGAAAGAGTTTGCCAGGCTGGTCGGAGATCCCAATACGGGCGGTTCGACCCGGCAGGGCCTGATGACCGCCTACCGTCAGGACGCCTTGCGTTGCATGCACAGTCTCGCGGTGACCGGCCCGACCAAAGCAGCCGGGGTTGCCAAGGCAACCGGTGTCAAAAATGCCCGGCGTCTGATGGCTGACAATCATTACGGCTGGTTTGAGCGGGTTCAGACCGGAATCTATGCGCTCAGTCCAAAGGGACAAAACGCGGCAAAGGAACACGCAGACCCCCCCACGCAAATGGGCGATGGGATGGCGGAAAAGCCGCAGATTGAATGAATTTCAGCTGTTTTACGACAATAGTGTCTATCGAACCTTATCAGCAACGCGCCAAAGCCGATCAGCCGGGCAACCAAAATTTCTCTCAGACGTTTCAATATCACCATCGAAACCGAAAAGGAGAAATAAGACGCCATGACCGAAAAGCCCAAACAACCATCCGTTGGTTCACTGGACCATCCCATTTCCGCGAAACAAGTCCCCGCAGACCTGCAGGTCTATCGGCTCGTGCCGAGTGCCGCTGCGGACGATCCACGCTGGGACAATGCACCCAATCACGGTGAGGTCACCGTCCGGGCCCGCTCGCCCGCCGACGCCCGCGTTGCCGCGGCCGAAGCAGAAGTCGACTTCCTTGATATCGATGCCAAGCCGGGTGATGGAACAAGCACCGATTTTGCCAGCGCCTTTCGCGACGACAAACTCTACCACGCCGTTCTGGAATCCGCTGACGGTGGCAACGGTCCGCGCGGGATAATCTCGAACAATCCAAAACCGGCCGAACGCTGATCGGATATTTTCGACTGCACATACAAAGAGCCCGCCTGATCGGCGGGCTCTTGCACAATTGTTTGGGAAACTGATCTAGCCGAGCTTTTCTTCCCGCTCCCAGAAACGCAGATCGCCACACATTTTGACGAATGCCTTGCCATCGCCTTTTTTCGACAGCGCCTTGCACCCATCATCGAGATCGGGCCAGATCCCGGCTTTCTCAAGTAGCGGCTGGACTTCCTGCGTATAGCCGATAAACTTGCAGTGGGCGAAAGCATCGGCAACGAAATCTCGGGCCGGCGGCATCTTGGCAAGCTGTGCTGCCCCTTCTTTGGACGCCACGATGGCGACAGCGTCGTAAAGAACCGAAGGACCGCCGTCGATCTTCTGCTGTGCTTCGATCCAGCGACCATCGCTGGCCTCCACGCCTCCCACCGCTGGCGCAATGAACTCGATCTGAGCGCCCTCACTTTTGATCGCACTCTTCAGTGCAGTCACCAGATTGATGTCCGCACCGTCAGTGAGCAGAACCCCCAATTTGCGACCTTTGAAACTGCCCGGCCCATTTTCAATGATCGATAGCTTGTTGGACATTTTCAGATCAGTGATTGTCGGTCGCGCCGCATCGGCGGCTTTTGGCTTTGATTTCAGACCCAGGCCATCGGCAACTTGCCCGGCGAGATCGTCATCAACATTCAGCAAATGCGAAACAATCCGTTCGCGGATGGCGAGCGTTTCAACCTTGGACAATTCAAAGACAAAGGCATCGGCAATATGGCCCTGTTCAATCGCAGTCTGCGAGAGATAGAACTGTCGGGCCTGGCTGTAGTGATCGGCGAATGTCTCCGATCTGTACCGACCCTTCTGCCCATCCATGTCCTCCCCATAGGATTGAAAGCCCTTTTCCGGGTTTTCGCGCGGTCCGCCGTTTTCACCCCAGGAGTTGGGCTCGTAATTGGCCCGGCCCTGTGGGTTGTGAAAGGCCATGTGCCCATCCTGCTGGAAATGATGAAACGGACAGCGCGGTGCGTTGATCGGCAGATGATTGAAGTTCGTCGATCCCAGGCGGCTCAATTGCGTGTCGAGATAGGAAAAATTGCGTCCCTGCAACAGCGGATCGTTGGTGAAATCAATGCCGGGAACCAGGTTTCCGGTCTGGAAGGCAACCTGTTCTGTTTCGGCAAAAAAATTGTCCACACAGCGATCAAGCACCATCCGGCCCACAATTCTCACCGGGACCTGTTCTTCCGGTATGATCTTGGTCGGATCAAGAACATCGAATTCAAATGATTCGGCGAACTTTTCGTCAAACACCTGAAGACCCAGTTCCCATTCGGGATAATCACCCATCTGGATGGCATTCCACATGTCGCGGCGGTGGAAATCGGGATCGGCACCGTTCAATTTCAACGCCTCATTCCACACCACCGATTGCAGGCCCTGCTTGGGTTTCCAGTGGAACTTCACAAACCTGGACTTGCCCTGCGCATTGATCATCCGGAACGTATGGACGCCAAACCCCTCCATGAACCGCAAGGAACGCGGAATGGTGCGATCAGACATGATCCACAGGGCCATATTGATGGACTCCGGTGTCAACGAAATGAAATCCCAGAAATTGTCGTGCGCAGTCTGGGCTTGCGGGAAGCCGCGATCCGGCTCCTGCTTGGCTGAATGGATCAGGTCCGGAAACTTGATGGCATCCTGGATAAAAAACACCGGAATATTGTTACCGACGAGGTCCCAATTGCCTTCCTTGGTGTAGAATTTGACGGCGAATCCGCGCACGTCGCGTGCCAGATCAGGCGATCCCTTGTTGCCGGCAACCGTCGAGAAGCGGGCAAACAGTTCAGTCTTTTCTCCCTTGCGTTGAAAGATGTCCGCGCGGGTGATGTCAGAAAGCGTTTCATAGGTCTCAAAATAACCATGCGCGCCGAATCCTCGGGCATGGACGACGCGTTCGGGAATGCGCTCATGATCAAAGTGAAAGATTTTCTCACGGAAATGCTGGTCTTCCACAAGAGTGGGGCCACGCTGGCCGGCTTTCAGCGAATTTTGATCGTCTGCGACTGGAGCGCCCTGCTGTGTGGTCAGCGTCGGAACGTCACCGCCTGCTGTCTGGTGTGTCTCTCCACCGGTGCCACGCAAAATTGTCTGATCCCCAAGGACACTGGTCTCCAGTGGATCACTTTTTCTCTTCGCCATGTCGTACTCCAATTCCTGTTAAGATTTGGAAGTGGCCTACGCACCGGGCAGCACGTTCATGCCAAACATCCAGCACGTAAAACGTTGGAATGGGCCGTTGGTTCCGAGGGATTGGGGGAGAATGCTCTGGCCAAACGCAAGACCGATGGTCCCGCCAATCCATCGGTCAGCATAGAGACAATAGTCAGCTTCAGTTGAGCCGGCGCGTTTCGCCGCTTTGAAACGCACTCATGGCGCGATGTTTGATCGCGGTTCTTTCAGCCGCTGGCGACCATGTTACGGATCGAAGCCGTCAATTGTTCGAAGTTGAATGGCTTTGCAACAAGAACTGCGCTCTCATCCAGAAAATCCAGTTGTTCCCGGGAATATCCGGAAACAACCATGTAGGGCACATTGGCAGCTTTCAGCCGTTCGGCAATGGGCCTGACGCTTTCACCATTGAGATTGGCATCCAAAATGACGCCGTCGCAAGAGACAGTGTCCAGCACGTCATGGGCCTCAGCGATGGTTTTTGCATAGCCAACCATCTCACAGCCGGCGCCCAGCACCGCTTCTTCTATATCGAGCACGATGAGTGCTTCATCTTCCACAACGACAATGCGATTGCCCAAATCAACTATCTCCCAGGGATTTCAACAATTCTGCTCCGCCGACAGCCGCGATCGCATTGACCGGTGCGGTCAGGACCCACCGAACCCCGGCAGGGGCATAGATCAACTCAACGTCACCATCAACTGAAATCGCTGCCATGCGTTCGATCACGGTACGGCCAAAGCCGCCCGTTTGCGGCGGCGTCACCAATGGTCCGTCCTGTTCGCTCCATCTGATCTGAAATGCTCCGCCCTCTTCCACTGTGTCCCAAACGATTGAAACCGTTCCCGCCGGACCGGAGAGAGAACCGTATTTCAATGCATTGGTCGATAATTCATGCAGTGCCATGCCAATGCCCTGTGCGGCGGCCGGTGTCAGAACAATTTCGGGGCCGTCGATGGCGATTCGGTTGCCCAGCATTTCATCTCCAAGGTGTTTTAACTGGGATTCGACCAGATCCCTTACACTCACCCCACCCCAGTTCCCCCTTACAATCAGATCCTGCGATCCCGATAGAGCCTGAAGTCGCTGGGAGAACCGGTCAATAAAGTCGGCCGGCGGACTGGATCGCGCCGTCTGACGCGCCATCGACATGACCACAGTCAGCAGATTTTTGGCTCTGTGGTTCACCTCCCGCATCAAGAAGCGGACATGTTCGTCATATCTTTGTCGTTCGGATAGATCGTAGAAATTGCACACGACGCCCAGGCGTCCGTCCGGCATTGTAATGCGCTCAATCATCCAGTCGTAGGATTCAACGTCTTTGCTGTCTTCCCTGCTTTGAATCGTTGTGGGCGCATGATAGCGCTCTCCGGTCGCAAGTGTGTGTCGAAACAGAGCGATGGCCTCACTGGCGAAAGGTTCTGGCCAGATGATCCGCATGGCCTCGGCCAGGTCGTGACCGATCAATGGGCGCACATTCGAAAACACCGATTGCGCACCATCGCTCACATGCGCCAGGCGGAAGTCCGCATCGACCGTGTATATGCCGAAGGGAGAGCCGGCCACCAGATTCTGGAAGGTGTCATGGGAGGTTTTCAAAGCCTCCACCATCGCTTTGCGGTCCGAGATATCAATGCCGGACGGGATCAGATTGACAACAGTCCCGTCATCGTCGCGCAGTGGAGAGAGTTGAAAATCGATCCACAGCAGCTGCTCCCCTGCGACCCGGACCTTGATATCATAACGAACAAGTTCGCCCTCGCGCGCCCGCGCGCAAGCGTCCTGCAACTGCTCCTGGATCTCAGGCGCGTAACTCCACCAATAACAATCCCAGAATTTCTTTCCGATAACATCCTCTGCACTGATACCGGCCGCCTCCAGCGGTGCCCGATTGGCCTCGACAAGGGTCCCGTCTGGCTCCAGCACACCCACAAAGGCAAAGAGATTATCCAACACGTTGCGGAGCCTTGTGTCCGCAAGCCGTTCTTCGGTGACATCGCGATGAATGGTTGAGGCGCCGATAATCTCGCCCGATGCGGCGCGTACGGGCGCGGCCGTCACGGCGATTGTCCGAAGCTCCCCGGATTTTGTTTGCCGAACGACATCGTAGGATCGGAACGGGCTCGCTGCTATTTCCGCGATATAATCCCTGGCGCTGCGGGCCCATCCGGCAGGGTAAATCATTTCGATGGACCGGCCGACCATTGATTCACATTCATATCCATAGAGCTTCTCGGCCGCTGGGTTCCAGCTGGTGATGCACCCATCCAGATCAAAAGCGATAACGGCATCCGGCATCGTAACAACGATTGCCGCGAGATTGCGTGTATTCTGCTCCGCATCGGTCAAACCAATTTTGGTAAGTTGCTGAATGGTGATATTTCGGTGGGTGATCAGCGCAAACCGCTCGCCGCTCAGCTCCAGCGAAGCAGCCAGAAACTCGAACCAGCGTTTCTCCGTTTCGGAATGGCAGGGATATTCAGCGCGGAATTCGCCGCCATCGTTCAGAACGCGGGAAAGTCCCTGCTCTATCTGCACCGCCCATTGGGAACCCTCGCCCGTGCTCTCGCGGCAGATTCGAAGGTAGTTTTCACCGAGATAATGGTCCGTCAGATTGCCACCGTTGTCACTGCTGAATTGACGCCAGGCCTGATTGACACATTGAATGGTCCCGTCCTGCGAGACGACGGCCACACCATCGTGCATGGCATCGACGATCGGCTGCAATACAGGCAATGCGGACACTAAATTACTTTGCTTCATCTGTGAACAATCCCAAAACCCATTGGAGACCAGAAGGCGCAAAGGCTACTGGATTCTCGGCAGCTTGACTACAGTGGCGAGATACCCGCAGCAATGCTTCATTGGGTTTTTCCCATTTGGGATTTATTCCCCCGAGGAAAAACGGTTTCAGCTGTCTCTTTGGCCTGTGCATCAAAGGGCCGGGAGGTGGTCCAGCACATCCTCCAGATGAATGGGAAATTTCCGCGCCCGAAAACCAGTCGCCTCATAGATGGCATTGGCAATGGCCGGGCCTGCGCCACAAATGCCCAGCTCCCCGATACCCTTGCTGCCCAAGGGATTGGCGTCTTTGGAAAAGCCATCCAGCATATGGACTTCAAGATCCGGCACATCGCGGTTCACCGCGATATGATATTCGGCAAAGTCCCGGTTCATGAAACTTCCGTAGCGCTCATCCATCAGGCTCTCTTCAAGCAGAGCACCGCCAATCCCGAATATCATGCCACCCATCAACTGCGAACGAGCGGTTTTCTCATTCAGGATCCGTCCTGCATCGAACACGCCAAGCAGCCGGCGCACCCTGATTTCGCCCGTATCGGCATCCACTGCGACTTCACAGAACTGTGCACCATAGGAATATTGCGCTTTTCCATGCCCGTAATCATCCGGATCAACTGCTCCCTCTGCGTGCAGACCATCAGAGTCCAATATGTCAGCAAGTGCAACGTCGCTGCTGCCGGCGAGGATTCTGTCACCCTCTATCTTGAACCCATTGGCCGACAGCCCGGCTTGCGCCAAATGCTCGCCCAGAAGAATTTTCAGGTTGCGGCAGGCATCCAGAAGCGCCGAGCCGGAACTTGCTGCTCCGAATGAGCCGCCCGATCCGGCGGTTTCCGGAAAAGCACTGTCTCCCAGTTCAACCGAGACCAGATTTGCCGGAATCGACAATGTATCGGCGGCGATCTGGGTCAGGATCGTATAGCTTCCCGTCCCGATATCGGTCATGTCAAGCCGGGCGGTCAGTTTGCCGGCAGTGGAAAGCGTCACTTCCGCACGCGCCTCATTGAGCACATTCGGGCGGATGGCCACCGCCATCCCGCGCCCAATCAAGTTACGGCCCTCGCGCCGGCTTGCAGGTGCTACACGGCCCGTCCAACCGAATCTGTCGGCTGCCGTGGTGATGCATTCGGTCAGGCGCCTGTCGGCAAAGGCATCCCCCGACGATGGGTCCGTGGCTGGCTCATTCATCATCCGGAACGCCACGGGATCGATCTGGCACATTTCCGCGAGTTCATCCACGGCCGTCTCGAACGTCAGTGTGCCTATTGCCTCGCCCGGCGCGCGCATGCTGTCGACTTTGGGAATATCGGCTTTGACCACCCGGTGGATCGTATGGATAGCATTGGCTGCGTAACTGGCTCTGGTCGGCGACGCAGGCGCTTCTGCGAACGGATAATCACGCGCCATCCCGGCCAGCGAATAATGCCGTATGGCTTTCAGCTTGCCCTGCTGACCGGCACCCAGCTTCAATTCCTGCAGGTGGCGTGAGCGGTGCGGCGCATTGGCAAACAGGTTTCGCCGCGTCTGCACCACGCGCACGGATTGCCCGCAGACCTTTGCGGCCAGGGCAGCCAGAATGGCCTCATTGTGGACGCCAAGTTTGGAGCCAAAACCACCACCGGTGTAAGGTGAGATGATGCGCACATTCTTTTCTCTGATCCCCAGCGTATTGGCAAAAGCGGATACAGCAGAGGAGACGATCTGGATTGCCATATGGATGGTCAATCTCTCGCCATCCCATTGCGCCACAGTGACATGTGGTTCCATTGCAGCCGCGTGCTGGGCGCCGGTCACATAGCTGGCCTCCAATCTGTTCTCGGAGGCCGCAAATTCTGCGTCGAAATCACCCCTATGGCTATCCACCGCGTCCAGACCATCGACACTGTCCGGCTTGATGGCATCATCGCGGTGGTCGAGCGGGTTGTAGATTTTGTCGCTTGTTTCGATCTCGATCCGCACCAGGCTGGCCGCGTAACGGGCCTGTTCCAGCGTTTGCGCTACCACCAGAGCCACCGGATCTCCGAAATGGCGCACCTGATCGTTTTCCAAAACCGCATGGGATTGGGTAAAGCGACCGGCATCCTCGGGCTCGCCATAGGGCGTCTGCGCGGGTGCGTTTCGGTGGGTCAGAACCATGATCACCCCCTCGGCACTTTCTGCCGAGGTCACGTCCAGCGCCTTGATCCGACCAGGCCCCGCAGGCGCCTCGACGATATATCCTTCGGCAATGCCAGAGGCAATCTGATGGTCCCCGGCGTATTGCGCTGTTCCGGTGACCTTTGCCGGACCGTCGACCCGGTTCATGGCCTGCCCGATAATGGAATTGCTCGCATGATCCATCTCAGTCGTCTCCCAGACCGCTTAGTTGTTTCAGCATCGAGACGACGAGACGCGGCACCAGTGAAATTTTGAAATCATTGTGTCCGTGGCCGTTAGCCTGCGCTATTTCCTCGTCCATTGCCTTGTTGAAGCGTTCCATATCCGGCGTCTCACCCTCCAGCACGGCCTCGGCCTTCTCGGCGCGCCATGGCTTGTGAGCCACACCGCCCAGCCCGATGCGCACGTTGCGCATCAGCCCTCCCTCGAGGTCGAAGGCCACAGCTGCCGACACAACGGCAAAGGCGTAAGACGCGCGGTCACGGATTTTTCTATAGGCCTGCAGGCTTGGCGGGTTTGCGGGCAGTTCGACCGCAACAATCAACTCGCCGTCTTCCAGAACATGGTCCAGATCAGGACGGTCTCCTGGAAGGCGATGCAGATCCGCAACCCGAATGCGCCTTTCCGCTCCATCGGGCTTGCGGGTGCAGACAACGGCATCCAACGCCACCATGGCCACGGCCATATCCGAGGGATGAACCGCAATACAGTCCTTGCTGGCGCCGAGAATTGCGTGAAACCGGTTCAGGCCGTTGATTGCGTCACAGCCACTGCCGGGTTGACGCTTGTTGCAGGCGCGGGCCCTGTCGTAGAAATACTGGCAGCGCGTACGCTGCAACAGGTTTCCTCCAGTCGTCGCCTTGTTGCGCAATTGTTGGGTCGCGCCGGAGAGCAGGGCTGAGGACAGAACGCTGTACCGATCACGTATCAGAGCATGTGACGCAAGATCTGTATTGCTGACCTGAGAACCAATAATGACCTTGCCGTCGCGCGCCTCGATCTCGTTCATGCCGGCGCGTGTCACATCCACCAGAACATCCGGTGTCTCGATCTGATGTTTCATCAGGTCAATCAGATTGGTTCCCCCACCCAGAAACATTGCATTTGCCGGAATGGAGAAATCCTGCGGGTTTTCAAGGCGGCTGTATTCGAAGGGTTTCATCGATTGTCTCCCGCCACGCCTCTGATTGCCTCGACGATATTGTTGTAAGCGCCACAGCGGCAGAGATTGCCGCTCATCCGCTCGCGGATCTCTTCTGCATTGTAGGTTGCCGGCCCGCTTCCGGTTGCTGGCCCGGTTACTGCCCCCGTTACGGCACTGGGAATTCCCTCATTCAACTCATCGACAAGTGCTACCGCCGAGCAAAGCTGTCCCGCTGTGCAAAAGCCACACTGAAACGCGTCCTGTTCAATGAAAGCCTGCTGCAGAGGATGCAAGGCATCGCCATTTGCCAGACCTTCCACCGTTGTGACCTTGTCACCTTCGTGGGAGAGGGCCAAAGACAGGCAGGAATTTATTCGCCTTCCGTTGACGATCATTGTGCAGGCACCACATTGCCCGTGATCGCAGCCTTTCTTGGCGCCCTTGAGGTGCAATGTCTCTCTGATGAGGTCCAGCAAGCTACGGCGCGGGTCGACATTGACGTCATGAACCGTGCCGTTGACTGTCAGTTGCAGCGGGTACAAGGCGGTCTCCCTATTGGTCAAACGGGCGCCGGCTTGGCGCCGACAATGCCTGCTAAACGACCCGGAGAGCGTTTTGGTTCCGTTCGCAGATATTTTTCGGGAGAAATGTGTCTGGATGGAATGATTTGAGCCGCAAAGAACTGGACACCCGCATGCGCCCGTGATCATCAGTGCACTGATTTCTCATACGGACTTTGATTCGGCTCAATTCTTCCCCGATCAAAGGGTGCCCCTGGCAAATCTTGAGTATTTTTTAAGTACCAAGATTATTGCGGATTTTGATATTGATGCATTTTTGAAAGTAAGGACGGAAATAATTCCAGTATCTGCTCAACAATTGAAATAGCTGGATTGACCAAAAGACGTTGAGTTTGTTAACTCACGTTAACCATTAAGAAGTGAGCAGCCGCGTATGAGATTCGTTACATCCTGTCAAGAATTATCAAAATTCATATTTTCAATTATTATTATCACTCTTGTATTTTTTACAGATGTAAAAGAAAGCACTGCAGAGCCCGCCGATTCGATCACTTGCGAAGCCTTCATAGATAATAAAACAAGCGCTCTTGGAAGACGTCAGTCTGTCGATATGGCGGATTTAACACCGAAAAAGAATGGCTATTGTAAAACAGGCGCCGCAGCCAGGGGGCATATGCTATATGCCAATTTCGTTTCACATGCTGCTTCCAACGCAAATTTCCTGTCTGTCTGGAACAACATCACTGAAGAAATGCAGACATCCAATGCAAAAGGAATGGCTATTGGCTTTGGTTCGAATATTACGGGCGTGACCATCAATGGTACACCGCAATCAGGAACACCCTTTTCGAATCTGGATGCTTCTTTTGCCGCGGCATTCAGTTATGCTGTGAAGTTCGAATATGACGGCACGACTTACGGTTTGACGATCGCCAAGGGTGCTGGCAGCGACAGCATAAATGAATTCGAAATAGCCCCGATGAGTGATGCTGAGCCACCGACGCTGTTGTCAACCTCACCTGCCGTCGGGGCAACGGCTGTTGCGGTCGGATCGAACATCACACTGACCTTCTCGGAAGACATACAGGCCGGAACGGGTTCCATCACACTCTATAAGGCGGGCGGAAGGCAGGTTGAAGTCTTCGACGTTGCGAGCGACGTCAGCATCTCGGGCGCGACGGTAACGCTTGACCCGACGGACGACCTGCTCGGGGAGACCGGGTATTATGTTCAGGTGGGTGCAGCGACGATAGAGGACCTTGCGGGCAATGCCTTTGCGGGGATCGCGGACGCGACGACATTCAACTTCGAAACCGAAGACCTGTCGTCTCCCAACGTGTCGATAGACGGGCCTTCGGGATTGGCCACAGGCGATTTCATCGTCACGATCACATTTACAGAAGATGTGACCGGTTTTGATGCCAGCGAGTTGCAGGTGACCGGTGGTGGTTTGGTCGGTCCTGCCTTTGTTACGCAAACGGGCAGCGTATACACTGTGAGGATTATTCCAACGCTGGGTCAGGTCGTGAAAGTCAATCTTCCTGCAGCTGTGGCGCAGGATGGCGCCGGCAACGACAATGCTGCCGCCGACGAATATTCGGTTCAGACGGGATCGGCAGCATCCGCTTTCGAACAGCGCAAAGACGAAATTCGCCGCATCGTTCGCGAGCAGGCAAGCGACCGGCTCACCACACGTTTGCGCGCCAATCAGCGCATGCTTGCGGATGTGCGGGAACGCATGATCGTCGTGACGTCCGGCGAAGTCCAGGTAAGCGATGGTGAGGACAACGCATCTTCCTCATTGTCCGGCTATGCACCATTTGATATCAGCGGCACTGTCGACTCAGCGGCAGATGATAATGGATGGTATCTCAACACCAAGGGCGTATTTGCCGGCCAGAGTGGCTTTCGCGACATGGTCAACTGGCGACTTTCCGGCAATTTTGGCGTTGTTGCCAATGATGGCGGTGGTGTGCTGGCGGCATTCGACGCGCGCATTGCACGCGAGCAACTTGTGCGCAACGGGCTGATGCTGGGCACTTTTCTGGGCGCTGAGGCTTCGACGTCCGACATCAGTGACAGTTTCACTGGCACCCAAACGGACTGGGGCGTCTTCGGCGGCGCCTATGTCTCTGCACGCCTTGTCGACGGACTTTATGCCGACGGCTTTGCCTCGATCGGCTATGGAGAAAATGACCTGGACATGTCCGGTGGCCTCGACAATGGATGCGATCTGTCGGTGGATAGCACCTATGGCACATTGACCTGGCAGGTCGGCGGATCACTCACCGGTGTTTTTGCCATGGATGGCTTTGAATTCAGGCCCAATCTGGGAGCGGCCTATGGCAATACACGGCTTGGCACGATCGGCTTCCAGGCGCGCGCCTATGGTTTGACCGATGCCGTATCCCTCAATGCAGGCATTGTCGAGATCGGTACGCTCCGCTTTACACCGGAGATCAGGTTCGCACTGGGTGGCGATGGTTCTGGCAGCAGCAACTCAGTTCTCAGTCTGCTGCCCGTGGTAAGCTGCGAATACGAAACAGTGACGGATAACAAGACATCCTGTGGTGGCGGCGCCGGCGTGGGCCTGCTGGTCGGCTCCAGAAACGGCTTCGGCGAATTGGCCACCAACATTGACTACGAGCGACTTGGCAGCACCGACCGCTACGGAGCCAACTTCCAGTTCAATCGGGCATTCTGAATAGCCTAATATCCGATAGACTTCAGACAGTCAGAGCAGTTTCCGGTTATCGCTGGATTTGATGGCAACGACGACTGATTCTTGTAGAAGCGAAATCAAATCCGGGCGTGCCTGAAATTTCGATTGAGCAGCTGCGGGTTTTAAAAGCAACCAATGCAGTCCACCAAATCTGCCCAGACCTTGTCAGAGCAGGTGCACCATTCAGTCGGTACGTTCGGACGAGCGTGTCAAAAGGAAGCCCACAAACACTGGAGCTGTCCAGACGTTGCCGAGCATTCTCAGCCAACATGAATGAAGCCCGATAATCAATCAGCAGGCGCTGCGACTGCTTGCTGAGATTTTGATCCCCGGATCCCAAACATGTGCCAGGGCAACAATTTTTAACGGCGTCTGAATTTTCTCGTCAGAATAATGGCATCGACAACAGGACTTTTGCCCGTGTCGAATGATTTTGGCCGAAGTGTCTTTCGCTCACCGGTCGTGTCCCCGCTCGTGGTGTAGCTGGTTTATAGCCATCGGTGTT
>TARA_R110001599_G_scaffold7963_1_pt1 | contig 15305 bp, 33 predicted proteins | sample TARA_R110001599 | Tara Oceans TARA_R110001599 (sample SAMEA4398360) | marine metagenome | biome: Polar Biome; feature: [MES] marine water layer (ENVO:01000295) within the mesopelagic zone...; material: water (ENVO:00002006), including particulate matter (ENVO:01000060) such as...... | reverse complement strand
TTTCCGTTTTCTTTAACCAAAGGTTTTATAATTGGAACCTCAACACCCTCTCTTTGAATTGTATTTAATTCAAGCATGTCAGCTTCTCTTTGATTATGATACCAATTTCCTAATTTGATAGCTCTATTTTTTTCATTCTCCCAGGCATCTAAAATTTCTTTTGGGGTCATACCATACCATTTGGATCTTTTATTCTTAGAAGACTTCTTAGCTATTGTTTTGCCATCAAAGGGTTCTTTAAACTTGCCTACTAATGAGGTAACACTAACCCAATCTATCTGATCTTGATCATTACTTTCATATGTATGACCTTCTTCTTTAAATACTATTGCCATAATTATAAGTTTTGCACTCCTGGAAAATTTATGTTTGTATTAGAAATTAACTTAGCAACTTCTCCTCCAAAATCTTTGTCATTTGGGAAATCACGTCTTAAGTTAATAATTTTTTCTTTGAAGTTTTTATTGCTCTCCACAAAAGTATATTCTACATTAGGTGTTGAGTACTCTTTAGTTTGTCTATGTTTATTTAGATTCTCTTTCATCTTGTCCATCATCTATATTTTTATTTAATTCATCTTCCTCATCTTCGGTTAATACTGCCTTCCATTTGTCTGAAGGACAGGCGCTAGATAAAGATCTAAGTTTGAAACCAAGACTGCAACCACATTCACTACAACATGGCTGTGTACCCGGCATTGTACACTTATCTCCTTTTACATCTAAAGATGCGCACTTAATACATATCTGCCATCTATCTTTTGCTATAGCTTCAACGTGTTCTTTCTTGAATAACTTATTTTTTATTCCTTCAAGAATTTGATTTCTATTTTGAAATATTTTTTTTATCCCTTTCATGGATTATTAAGTTTAAAATTCTTTTTTTCTTCAATGGTTCCTTCTATTTTGCTAAGCATTTCTTCAAACAACTTTATCTTTTCTTTTACTTGTACGCTTTTAGAATATCCGTTATACGTTTGTTTTTCTAGATTGCCCAAAAAACTTTTATTTTTAATTATAGCTTTTTCCAATCTTGCTTTACGAATAGAAAACGTACCAAACCCCTCAACGTACACTCTGCTGTCTTCTAAATTAGATAATGCGGCTCTTACCTTGCTATAATAAAAAGATACCAGTTCATCTACAACAGAAGGGTGGACTTCAACTTCTTCAGCTACCCCATCTTTAAATTTTTTGTAGCTCTTTGGATTCATTCACCTAAAACTTTAAAATCTAATAATACAACCCCGCTATTTTCTATTTTTATTTTTTGAGATAACAAAATACTTTTTTTACTCTTACCATTCTTTGTAATCAGTCCTTTTTTAGCCGCCTTGTTTACAGCATTCCTTGCAGATTGCGAACTTTTAAATACCTCATTTGTAACAGCTATTTTACAAAAGTCAGTAAGCTCATGTTCCCCAAGCGTTGCTAATAAAGCTAGGCACTCTAAGTCTGCTGTACTAACTTGAATGTTATTAAAGAAACAATAAGTTAATATCTGATACTTTAAAGTTTTATCTAAACTGGTTCTTATCTTTTTTGTTATTTTAGTTACTTCAGCCATTGTTATAGATTTAAAATTATATCCACAAGCCTTTCATCTGGATATACATCAGACTTATCCCGTCTTACATTAGTATGTGATAATAAACCTCTCACTTTACCATAATAAGCATCTTCTTGGAACTCAAATGCTTTCTTAGGGCCATACTTTTTAATCCATTGCCTAAGACCAATTCTCATATCAATTTCATCTCTTTCTGCAATATGTTTTAGTAGTTTTCCTACAGCATCCATCTGTTCATCTGAATATGCATGGTAATATTGCTTTCCTCTAAATGGTTGTTCTAATTTTATAACTTGATCTTCATGAACTTTGGATTTAAAGTATGTATAGTAATCAGTTGTCCCCGGATCTTCGTTTAGATAACCAGTAGCACAAATTTCTATACCAATTGAATGTCTATTCATATGTCCTGATCCTGTCTTACCCAAATGCCAACCGTATCCACTCTCTGGAAAAGCTTGAGCTACAATGCCATCATACTCACTATTACCCGTCTTGTGAGATTGACCCCCTACAACAAATTCTGTAGCAACTCTCCCCCGGCTATCTCGGTTCCAATGATCTATTGTTCTGTATGGGTTTTCTCTACCGGCTGTATGATGCAAGAAACAGTATTCAAGTCTACCTGGTTTATTTAGGTACTGGTCTTTATCTAAGTAATACCTATGGATTAATTGATCATAGTTTGTTTCAAACTGTTGACTATTGAGATCTGTATCTTCATCAATGGCTTCATTGCTAGATTTACTTAAGCTCAACATGTGCCATGTATTAGATCCAACTATACCATCAACCTTTAATTGTTTCTCTAACTGAAATCTCATTACAGCCTTTTCAGTCTTAGGACCGAAAGATCCATCTGGAATTACGTTAAGGATTCTTTGTAAACGAACAACATCATGTCCTTTATCTCCCTTTTTTAACAGCTTGCTTATCATGATTGCACCTTGAGTTTTCTCTCTTTACCACTAGCTGCAGCTTTCTCTGATTCAAAATCTTTTCCGGCTTGGCTTTTAGCAGGTTCTTCTTTAGCATTCTCTAATTGCATATACGCATCTGCTAAAAATGCCTGTGCCTGCATTCTCTTAGCACGGGACTCTTCTATCTCTGTCATTAGGTTCTCATACTGAGCCTGTACTTTTAGATGAGGTATTTGTTTCTTATACCAGTCTGTAATTTCTTTACGCTTCTTTTCAGCTTGTTCTGGTGTAATAGATTCTTTGTTGATTTCTTCACTCATAATATTTGATTTATATTTTGATCAAATATACAAAAAAAGTTTAACTAATTAAAGTTTACTCTTTTATTAAATAGATTTTACTCTATTGCATTACGATAAGGTAGACGAATCAATTAAGACTTTCCGGAAATTCTTTTTTCATTATCTTATTTAGTTCTGCGCAACGTAAGTAGTATTCAGACTCATCTATATCCACGTAAAATGAGATTATATTTTCAAGCTCATCTTTGCGGATACCCTTAAGAGGATCATACGCCATAAGGGCACTAACACCCTCATCACTCTTTTCTTCTATTAAGTCTTCAAAGGCCACTTTGTCTGTGAGTACTCTATAAGAGTTATCATATGCAACCCTTAACATAAGACGTTCTATTTCCATCCTCTCTACTTCAGTCAATTGGTCTTCCTCATTGAATTCTGGTTCCTCCATAGCTACTTCTTTATATAATAATATACTCATTTCTGCTGAGCCCCCCTAATCCTTATTTCAAAAATTTACCCCTACCCTATTTTTTAAGTTGTGTGTTTTGCGTGAGCATAGGGTCCTAGCATTCTGCTCCCCGGCTATAGTTTGAGATGGGGATGTCCCCCAATCTCTTAAAAAATAATTTATCATGGAAAAATCAAAATTAATTTTCAAGCAGTCTGATTCTCAATCTCTAGTAGATTTTCTAATCAAACAAGGTTCTAACACTATCAAGCTAGTGAAGAACCCAAAGACTTCTAAGAAGTTCTTTGCCGTTGAAGGTACCAAGATTACTGGTAGAGTGTCAAGCAAGATAACAAAGTTATCTGCTGAACTCCGCGTAACTTGGGTTGATGTAGATGGAGATCCAGACGCTGGATCGTACATGCTACATCCACAAGGTGATGGTGGAGGCCACACCCTAGACACGTTTAGCCGTAGCTAAACTGTCTAGCCCTACGGGGTTGACGGGCTGAGAGAAACTATTGCTACTGCTAATCACAGTGGCCGGGCTTACTACATGTGCCTGGGAACAGAAGTACTTCATTGTTTAACCTAAACCAACTTATTATGTACACAGAACATAATGGTGCGATTACTCCAATTGATTGGACTATCAACCCTAATGCATAGTTATATGTATTAACCCTTGCATTGTAGCCAGAGAGAGAGCTACATTAACCAGTGATGGGCGGAGTCTGACCAGCTTAGCAACAGAAATAGGTTTAATTTAATTAAATGTGTGTTGCATTATTAATGTGACACCTCATTTGCCATAATCATTGGGTTGGCATCCAATAAAATATTAGTTAGTCCATAGTATATATATGGCTAACACAAGACATGGGTACCTTGCGCAATAGAGCTAATTACTTGATGCAAGACAGGATAGTTAACTCTTATGTAGTTGCAAATACACTAGAGGGGTCAATGAGTAATTACCTTGACCTTTCTACCCATACACATTATCTATTGTATTCTCTCTCTATAGAGTCTTAATATAATAGTATCCGGAATTAAGAATTTGCAGACTATGGGATCATAGATCCTTTGAGTAACTAAGACAGCATACACTTGTGGACTACACCTTGGAGTCCGGAGCACAATACTATGTTAATAGCATAGGAGCTAGGTTGAAAGATTGTCAAAGGTTGTGTTACAAATAGTCTGCATTAAATTAGCAAGTTGACCGTAATTAAGAAGGAGGTTCCTAAATAGGTATCACCATCTTAAGAGATGGATGCTTGCTATTAAAATATTACACGGGCACAGGATCCTTGAGTTTTGATCACCTCATCCATTCTGTGCTTATCCAATTTCTCTCATCCAATTGCAGGTGTGAACAATTAGTGAAATAAAACACTGGCTGACCTTCACTTTGAAGAGTAACAGACTAAAGAGACTGGGAAATAGGTCTTATTGTGTTATCAAGGGTTGCAACCTTGTGAGAGAACCAAAACATTGGGGGATGTTCCCCTTTTATAAGAAACCCATAATCGTAATTGATCACTACGTATATGGTCACAGGGACAAGATGCAGCATAGTCTCCTCGTTAGTTGAAAGAAGATACATTGAATTCAGTCTTTACTAACTACCTGTGTTACACTAAGGTGAGAATCCTTGGAACGCTTAACATTGCCGTGGCTTATGTCTATCCTTGAGATAGCATTAGTGTCTAAAGAAATGTGGTCGCCATCAGACCGTTAAGATAAACCAGTAATGGTATAAAATGGGAAGGACTTGTAGTTAATCTTCCTGTGATGCATGTAATATGCATTTCATAGAATGGCAATACAATATTTGTATTACGGCAGCGGTAAATCCCTCGGGTCCGTGAGTAGTACAAAGAGCATGACAGGCATTGCTCTTGAGACTGAAAGGTCAATAAGAACTGTATTGGATAATGGTAGTATGGTGTTGTCGCACTTGAAGCTGTTATTAAATTGAATACACTATACGCTAGGAGAAATCCTGTGTATAAGTATGATGTTAGCAAGTAGCTTTGACAAGCAAAAGCAGGCGGGAGTTATAATCTAAAGTTCTCAAAAGGAACCATGGTTATGAAAACTCCAAGCGTCTCTCGTTATTTACCTGTGCTATTTTAACTTAAACAAGAAAGAAAAAAAAGCAAAATTAGTTTGGAGACTATTGTGAGCCCACTAAAGGCAACAATGTTCTTATCCTTCTGTAATATGGAGGCATGGATAGCTCGCAAGGCTTACCATGAAGGAATCCAGTAGTATCTGTAGTGAGGGGACATCCTCTTTAGCTCGTAAGGCATGCGGTATGAAAGTGAACTTATGACCACTTTAGTAATGATGGCGGACATCTTAATCCGTGAACATGTGCAGTACAGACCAGAAATGGACTGTGTGAGATAATTGGGGAAACCTGTATTAATCTGTACGTAAAGAGTCAAGCTCTCAGCTCTTTTATTTTATTCACTTAATCTAACCATTATGAACATTTTATTAATCATCGGATTGTCTTCATTATTAGTATGGAGTCAATCAAAAATCAACCAATTATGAAATCTATTATTTATTATGTATGGTTTACCTTATTACTAGGGACCTTCACTGCATTGTGTGGTGGTGGAGACTTAATGGCCTTTGTACTTTGTTATTGTTTTTGGGGTTGTATGTTAGCACCTATGTTACCTGGAGAAACGGCATGACCCTTAAAAAGGTAACTGTAACTCAAGGTGAGATACAAGATGCTATGAAGCATAGAGTCTATAAAAACAAAAAGAAGTACACAAGAAAACACAAGCACAAACAAGATCCTGGCAAAGAGTCAGGATCAATCACTCATTAAAACCAATGTATTATGAAAAATCAATATCCTTTACTTATTGCCATATTCTTTATGATGTGTCAATTTATGGCACCTCTTTATTATTCTATGTTTACCGGATATACAATTCAAGGTGACTCTGCATTTATGTGGTTTGGTATATCATCAGGCATCATGGCCTGTATATTATTACCAGTATATGCAAAACGTGAAAAAAAATTAGCACTTATTGAAGCAGCTAAATCAGATGCCAGATTCGCTAAGTCTATGGAAAACATGGATATAAGAAATGTAAAATAAGAACCATGATCAAAACAATAATATTTATGATAGGCACTGTATTAAATGGTGCCTATCAACAAGACGTTAAACTGAATGAAGCTATTTCTAACGTAGAAGATATGATTGAATGGTCTGGTGAAGATCTATTTCAAGAAAGAATTACAGAAGAAGAACACGCTATAGCAGTTGACAACTACAATCAATTAATATTAACCTTAAAATCAATCAAAAATGAAAAGTATTGCATTAAGTAGAAAAGTAACTCCTAAAAGAACTAGGACAATTGAATTAGAAAGAGGACCATTCTTTGGTCTAATCGTTGGCTATGAAAGACATAGCTATACAAATCACAAAGAAAGAGATTTAACTATCTTATTTCTATGTTTTTCTATAAGGTATCAAGTTAAGATCCATAAAGAAGTTAGTAACGAATATTCAAGACAAGTATAATATGAAGAGAGAGATGGAAGAAGATGATAGATTATATATCTATATAAGAAATGGTATAGCTCACTACACACCATCAAGTGCATATGCATTTACAAGAAAGGATGAGAACACAGATATATTGGTAGCCGAAAAAGAGTAGGCTACCATTTAAATTTAAATCAACAAAAATGAAAAAATTATTATCAAGCCCAATATTTTATGTTTGCACATGGTTCGCAGCTGTGTCAGTATTTGCATTATTAATGTCATCATGTAGTAGTTATGTGCATTGTGATGCATATGGTCAAAATCGTTATGATAAAAAGCCAGACTTTAGAAAAACTATGATTACTTATAAAGTAATGACGCCTGAGAGAGCAGCATTGCTAGCAGAAAGAGATAGTGAGAAATAATACCTATTGTAATGTATTAAAAGGTGACCCTGGAAAGTTATTCAAGGGTCATTCTTTTAATTTAACTCAAGAAACATATGGTGAAAGTACAACATTAACATTAGTACAAAATTATTTTAACTCTCAAAATGTTATCAGTACATATTCTGTAAACGATAACACAACTAATGTAATATATACTTATTACCCATTTGGAGGTGGTAGATTACCTCAATGGTTTCAAAATTATTGTAAGGAAATTGCAAAGTTAGATTTACCATTAAATCAAAAGTATCGTACTGGTAAGTTTGAGCTTGTTATAATGAGTATGCACGCCCATGTATCATTAAATATACTAATCAAAGGTCTTGCTTTTAAAACACATAGTGAAAACATAGATACCTTTGCTGAAATTAGATATGAATGGGGTAAAATTAGACACTGGCTTAAAAACATTAATCTTAATGAATTACTCAATGCTGATATAACCACAGAAAATCAATTAATACTACCTATTAACATTTAAGTTACGGTATACCGTACACTAACAACACCAGTATTTAGAGTCATCATTTAGGTTAGGTTGATGAGTGGTAGTTAACTGAACAAGGGCATTGGTTTGCTCTTGTTCTTTTAACTTTTTAAAAACACAATTATGAAGAATAATGTAGAAACAGCGGGTATGGAAGCCCTTGGTATTTTTATAATCACAGCAGTAGTAGTAATACTATTCGCATATATAACTAATTAATATGAAAACTATTGATGCTAGAATAAATAGTCTAGTGCTTAACAAAATATTAAAAGATGATGCAGATAGAAATGTAACAGAGTTACTTGCAGGATCATTAACTAGACAGCAAATAGAATATTTAGCTAAAGCAATGACTGAAGATAATTTTGAATTCTTAACTGAAGGTTGTTATTTTAAAACTCCTTGGGATGAAAAAGAATTTGGTGGAGCAACTAACTTAGATCAACTATATGACATGGGTTTATACCTTAATGGTTGTGTTTATGGTCAAGTACAAACATCTGATGATTGGAATTCTGAATTTAATCCATATCATAATAAAATGAAGTGTTGCTTATTTTTACATAATGATGATAAAAAACTTGTGCAAATGGAATGCACTGTATCATCTTATAAATTAACTAAGATAAATAAAAAAAACATAAAACATTTTAATTATGGCACAGATATCACCTAAACTATTTGAACAAGAATGGGAAACCTATAACGGCTTAAAGGGCTTTTTAAAAGATAAAGAAACTTCTTTTGGAGATGATATGAATCAAAAATATAAATTTAAGGATGATAAACTTCTTGAGTTGAATGATTATGATGCATATAGTTATATTAAAGAAAGATATGTTCTTGAAATAAAAGATATGAAGTGAGAAGATTTGGTATAGTAAATTATGATGTAATGTCAGACCCTGAGTTATCAATACAAGCAAAAGGTTTATATTCATTATTAACTTGCTATGCTAATAAAGATAGAGAGTGCTGGCCATCAATTAATACATTAGCAGATATATCTAATAAGAGTACAACACAAATATCTGTTTATATTAAAGAACTTAAGGATCAAAACTATCTAAAAAGAGTTGGTCGCAAGATAAGACTTAAGTGAGTTAGCTATAATACTATAATTTATTTTTAGTATAATAGCTTAATTTTAGCTGTTCTATTTATAAAATGAACGTTTAATTGTTATATTTGGTCATACTTATGTCATGATAATACAATTACCATCCGGAAAGACTATTGAATGTTCTGTTGAGATATACTTACAGTTATCTGATCAGGAAATCAATGAACTAAATGGCTTGGGCGCTCAGTATACAAAAGAAGAATCTATAAATCCTTTCTCCAATTCGTTTGCATCAGAACTCAAAAGTGCTAAGGCAGTATTTGAAGAAGATGAAGAATATGAACCAAATCTATATGAAATAGGTGAAGGTGAGAAAAGAGTTGATCCAGATTTTTTCGCAGATGATATTTAGAGTAATTCTATTCTAAAGTAAAAAAAACAATTTAATTTATTATTATGTCAAAAAACAAAGTAACCGTGGTTGCTGATGATAACGGTAATGTTATACGTCAATCACAAAATCCAGAAATTGGATATGTAAGAGTAACTCAAGAAGCAGTAAATTATAGTGCAACAGGATGGGTACAAAGAAAAACAAGAAGTGCTTTAATCCTTGGTAATCTAGAAGACTTAGCGGAGTTAAAATTCAAAAACAAACAAAAGTTAGATGGTAAGATTGTAGTAAAAGAATCTACAGAGCCGTTTAATCAAACAGATCCGGATAGAGATCTTAAAATTGCAGGTAGTACTGGTATTATTTGCTGTACTGCAGATGGTGAACCTATTTATAGAACAACTTTCTATGATATGACAGGTGAACAACCAGATGCATTTGTTGCACATGCTAACGGTGATGCTATTAGACAAGCTAATAGTGAAGGTGTTGGAGCTGAAACAATAGCAAAAGATGAATTTAAAGCAGAAGATGTAGAGAATTCAACAGAAGAAGATTCATTTTCAATGGAAGAAGAGGTTCAAGAAGAGCCTGAAGAAACCACAAATGAAGTAGAAGTAGATGAAGAATCATTTGAACTATAAAAGCTAACCTCTCAGAAAAATATAAGTCCTTTGGGCATTTTACGCTGATGTTAGGCACTGTAAAGTCAGTGATGTTAAGCATACGGGGGTATCCTACAGTAAGAAGGCTGTAGGACCCCTTTTTTTATTAATTAAAACCAATATATTATGTTATCACAGAACCAACAACAATTATTGCAAAATGAAAAAGCAATACTTGAATTAAATCAAAGAGAAAGCAGATTTATTTATTATGGCATTTATGAGTCATACTGCGCAAACAAACCAAACATCCAACGTTTAAACTACACAAAACTTAACCCTAAACAACATTTTTTGTTTAAACGTGTATTACATGGGTTAAACATGTATTCTAAAGAACAAGTTGCAGAAATGCATCCACAGAAAAAAAGAAGAATTAGTAAAGTATGGCGTAAAAGTCAGAATCTAATCAATGAGTGGAAGCAGATGATATGCAATAAAAGAATAAATAAGTTTTTATTTATAACTTTTGGTGATAGAAGTCCTTTAGTAAAAGAACTTTTAGCTGTACCTGTTAATGAAACAGATCCTAATTATAAAAATACTCATTCTTTAAAAGATTTGGGTATAACATATGAGGATTTAATATTAAAATTCATGCAATCAGGTCTATTACCTAAAAACTTTCTTGTAGTAAAATGAGGAAGGTAAGTAAAAAACTTGCACAACAACAAAGGGAATATAGTAAGCTGCGTAAGACGTGGCTTACTGATCGCCCTGTGTGTCAAGCAAAAATTCATAGATGTACATTAAAATCTACAGATGTACATCATAAAAAAGGAAGAGGAAAGTATCTATTGGATACAAGTACCTGGTTATCAGTATGTAGAAGTTGTCACAATTGGATAGAAGTACACCCAGAAGAATCAAAAGAGCTGGGGTTTAGTATATCAAAATCAAAATAATAATGAAAGTTTTAATAAAAAGTATAGCAATAATAGCAACATGCATTGGATTGTCTTTCGGGGTATTAGCATTGTTGGCATTTGTAGCAGGACCATCTAAAAGTGGAAAAAAAACTAGTAAATTAACATCTAAAGCTGATGAAGCAAGAATGTATTGTAATCAAAATTATTTTAATGAAGAATTTTGTATTCTTATAGATATGAGCATTCATTCTGGTAAAAATAGATTTAGAGTTTATAATTTTAAGCAAAATAAAGTAACACATAGTTATTTAGTTAGCCACGGCTGTGGTGATAACCAATGGACAAGTGACCAAAGCAAGCGTTCTCCGGAATTTAGTAATGTAGAAGATAGTCATCTATCCTCTCTTGGTAAATATAAAATAGGAAAACGTGGTTGGAGTAACTGGGGCGTGCATGCAAAATATTCGCTGCATGGTCTAGAAGAATCTAATTCTAATGCATTTAAGCGCTGGGTTGTATTTCATTCATGGGATATGATATCAGATGAGCCAACTTATCCTACAGGTACTCCAGAAGGTTGGGGATGTCCTGCTGTTTCTAACGAAAGTTTTAAGGAAATAGATAAACTAATCAAAAGTCAAACAAAACCCACATTAATGTGGATTTATAAATAATCAGTTATGAAAAAGATAATGATAATGCTATGCATTCTGAGTGCATTTTTTGCCGGAGTGTGTCTGACTTCACTTTTGAAGAAAGAAAAAGTAATATTTGTCCACAAACAGTGTGATGAAGGAAAGTGTATTTCTTTTCAAGATTTATATATGATTGAAGAAGGCCTAGATGATATTAGACATTATACTAGTATGACCGGCTGGGAGGATAAAATAGTAAGCAGAACAAGAGAAATTAATCAAATTATAAAATAAAAATTATGAAAAATTTAACAGGTATAATATTACTATCCATGCTACCACTATGTTTGGTGGCATGTGATTGGTATCCTTCAGAAGAACAATGGGGAGCATATGTTGATAAAGTTATTGAATCAGAAGTAGATTTATCAAAAGTTGATTCAACATATACATCTGGTGAAAAAGCAGCAGCACATGCATATAAGCAAACAGTACAAAATACTGTATATGATGGTAGTTGGGTTAATATAGGATATCCGGGTGGAGATCCTGGTTATCAACAAGGTGTTTGTACAGATGTTGTAATTAGAGCGTTGCGTTTTATAGATATAGATTTACAAGAACTAATTTATAAAGACATGCAAGTTGCGCATGATGAATACAATAAAAGATATCGTACTAAAAAACTAGATAACAATATTGATCATAGAAGAACGCAAAATATACAAACATTCTTAACAAGAATTGGCGCCAAGGTTAAAACAGATAAGAATTTAAAAGATTCTTATCAGCCTGGTGATATAGTATTTTGGGATATAGCTGCAGGTCATACAGGTATTGTTAGTAATGATATGGCTCCAAATGGATATTATAAAGTTATTCATAATATAGGTGGAGGTGCTCAGAAAGAAGAGCTTTTATCTGGTTGGACACCTATTGAAGTTTATAGACTTACTGAAGATAATGTAACAAAGTTAAGTAAAGCTTGTACATTTAAGTATGATGAAAAAAAAGATTTCAAAAGATATGTCCAATAGAGAAAAAATTCAAAAAGAAGCTTTAGAAATAACCCTAGGCCACAGACGTTGTGGCTTAGGAATTTCTATGGGTGTGGGTAAAACTAGAATAGCATTACAACACCTTATAAAGAATTACCATCCTGTATGTAGATATTTAGTTGTAGTACCAAAAAATGCTGTAATAGACTCATGGAATGATGAAATGGACAAGATGGTAGATCAGTTTGAAGATCTATCAGATGAGAATTATGAAATAGATTTAGAAGTTATTAAACAACAGATACAATTTGTTAATTATAGATCTATAAACAAACTTGATCCAACCCATTACAATGTGGTTTATTTAGATGAATGTCATAACTTATTATTTTCACATGAAGAGTTTCTTAAAAACTATAATGGAAAGGTTTTGGGTTTAACTGGTACACCACCTAGAAAAGGATCAGAAAAGTATACAATGGTTCAAAGGTATTGTCCTATTGTATATGAGTTTAGTGTAGATGAGGCAACAGATAGTAATATACTTAATGATTATAAAATTATCATACATCTTTTAGAATTATCTAATGGACAAAATCTCCAAAAGAAAAATAAAAATGGAGGAGTATGGTATACATCTGAAGTAAAAGACTATGCTTATTTAAATAGGCGTTGGCAAGAAGCTATGACCGGTAAGCAGCAGCAAATGGCTGCAATTATGAGAATGCGTGGTTTAATGGAATATACTACTAAAGAAGATTATCTAAAAGATATTTTAAAAGATATTTCATCTAAATGTATCATATTTGCTAACACGCATAAACAAGCTGATAGAGTATGCTCTCATAGTTACCATTCTGGGAACTTAAAATCTGAAGACAACTTAGAATTATTTAGTGATGGAAGAATTGATAAATTATCTTGTGTCTTACAGCTTAGTGAAGGTATATCTATTCCTAATTTGCGTCAAGGTATTATTATGCATGCTTATGGTAATAATAGAAAAACAGCGCAAAGAATAGGTAGACTATTAAGATTGTCACCAGATCAAAAAGCAACGTGTCATATATTATGTTATAAAGGCACACAAGATGAAAAATGGGTTGAAAAAGCATTAGAAACATTTGACCAAAATAAAATAGAATATTTTAATCCTTTAATATGAGTATAACTACAGAAGAATTAGAAGAATTATTAAATGAAAGTGAGTTGGGTGAACAAGCAAAGCTCATATTATACAATGATGACGTGAACACATTTGATCACGTCATTAATTGTTTACAAATTTACTGTGATCATTCTGAAATTCAAGCAGAACAGTGTGCTACAATAGTGCATCATAACGGTAAATGTTGTATAAAAAAAGGTTCTAAGTTTAAAATACACATGGTAAATACAATGTTAAACCTTAATAAGTTAAATTCAGAAGTAGAATAATGGGAAGAATGAAAGAACTATACATTCAAAGTTTAGAAGAAGAATATGGAGATGATTTATCTGGATATTTTAATGAACAAAGAGTGTATGAAGGATTTTCAGTATCAGATATAACATGTCCTAATTGCATGAAAGAAAAGTTAGCTCAAGACAGTGAAACTGATCTAAAATGTTTTAAGTGCGGGCATGAATTTATCAAGATAGGTGAAAAAACAATAAAATTTAAATAACCACTAAACCAAACATAATGAAAGTATTTAAAAAATTAATGAAATTCATATTACTAGCAACATTAATGACCAGTCTTAGTATATACTTATCACATTATATAACGGTTGGTGAGCATAACAAAAACGGCACCAAAGAAATATATTTGCATGATAATGGTGTCCATGTGGATATAATTATTCCATGTAAAGATGGTAGTTTTGCAGCATATGGATGGGGATCTAAAGTATTTTTTATGGATGTACCATCTTGGGATGATTTAACTTATAAAGTTGGATTTCAAGCTTTATTTACAAAACCGGCATCTTGCATGCGTGTAACTAAATACACAATGTATAATCCTAAGTGGAAAACAATAAAGTTATCTGAGGATCAATTGTTTAAGGTAAAGGCTGAAATAGATATAAAATTTAAATATACTAGTATAGGAAATAGAATTCATATTAGAGATGGATTTTATGAGGCAGAAGGATGTTACAATGCTCTTAACACATGTAATACATGGGCTAATGGAGTATTAAAGTCAGTTGGATTAAAATCCAGGTGGTATATATTAACCAGTGAATCATTAAGCGAATTATATTGAAAAGAAAAAAAAGAAACATATTGTTGTGGATAGGAGCATTGCTCTTGTCCATACCAATATTAGCATTAACAATGTGGGGTATTCAAGTACTTTCACCTTATACGGCATTTAGTTATGTAGTAATAGCATATTCTATTTTTACATGTTTACAATTTTATATTAAAAAATCCACAAAAAATAAAAAATGACCCACAAATCAAGCAAAATAATTAGAGCAAATCTAGAAAAACAAATAATTGATTTACAAAAAGAGTTGGAAAAATATAAAAAAGCATATGAGTCTTTGAAAAACCATTTAGAAACTATAGACTTAGAAAATTTTAAAAAACAACTTAAAAATCAAGTTAGAAATGAGTAAATACACAAATAAACAATTTGAGGATATTATTATGCCCTGGTGGGATAATGTATCTATTGATAAAAAAGAAGAATTAACAATAAAATATTTTCCAACATTTAGTGTATCTATGATGGATGGTGAGGAGATAGAAGAAGTATTTGAAAAAGAAGGGATGGAACATAAAATAAAACAAAGATGAAAATTAAAATGGAAGCAGTAATAGATGTAGATGATGGTTTGTTCTTTTTTTCAGACCAAGATGAAATAGATTGGTTTAACTCGGTATTAAATGATAAAAAACATACTCGCTTAATATTGTGGTCTAATGATATTGGTGATGAAATTGGACAAACTTATAATTTTAAATATGAAATATTAAA
>TARA_R110001599_G_scaffold61238_5_pt1 | contig 15305 bp, 17 predicted proteins | sample TARA_R110001599 | Tara Oceans TARA_R110001599 (sample SAMEA4398360) | marine metagenome | biome: Polar Biome; feature: [MES] marine water layer (ENVO:01000295) within the mesopelagic zone...; material: water (ENVO:00002006), including particulate matter (ENVO:01000060) such as...... | reverse complement strand
GTGTCGGTACATTAAATAATAGTGCTGCCGATATTTGTTAGCACCGCTAGTGCGATAGAACTCTGAGAAAGCGACGTACAGAACGTTACCAATACTGGCGCATCAATTTAGCGCCCAACAGTAATAGATGAAAGACGCCCAGCGCAGACGGCCTCGCGGCCAGACTAAGCGAACTGGAATATTACGGCCAGGCAACCCGGCCACACTGACAACGGCGGCTAGCTGACGAGATTTGCGTCAGCACCCACAAGGTAAAGCGCCCGATATCAGAACGCTTAAAGATGCTCGATCGCATGAGCGGCCAAACAAATCCCGGCTTTTGGGATTTTAGCTCATGAAAAGAATGCTTATTAACGCGACTCAGCCAGAAGAGTTGCGCGTTGCCCTCGTAGATGGCCAACGACTGTTTGACCTGGACATAGAAAACCGCACACGCGTACAAAAGAAAGCTAACGTCTACAAAGGTACCATAACTCGCGTAGAACCAAGCCTAGAAGCTGCCTTCGTCGACTTTGGTGCGGAGCGCCACGGCTTTCTGCCCCTCAAAGAAATTTCTAAAGAATACTTCTACCGTAACCCTGCTGACGGCAGTGGTGGCCGCGCAAAAATTAAAGATCTAGTAAAAGAAGGCACCCAGGTCATTGTTCAGGTTGAAAAAGAGGAGCGTGGCAATAAAGGCGCCGCCCTTACTACTTTTATTAGCCTCGCTGGCCGCTACATGGTGTTAATGCCGAACAATCCCCGTGCAGGCGGCATCTCCCGACGCATTGAAGGCGACGAACGCAGTGAGTTACGTGATGCGTTAAACGCGATCAATATTCCCGACGCAATGGGCGTAATTGTGCGCACCGCAGGCGTTGGCCGCAGCTCAGAAGAGCTCCAGTGGGACTTGGATTATTTACTACACCTCTGGTCAGCTATTAAACAAGCCTCAGAAGAGCGCAAAGCGCCAATTCTGATTCTGCAAGAAAGCAATGTCATTATCCGCGCTATTCGCGACTATCTCCGCGACGATATCGACCAAGTATTAATCGATGCTGAAGAGTCCTACAACGAGGCAATGCACTTCGTTGAGCAGGTCATGCCACACTTCAAGAACAAAATACGCCTGTATAAAGATCAAGTTCCGCTTTTCAATCGCTACCAGATAGAAAGCCAGATCGAATCAGCATTCCAGCGCGAAGTTCAGCTACCATCGGGTGGCTCAATCGTTATTGACCCTACCGAAGCACTGGTTTCTATCGATATTAACTCTGCACGCGCCACCAAAGGCAGCGACATTGAAGAAACAGCACTGCAAACCAACCTCGAAGCGGCAGACGAAATAGCGCGACAACTGCGCCTCCGCGACATCGGTGGTCTCATTGTTGTCGATTTCATCGATATGCTAGCGGCAAAAAACCAGCGCGAAGTCGAAAACAGGGTCCGTGACGCAATGGAGCCAGATCGCGCCCGTATTCAAATCGGGCGTATATCTCGCTTTGGCCTACTGGAAATGTCACGCCAGCGCCTGCGTCCATCATTGGGCGAAACCAGCGCCAAAGTCTGCCCACGCTGCAGCGGTCAAGGCACTATCCGCGACACCAACTCTCTCGCACTGTCGATTCTTCGCTTAGTTGAAGAAGAAGCCAACAAAGAGAAAAGCGCAGAAGTACGCGCCATCGTGCCAGTAAATGTCGCTTCTTATATGCTCAACGAAAAACGCACTGCGATCTACGATATAGAGCAGCGCAGCGGCGTTCGGGTGATGGTTATCCCCACCCCAGCATTAGATACGCCTCATTTTGAAGTGGTTCGGCTACGCGAAAGCGACTTGGGTGACGAACAAGAAATAAGCTACAAAATTGTCGCGGATTTAGAAGCCGAGAAAGAAATTTCTGACGAAGTAGTCTCAACACCGGCACCTGCCGCGGCTGTAGTGCGTACTTTGGCACCCAAAGCCCCTGCACCAGCACCGGCCGAGGCCGCCACACCAAAAGCGCAAGCCGCTGTCCCTGCCCCTGCCGGCGAAGGCTTCTTCAGCAAACTTAGCAAAAGCCTAAGCGCCCTATTTAAAGCCCCTGAGCCCGAACCCGAGCCAGAACCAAAGCCAGCACCTAAGCGTCGCAACGAGGGCAACCGCAACGGTAACAACCCACGCCAGGGTAACCGCAATAATCGTGGCGGCCGCGGCCGCCGGAACCCAGACCAACGTCAAACTCGCGACGACAACCGGGTAACTGACAACCGAAGCAATCGTGCTGATAACGATATACCTAAGAAGGACGCGTCAGCAGCGCCCGTTGACGCTCCGACCAATGCTGAGAATGACGGCCAAGCGAGACCAAAGCGTCGCCCCGGTAATCGCCGCCCACGTAACCAGCAAGAGCGTCGCCGTACGCCAGCACCGAGTGATACCGCCCCTACTGAAGGCCAGGTAGCGACAAACACCAACGAGGTGGAAAAAACAGCCGCTGCAAAAGACACTGCGCCCGCACCGCAAGTGAACAAGCCTGCAAATGTGGCGCCTGCTGCGAAGAAGCCAACGGCGGAGGAAAGCGAATTTACCGCAATAACGCCAACCACCAGAGCCAGCTTCACGCCGGAGCCAACTCCTGTATCGAGTGTCACAGCGGCAGATGAAAGCCCAAAAGCTGAAAACATCGACGTTGCACTTACCGAAATGCCAACAGAGACTGCGGCACCCCAAAGCGCTCAAACTGCCGAAAGCACAGCTGACGTAGTAAGCAAACCAACCCAGGTGCAAGCAGAGGCCGCGGCGAATAATGAGCCCGCACCTGCTGAAGAAAGCGCACCTGTAGCGGAAGCGGAAGCAACTCCACCTGTCACTGCAGTAGAAGCAACGCAAGAAGCACCTGCATTGGCCCAGCCAAGCCCGGAGCCTGCCGCAGCTGAAGTAGAAGTTGCAGCTACCCCTGCCCCGAAAGCAGCGCCAAAGCCAGCAGCTAAAAAAGAAGCAGCTAAAGAACCTAGCGTAGTGAAGCCGCGCCCCATTGGTCGTGCTAGTAACGACCCCCGGATTGCGCCTAAGCCATTGCAGGCTCCTGAAATCATTACCGGCAAGCCAAAGGCACCACAGTTGGACCCAAGCATTATTGCTCAGCCCAGCCCGGATCGCCCGAGCATGCCACGCGCGGCGAACGATCCGCGCAACTAAGCAATATGCAAAGTTACTAGCCCGGCCATGTGCCGGGCTTTTTATTGTCTAAAATTCAACCAAGTACAGGTACATCAAGCTGATTTATAAGTCTTTTTCTTAATAGCGCTTGTTTCGCCTAACAAGCTATGTATAATTCGCAACTGCTGCGGAGGGGTGGCAGAGTGGTCGAATGCACCGGTCTTGAAAACCGGCGTTGGTTTATCCCAACCCAGGGTTCAAATCCCTGCCCCTCCGCCACTTTAATTGCTCGCCGCAAAAACCTCAGAGTAAACTCTCGCTAATACTTAGCAACTCCTAAAGCTATCTAAAAAACCAAGTTTTTACTGCCTGCCCTCGCAATATCCCAATATCACACTAAGCTGTGCTTAAGACTTTAAGCTTTGAGCTGGATGCACTTGGCCTAATTTTTCACCTGCGCACCCGCCGCGCTTCGCAAAACTTGAAAGTACGGACAACAAAGCGAAGAAAACAGCCTCCAGAGAGCCATCAATGAGCGACACCCCCACCCTGTTAATGGCCCGCCAACCAATTTTAAATAGCAAAGGTAAAACAGTCGCGTACGAATTGCTTTGCAGGTCAGTCGCCATCAATTCACTCGAATCACAAGATACCGACGGCACCATGGCTACTGGCGAAGTCATCATTGGCGCCTTTCATGACCTCGGCATCGACACCATCACTAGCGGTCTGCCGGCTTTTGTAAACCTTACTGAATCATGGCTGAGCAGCCCGCCGCCAGTGAAAGCCAACAAACTGGTTTGCGAAGTATTGGAATATATCCCTCCCAACACCACCAACATTGAAGCTGTGCAACAATTACGGGCCCAGGGATTTAAGGTTGCGCTAGATGACTACACTGGCGACGCCGAGCAGAGTAAATGGCTACCATACGTTGATATCGTTAAAGTCGACATTAGCGACATCGTCGAAGGACAAAGCTCTGCCTCGCTTATTCAGCGCCACCAAAACGACACATTAGTCTGGCTAGCAGAGAAAGTTGAAACGCTTGAAGAATTTAAACGCTGTGCAGCGGAAGGTTACAGCCTATTCCAGGGATATTTTTTCAGCCGCCCAGCGCCACTTTTTGGCACCCGTAAAAATGATAGCCAATTTGCGGTAATGCGATTATTGAAAACCATAAATAACGAAGAAAACACCATGCTGGATATCAGCAATGCTATCCAGAGTGACCCACAGCTAAGCTACCGAATCCTGCAGTTCATGAACTCGGCCAGTGTCGCCAAAATCACCGAGATCACCTCGGTGCATCATGCAGCCACCATGGCCGGCGTCGATCGCATAAAATCTTGGGCAAATATGTTGGCGCTCGGGCGACTAGACAACAAACCGCGCGCCTTGCTAGAACAAGCCCTTTCTCGCGCCTATATTTGCCAGATGTTAGTAAAAAAACAGAATATTCTCGACCAACACACCGCCTACACTACCGGTATGTTTTCTCTACTAGATGCTTTTATTGACCTACCTCTTGCCGAGGTTTGCACGACACTCGAACTATCGACAACAATGACCGACGCGCTATTAAACCACGAAGGCGGCTATGGCCAAATACTCCAGCTGGCCATAGCCATCAACAAAGGCAATTGGACACAAATAAATACGCTACCGCAAAATATAAGCATCCCTGACCTTGCCGACATTCAAAGTAAAGCCTTTTCGGAAGTCAGCCAGCAACTAATTCTGTCGGGATTAAACTAATTTAACCTTCCAATGCACAAGCTTGCAGTCGTCACACCCCCCGAAGTATGATTGCCAAGATTAAACCCTTCTTTTACTACGGAGTTATCCATGCAAGACAAATCGGTCTTTCAGACAGGCGCGCACGCCCAGCCCGTTCTCGAAACCAATAAGGTGCTGCGTAACACATACATGCTGCTTGGCATGACCCTTGTCACTAGCGCTCTCTGTGCTGGCTTAGCAATGGCACTAAACATCGGCCACGGCACTGGCCTAGTTTTGTCGATACTCGGCTTTGTCATGTTATTCGTGGTGCATAAAACGGCTGATTCAAGCAAAGGCATCATTGCCATATTTGTGTTTACCGGTCTTTTAGGTGCCGCTCTTGGGCCAATGTTGAAAATGTACCTAGCACTGCCAAACGGAGGCGAACTGGTGATGCAGGCGCTTGGCGGTACGGCGCTGGTTTTCTTTGGTCTTTCTGCCTACGTGCTTACTACCCGCAAAGACTTTTCATTTCTTGGCGGCTTTTTAATGATCGGCTTGTTGGTTATGGTCGTGGCTAGCATCGCCAATATGTTTTTCCAAGTTCCCGCAGCATCACTGGCCATATCGGCGGCAGCGGTATTTATCATGTCTGGTTTAATTCTGTTTGACACTAGCAGAATCATCCACGGCGGGGAAACCAACTACATACGTGCCACGGTTGCGCTCTACCTAGACATATACAACTTATTTGTCCACCTTCTGCATTTACTCGGCATATTCGGTAGCGATGATTAAATACCAAGCGATGACCTCCGCAACGAAACTGAGGCTCCTGTGAGCCTTAGTTTCGCCTTACTCGTAAGCGGACAACCCTGCACCGATCAAGCCAGTTTAACCGCCCTACGCTTTTGCCAAGCGGCACTTGATAGTGGCCATCAAATTTACCGGGTATTTTTTTTCAATGATGGCGTGCATTGCGCCAATCGATTTATCACACCTCCGCAAGATGAAGTCGCAGTGCCAATTCAATGGACGTCCTTACAAGAACGCTATGAACTCGATCTTGTGGTCTGCATATCCAGCGCATTGCGGCGCGGTTTAGTTGACGACAAAGAAGCTGCGCGTTATGAACTCGACGGTCACAATCTGGCCAAGGGTTTCACAATCGGTGGCCTAGGCCAGTGGGTTGATGCCTGCATCCACGCTGACCGTATCATTCGCTTTGGCGGTATCGCCTAGTGAAGTTCCTATATCTGTTTACACAAGCATCTTATGGCCAAAGCATCGCTAGGGAGGCGCTTGATATGGCATTGGCAACCGCGGCTTTTGACCAACAAGTCGGCCTCGTTTTTGCCCAAGACGCAATTTACCAATTGCTCAGCGAGCAAAATCGCGGCAATACAGAGAAGAAGCCCCATATCGGGGTTATTAACGCGCTGCCGCTGTATGAAGTCGAAGACCTTTATTTCATCAGCGAGGATTGCAGCTCGCGTAATATTTCACCGGCGATGCTGGTACCCCATGCAAAAGCACTTTCCTCCACACAACTCGCTGACTTATTGCGCAGCGCTGACCGAATACAGAGTTTTTAGGTGAGCCTACATATCTTAAATAGTCCCGCCAGCCTCAACCGCTGCCGCTTCAGCCTAAACGACGGTGATGCCATTATTCTTATCGAGAACGCGGTCCTGCTCGCTGGGTCTTCACTACCGCTAGCGCACACCAATATAACGACGTCCGCTTTGCAAGATGACCTAGATCGCCGCGGCATAACCCCAGCACCTGAAATCAACACCGTAGACTACGCCGGCTTTGTGAATCTCTGCGCCCAACACGCCCACTGTTTGAGCTGGTGATATGGCTAGCGTCACCGTAAATGGCCTCGATATTGCCACCGACCCAGATGGGTTCTTGAAAGACTTAAATGACTGGTCACCAGCCGTTGCCGAACAGCTCGCAGCTAGCTGCGATATTCAGCTGAGTGATGGCCATTGGCAGTTAATTCACCTAGTACAACGTTATTACCAGCAATTTGGCCTGTCCCCGGCGATGCGCCCACTGGTAAAATACGCCAAGCTAGAGCTCGGCGACGACAAAGGCAACAGCCTCTATTTTCTTAAGTACTTTCCCGACAGCCCGGCAAAGTCACTCAGCAAAATCGCTGGCCTACCTCGCCCCGACAACTGCCTGTAATTTCATTTCCGAGTTAATCGCACTATGACCGAACATCCATTTGCGCAATATGTCCGCAGTCTCGGCAAAGGTAAGACTGGCTCGCGTTCCCTCAGCCAAGATGAAGCCTACGACGCGATGGGCATGATTATGCGCGGCGAAGTAGAAGATGTGCAGTTAGGGGCTTTTCTTATGCTGCTGCGAGTCAAAGAGGAAAGCTTCCAAGAGCTCGCCGGATTTGTCAGCGCAATTCGCACAACCCTCAATGCCCCAGATATTGCGGTCGATCTAGATTGGGCTAGCTACGCGGGAAAACGTCGCCAGCAGCCTTGGTACTTATTGGCGGCGCTGGCACTGGCAGACAGTGGCCTGCGCGTGTTTATGCACGGCGCGGCCGGCCATACCGCGGAGCGTGTTTATAGCGAGCAGGTGCTCGATGCGCTGGGCGAACCCTGCGCCAACGACTGGCACACGGTGAGCGACAGATTAAATAGCCGCAACTTTGCCTATTTGCCGCTAGGGTGCTTCTCTACGCCACTGCAGCGCATGATCGATCTACGCGCACAGTTTGGCCTACGATCACCAGTACACACCTTGTCGCGACTGTTAAACCCCTTGGCGGCGGACTACTCCATTCAAAGTATTTTCCACCCCGCCTATGCCGACAATCACCAACAAGCAGCTGCCTTATTAGGACAGCCGCACGCTGTCGTCTTTAAAGGAGAGGCCGGGGAAGCTGAACGCAAACCCGAGGCTACCTGCCGCGTAAAAACTGTGCATAACGGCGTTTTGGCGGAAACCGAATGGCCGAGAATGCTGGATGGTCGCCAAGATAAACTAGACGTCTTGCCGATAAAAGATCTACTCAGCGCTTGGTGCGATGACAAAATCAGTGACTACGGCCGCCTTGCCATACAAGGCACAATCGCCATTACCCTGCAGCTACGAAGCCCAGAATTAAGCCAAGAGCAGTGCCTCGCCCGCGCCGACGCCATTTGGCAACAGCGCAATCGCCTGCGACTCAATACCCCAGCTACGGAAAATGTATGAGTTTTAGCCCGCTAAACCCAGCAGAATACCCCACATTATTAACAGAGAAGGTTGATACGGTTAGCGCTAGATTTGAAGACCTACAGCTACCCCAAGCCGAGATTTACCCCTCCGCGCCAGAGCACTATCGACTGCGAGCCGAGTTCCGCATTTGGCATGAGGGCGAGAATTTCTTTTACGCCATGTTTGACCCTGCAGCGCCGAAAGTCCCCGTTCGGATCGACCATTTCCCTACCGCGTCACAAACTATTTGTACGCTTATGGAGCCGCTGCGCCAAGCCTTAAGCGAGCAAGCGGTCTTAAGTACCCGACTGTACCAAATTGATTTTTTAAGCACGCTCAGTGGCGACATGCTGGTAACCTTTATTTACCACCGCCGCCTGGATGACGAATGGCAAGTCGCCGCCGAAGCAGTCGCCGCAAAGTTTAAAATTCAAATTATCGGCCGCAGTAAAAAGCAAAAAATAGTACTCGACCGGGACTATGTTCTCGAGCAATTACCCGTCGATGGCAAACATTACGCCTACCATCAATACGAAGGCGGATTTACGCAGCCTAATGGCGAAGTGAACGCAAAAATGGTGAGCTGGGCAAAGGCCCGTTGCGGACAGAATCCAGAAACTGATTTGTTAGAACTGTATTGCGGCAACGGCAATTTCACCATTCCGTTAGCCAGCCATTTCCGCCGGGTTCTAGCCACTGAGATATCTAAAACCTCGGTAAAGGCCGCTCACGAGAACTTTGCCATGAATGCGGTGCACAACGCAGTTATGCTGCGTATGTCCAGCGAGGAACTCACCTCTGCCTTAAACAAAGAGCGCAGCTTCCGACGATTGGCCAACGTCGACTTAGACAGTTACGCAATCGACACCGTATTAGTTGATCCGCCGCGAGCGGGCTTAGATGAGGCGAGCCGTGAATTTATTGCCGGCTTCCAACGCATCGTATATATCTCCTGCAACCCCGAAACCTTGCACAGGGATTTGGAAATACTAACAAAATCACATGTGGTGCAGGACTTCGCGTTGTTTGATCAGTTCCCTTACACTCACCATATGGAGTGTGGTGTATTTCTGACAAAAAGGGCCTGACATGACCATTAAGCTAACAGATCAAGAAATCAGCGATGCACTTGCGCAGCTAAAAGGATGGGAGTTACGTGAGGGTAAACTCTGCGCTGACCTGGAGTTTGAAAACTTTATCAGCGCCTTTGCCTTTATGACTAGGATTGCAATGCACGCCGAAAAAATAGACCACCATCCCGAGTGGCGCAATGTATACAGGAACCTAAGCATTGCGCTAACCACGCATGACGCTGGGGGGCTAAGCGCCAAAGACCTCGCATTGGCCCATGCCATTGATCAGGAGCTCGGCCGCTAGCCTGTTGAACTTCAATCTTAGAAAAAATCGACACCTAAGTTTTGCAGGTGACGATTAAGGTAATCGTCTATATTTGCAATATCTTCCGGATGTACATCAAGCACACTAAAGCCGAGCTTTTTACACAGTTCCGCTCGCCGCATACGGGCCGAGATTGCATCCGAGTGATCTTCAGCATCCCAGTACTCAATATACACACCACTATCTGGCAAATAAAAATCACTAATCAAACACTCTCCGACCGGCAACGGCCGGTACATCGCATAGCGTATACCAGCTAAATACAACCACTGTGCGAGTGACCAATGCGCGCGATTTTTACAGGCCTTGCCGTCAATACTCAGCAGCTCATTACCACTGTTCGCAAACAACCCCCCGACGTCTATCTCATCACCCCGGCATGCTGCAACAATGTCCTTAAAACCAGGCCGATGACGTATATCTTCCGGCCAAAGTACGTAACTTAGGCTACTTTGCTGGCTTTCAAAAACCTGCCCCCCCTCTTTTACGCCTTGCGCAGTCAACTCCCACCCACGCGAGCTAGGCTTTAGCCAAGCGATTTCGACCAACATCCTATTGATCTCGCGTCCGCTAAACCCCTCTGCCCGCCCCAATGCCGCCGCCGACAATAACTTATTGCTATCGATTGCTTGAAAAAGCGGGTGATCAAGTAACGATGTTGGCCACACGATATAGCGGCCATAACGCTTACTATTCACATAGCTCCCGCCTTCAAACTCACCCTTGGCCGTTAAAGCCCAGCCGTCGTCGGTTTTACGTATCCACGTATAGTCTTTTAACACCGAAAAGAGCTGCTGAACCGGTATTTCACCCAGTTTGGCAAGTGCAGAAGTAGAGACTTTATCTGAAGGCATAATTAGGCCGCAGGGTAGCGAGCAGTAAGACGCTGGTAAACGTCATCGGCAAATTGCGGCGACGCGATATCTGCACTGGCAAGAATCTCAACAAGATGCACATTGTCTTCCTCACCCTGCCAAACCTTAATATAGCTGCCATCCTTGTAGCCATGATCTTGCCGGAAAAAATTAAGTACGTTTTTCCCGACATATTGCTTATACAGCTGATCAAAACTAAGTTCAGCCGCAGCCATTAGGTCCCAAAACAGCGTCACTGAAAAGGATTTCGAGCGTAAGCAATAAGCCGCAAGTGACTCAGTAGCTTCCAGCACACCTTTATTAGACGGCTCATAATTGCTGAGTTCGCTGACAATTTCGCCGGCCAGGGTGTCAATATCCGCCCCCGGTCTAAACATGGCGCTCAGGCCAAAATGCCATATATCTACAATTTCAAGCTGAACCTGTTCGATATCAGCGTCTTGTTTTTTCCACCATTTATAGCCGTAGTGGTCCATCAACTCGGCGCATTCTATCCATGCAGCACGATACCAAGCAAAACCCTGATTCCTCCAGTCGGAGTGAACTTTGGCATTCATTCGGTCTTGTAAACCAAGCATTGTGATAAATGCCTGGTGATTGTTTATATCTGACACAGTAACCCCAGCAAATGAAAATCTGGGGGACATAATAAACAAGGAAGCTAAGGAGTGCAGCGGAAATTTATGGTTTAACTGGGCTTAGACCCTACTCTTCCGCTTTAGAAAGGCGCACAGACAGCTTGCTGAAATAATTCAGCATTTCAGTGTCAGGCGAAAAGCGGTAGTCCGCTTGAATACGGTCCGCAATGGATTCGGGAGTTTGTGCAGAAAAATTAGCCGAATAGCTCATGCGCTGGCTAATGGGGCACAATGTGATCGTTGACTGGGGGCCGTGCATGGAATAATGCTTGGCCTCCAACGCGCTCGATTTACTTTTACGCCAAAAACTCATTTTAAGCACACTGCTGCTGGTATAAAGGATCCGCCAAACGTAGGCTTATAACGCGACCATAAGCAAAGTCAATAATCTGCAATGGCTCGCCTGAATGTAAATGGGCAATCACCGACGGCGGGATATTTGGTAGACAAACCAGCGTGCTAGGCACATTCTCTTGGCCAAACAATAGGACTAAATCCTGAATTTCCTGCCCCGATCCTGATTTTCGAGGATAGAGGGTATAATCAAAACCTTGCTTTGCATCCGGCAAAATATTATCAACTGCTAAATGACATACGTTGTCATCGTCATCGTAGCCAAGTAAGTAACTTGCGATAAGCATGCAATACTCCTGAGCGCATGAATTATGTTCGCAATTATGCCCCCCCACTACCCCCAGTGAAATCCGTTCAACTACCTACCATCACGTAAATATCGGCAGAAAACACATCAGCTGCATACGGGAAAACACTTACATCTCAATATTCCCACCACCTTTATCCTAAATGAAAAATTGTAGTGAGTGAGAACCTTCATGACAGAGCGCCGAAACGCTAACTTTTGGATTGTCGATGATTCTCCGGCCGACCGGATCATTTTTAAAGAAACCCTCAATCGCATTGGCACACAATCACAGCTGTGTGAAATCGAAGACGGCGAGCTATTAATAGAGGAGCTTCAGCGAAAGGAGAAAGCTGAACTTCCTGACGTGATTTTTTTGGATATTAGTATGCGGCGTATGAATGGCAAAGCTGCTCTGCAGAAAATCCGTAAGGACAAGAGATACAGCCACATTTATATCGTTATGCAAACAGTCTCGTACCGCGAAATGAATGAATGCATTAGCCTTGGCGCGGACGCCTTCATAAGCAAATCCACCAATTTCGACGCCTACCTTAAAAAGCTCACCTCGGTTGTGTCTGAATGGCAGGCCAGCACCTAATCCCCCTTACTGCCGGGCTCCACGGCTGTTTTCAGTCTGCGCGGACGAGTCGTTACTACGCCAAGGATTAATATCCAGACCACCACGCCGCAAATATCTCGCATACACGCTTAAGGTTTCTGGCCGGCAATACCGGCTGATATCACAGAAAATTTGCTCTACGCATTGCTCATGAAAATCGTCATGCTCCCGAAAAGACACCAAGTAAGCTAATAAGCCCTCACGATCAATGCGGGAACCACGATATTGAATTTCAATACTCGCCCAATCTGGCTGAGAGGTAACTGGGCAGCGCGAGCGCAGCAGATTGCTATAGAGGGTTTCAGTGACGATTTCCTTGGCATTTGTTGATAGCAGCATAGGACTCGGTTGATACGCGTCGGGACTGATGTCTAAATTATCGATACATTCACCCTGTGGCGGCGCAATACCGTAAGCAGCACACCAGGAATCTGGGGAGTAAATCACCACCTGCACATCGGCACCCGCTGCTCGGCTCAAGTCTTGACCTAGGATCTGCGCCATCGCATCGAGGCCGCTAAGCCGCGTTTGATTGAAAGAGTTTAGGTATAACTTGAAGGACTTTGACTCGATGATATTTGGCGAATCTGCCGGAACGCGAAACTCGGCACAGCCCACCAATGGTTTGCCTTTGTCGTTTAAACAAGACAATTCATAAGCGTTCCAAACATCGACACCACTAAACGGTAACGCCGCGCCAATACCTAAACTATCTCGCCCCGCTTGCCGAGGAATAGGATAGAGACAGGTAGGATCATACTGACCAGGGTAACTTACCTGCTCGCCTAGCGGGCCATGGCCCGGGTGTTTGCTCATACTATCCAGTCCTAGCTATTTTCACTGGCGGCGCCAACAAAATCTTACTGACGCAGCCGCGTACCGCTACGCAATAAATACATGCAATATGCGTAAGCCGCCAAGGTAAACACCCCAACCATTACAAACGCCGTAACAACATTGACGTCAGACACGCCTAGCACGCCGTAGCGGAAGGCATTGACTATGTAAAGCATCGGATTAAGGCGCGACACCCCTGCCCAAAAATCCGGCAGTAAATCGATAGAATAAAATACGCCACCCAAATAGGTAAGCGGCGTTAGTACAAAGACAGGAACAATAGAAACATCATCAAAATTATTGGCAAAAACAGCGTTTATGAAACCGGCGAGCGAAAACATAATCGAGGTCATCAGTACGATCGCAATCGTTACTCCAATGTGCTGAATATGCAACGTGGTAAAAAACAAGGACAAGGCGGTGACGATTAAGCCAACCAATAAGCCCCGCGTCACACCGCCAAGAACAAAGCCCCAAAGCACCGTGTTATTGGACATGGGTGACACCAAGATCTCTTCTACAAATCGCTGAAATTTAGCCCCAAAAAACGACGACACCACATTGGAATATGCATTGGTGATCACCGACATCATAATCAAGCCGGGAACCACAAACTCCATATAGCTAAAGCCACCCATCTGACCGATGCGGGAGCCAATCAAGGCGCCAAAGATCACGAAATACAAGGACATTGTAATCGCCGGCGGCAACAAGGTTTGCATCCAAATACGTAGAAAGCGCCTAATTTCTTTTCGGACAATTGTGTAAAACGCTATCCACTGTTCTGCTACTGTCATTCCTGTTTCACCCTTTTAAATATGGAGTCAGCTACTTTGCTGCCAATAGCGCCACAAACAATTCTTCAAGCCGGTTAGCCTTATTCCGCATACTGCTCACCTCAATCCCGCAACTATTTAGCGCAACAAACACCTCATTGAGCGAAGTACCCTTCTTAAGCACAAGCTCAAGCGTATGATCATCAACCACGCGCGTTTCAAAACCAGGAATCGTAGCGTCAGCGCTAATGCCATCGCGAACGTCGAGAATAAAAGTTTCTTTTTGCAGCTGCTTGAGCAACGACTTCATTGTCGTGTTCTCGACAATATTGCCAGCATCAATTATCGCGATGTGGCGGCATAAACTCTCCGCCTCTTCCAGATAATGGGTGGTTAATATAATTGTTGTGCCACTACGGTTAATCTCTGTAAGAAATTCCCACATCGAACGCCGCAATTCGATATCCACACCTGCCGTCGGCTCATCTAAAATAAGGAGGCGCGGCTCATGCACTAAAGCGCGCGCAATCATTAAGCGCCGCTTCATACCACCAGACAACATCCGCGAAGCGACTTGACGCTTATCCCATAAACCGAGCTTTCTAAGGTATTTTTCGGCGCGCTCGCTAGCCACTTTCCGGCTTAAACCGTAATAGCCAGCCTGATTTACAACAATATCCCAGACCGATTCAAAGTTCGAAAAATTGAATTCCTGCGGCACCAGACCAATTTCGCGTTTCGCGGCAGCCAAATTATCATCGATCGAATGGCCAAAAATACGCACTTCGCCGGCCGTTTTTTTAACGAGTGATGACACAATGCCTATTGTGGTGGATTTACCCGCGCCGTTTGGTCCCAACAGCGCATAAAAATCACCCTGCTGTACCTCAAGGTCAATACCTTTCAGCGCCACAAAACCATTGTCGTAAACCTTGCGTAATCCCTTAATTTCTAAGGCAATCGCCATAATAGTTCCCTAAATTTGGTCATCGTGTGAAAAGCCGACTATTTTGCCACGCTAGCGCGATGGAATACACTAGCGCAGAGACGACAGTACGCAGAAGCAATCTGCATTAATCCGCTTTGGAGACCCCGTGACAAAACGAAATGACTACTATTTCCAGCTCTGTGCCGAATTACACGAGCACTGCGCAAAAATGCTGCCAAACCACCCCGCGCACAGCGAAGAAAGTAACACTGAATTGCTCGACAAAATAAGCCGCCTTACCGACAGCTTTGCCAAAAGCGACGACTACATTGCACTTGGCCAAGACATCATAACCCACATTATCAGCCACTACCCTGATATTACCCCGCAGGTACACCGCGATTTACTGTGGTTCTTTGGTGGCGACTGCCTACATTACCTGGGTGATGATGAGTTACAACGCTACCAAGCAATTGAAGAACTGTACTACGAGCAATGCGTTGAAACACCTGAGGCATCTTAC
>TARA_R110001599_G_scaffold105831_1_pt1 | contig 15327 bp, 14 predicted proteins | sample TARA_R110001599 | Tara Oceans TARA_R110001599 (sample SAMEA4398360) | marine metagenome | biome: Polar Biome; feature: [MES] marine water layer (ENVO:01000295) within the mesopelagic zone...; material: water (ENVO:00002006), including particulate matter (ENVO:01000060) such... | reverse complement strand
TACCGCCAACGGATGACCGTGCTGCTCTTGCGGCGATGTTGGCGAGTGCCGATGGTCTCATTCACGGATGCGAAGCGGAAACTTACTGCATGGTGGCAGCCGAAGCACGCGCTTGTGGTTTGCCGATCATCGCGCCGGATCAGGGCGGCGCTGCTGATCAAGTCAAGGCCGGTGCTGGATTGGCCTATCTGTCGGGAGATCCTCGCTCGGCCGCAAGGGCAATAATCCGCTTTGCAGACAATAGAGCCGGTCTCCGAAGGAAAGCGCAGGAAAAATCAGGGAGCGTCCAAAATATGGAGCATCACTTCCGGGACCTTTTTGCGCTCTACGCGACTGGATTGGAGAAATCCCGTGCTGCATGACAAGATCGAATGTGCGGAATCCTTCAAAGTGGAGCGCGCCGAGCCGAAAATACCTGCTTTCCGGACTCCACCGTCAACAAATGGATTGGTTCATATCCCGCATGACAATGGGAAAGAAGGCTGCAGCTGTCTTGCCGGATTTGGGCGGCTATTGATCTGGGCGACACGCAATAATGGCCATTGAAAACCGTTCCCAGGTTCATCTGCCGATCACTAAAGAACATCGGAAATCCAGATTATACAGTCTGCCATATATCGTCATGTCACCTCTGCTTCTCATGGGTATGTCGCCAACAAAGGCGGAAGAAAATAATGTTCAGGTTTTAAGTTCGTCGCAAATCGAGGACGCCAGTTTTACAGAACGGCGTGAATTGATGGTCTTGCAAATCGAGAGGCAGATCCGAAAATCAGGTTATAGAAACAAACGCAGGCTGCGGCCGATCATTGATGCCATCCGCTCTACTCCGCGACATCTATTTGTCCCGGAAGATATAAAGGCCAAGGCCTATGACAATCACCCGTTGCCCATGGGCTATGGTCAGACAATATCCGATCCCTATATTGTCGCGATTATGACCTATGTGCTGGATCTGGAGCCAGGAGACAAGGTTCTCGAAATTGGCACTGGTTCTGGTTATCAGGCGGCTATTCTCAGCCCGTTGGTGAACAAGGTTTTTACGATCGAGATCGTCGAACCCCTGGCCGAACGCTCCAGCAAATTGCTCCAGTCTCTAGATTATGAGAATGTCGTGGTCCGTTCCGGCGACGGCTATCAAGGCTGGCCAGCGGAAGCGCCATTTGACGCCATCATCGTCACGGCAGGAGCTTCTCATGTCCCGCCTGCCTTGCGGGATCAGCTAAAACCCGGCGGCAGAATGGTTATCCCAGTGGGCGATAAATTCTGGGAGGAAAATCTGACTCTAATAAAGAAAAAGAAGAACGGACAGATCGTAAGCAAGCAACTCGGCTGGGTTATGTTCGTTGATTTTACGGGCGAGATTGCCAAGCAAAAGGTGCCCCAAGGCAATCGTTGAAACCTGTAATAGGATAAAGGAAGAAAAATTGCGCTTAAGTATCATTTCGAGCGAGCGAGCCGAACATCGGATTCCACTCTAGGATTGTAAATTCATCGATAAGGCCCTTGATCGCAAAAGGGTCCTGTTCGATCAAGCTACGAGCCTGATCGGCATCAGCAACCGTCATGATGATGAAACCAGCGCGTTTGCCAAGCCCCGTAACTGGCCCGGATGCCCGTATCTGACCGATATCGATTAACCACTTAACCTACGCTATATTTGCGGTGACGTGCTTACCCCACCCGTTGACCCACAAAAGAGCGCGTCAAATTGCCCCGATTGGTCGAAACTAGAATGGCAGCTTCTGGGGCGCAAACAGTTCTTGCTATAAATTCCCGAACTAACGGCGAAGATTGTCGATCAGAGAGCATCCCCGATAATCCAATGTCCCAAGACGACCATAACTACAGTCCAGACTACGATGACAACTGTCGCTGCTGCATAACTCATTGGGCGGTCTGATATGAGCAATGCTTCTGTTCGAAACTCCGCCATCAACTGAGCAGGAATAAGACGCACAACCAGCGCAATTCCCAATGGTATGATGATAAGATCGTCAAGGTAACCAATTATTGGAATAAAATCAGGAATAAGATCGATAGGGCTGAAAGCATATGCTGCAACACTTCCGGCTATTAGCTTGGCGATCCAAGGCGTGCGGGCGCTGCGCGCGGCAATCCAGAGAGCAAACACGTCTCGTTTTAGGGCCTTAGCCCATATTTTAAGTTCCTTGATTCGCCATACCATCTGATTATCTAGCCTGCTTCAGATGATGTCCGCAACGGTTCGTCGGGTTCCGCGTCATCCAGCTCTTCGAATGCCTCTCACCAAAATCAGAAATTCCAACCGCAAATGAACGAAACGCAGCTTTCACGCAGATGTTATGAGAGTGGGCATGACTGTAATTGTGGCGCTTGCAGCCATTGCAAGCAGTTCGATGTTTGTTGCCCGCTTTCTGAATTGACGGCCCCACAAGCAGACAGTTTGCAATCGTTTCAATTGCAGTCGATCCGAAATGCGCCTGATTCCTATAAGAGCATCTCGATTTATTATTTCCCAATACCTAGATCAAATCTGTGCCAAATTGGATCACTGCTTTAAACGTGCCTTTGTAAAGCAATTTCCTCATCCTAAGAGCTCTATGTCTATTACAGGAACAAACTTAGAGATCGTCGTGCAACATTCTAGAAAACCCAAAAAAACTAAATCATCAAGGTATATTAGCCGTGCTGCAGCTCGCAATCTTCATCACGCGACGAGATTTGCAAAGCAAGTTGGCGGGCAACAGTCAGTAAGAACGTATCCCACCAGCAACGTTAATACCGATTTCGAGCTCAATATGTATGTGACGATCAATTGGGATCTTACCGAAACGGGCCAAGACAATTTCAAAGAGCTAAGGAATCAGCGGTTTTGCCGGTGGCTGAGGACCAGGTGCAAGCAGCTGGGGGTATGCGTTCCCCCGACCTATGTGTATAGCCGCGAGCAAGACCCTGTGCACGGACACTATCATGTGCACTGGCAGGTTCATGTGCCTGAACAATTGATCGAAGAATTTACAGATCTCGTTCCGCGCTGGATTACAAGCTTGGAAAATAAGGGAGATCCGCCACGAAAGCGGTCACAAAACCATGAACCGGCACCCGACGGCTCAGTAGACATTCAAGTTGCTCGCAGTAGTATAGCTATCCGCAAATATTTGCTGAAAGGAATTGACCCACGAGAGGCTTTTCGCTTCGGCATCCACGACGTTTCGCAGCAGGGAACTATTGTGGGGCCGCGGACCGGGGTCAGCCGCAGCCTTGGCAAAGGTGCGCGCAATAGAGCCAGATATAAGCCTAGGCCCGCAGTTTGGAAGTATGGCAATGGACGCTCGGTCCTGAAATATCCTAAGAATTATGATCCTGCAGTAATATCGGCTAATCTATAGATACCGCAAAAACAAAAGTGCCTTTATCGAGAACAATTTTCACATGATTGTTGAATTGCTTCAAATATCGGTGCGAAGGCAATCTAGCGCCACGATATTTATACTCCATCCATTGATAACCTTCTTTCTAAACACTATATTTATTCTCGTTGTGTTCACGGACGGGCCACGACTGAGTGAGGGAGGTTTTTGTGGCTAATGCGGTCGTAGCGAGTTGGCAGGGACATGACTATCAAGCGCGCTTCTTTTGGTTGCACGCATCTGCGCTTTATGATCCCGATCAGACGAACGTAATCGAGGTTTCATATGAAGCAGACTTCCCTAAAGGCTTCGACGACGTTGTTGTCCGATATGACCCGCCACGCCCAGGATCACACAAGTATCGCGTGGCGGTCGATCATTACCAAATCAAGTATCATGTTGTCGCAGCAGGTCGATTTGGATACGAACAACTGATAGATCCTGCATTTGTCGGCGGACAATCCGTTTCAATTCTACAGCGTCTGAAAGAGGCTAAGGAAAGGGCGAAACAGGCCGCTGCCTTCACTCTTGTCACCACTGATCGCATTAAAGAGGGTGATCAACTGCTCGGGCTTCTCTCCAGCGATGATCGCCGGCTTCGGTTAGATAAGCTCTTTGTCAAAGGGGGCGACAGAAGCAAAATGGGACGGGTCCGAAAATTGTGGCGTGACCACCTAAGTCTTGCAAACGACGATGAGCTACGCAACGTCCTTGAAGGATTTGGAATCCATGAAGGACACGCATCTCTCGAAGAAATGAGAGAATTCGTAAATGAACGCTTTCGTATCGTGGGCCTGACCACCTGTCGCAACGAAATAGCTTTTAAATACGACGCCGCAGCCAAGCAACTGAAAATAAAAGGGATAAATAACCTCAATCGCGATAGTTTCAAGAGCCTTTGCTTTGAAGAGAATTGGATCACGATCGGAGGGAATGAAATTTTCCATAACATAGCGATCCGAAGTTTTAGAGATGGTATTGCAGCCGATCTCGACGCTTCTGTAGACAACCGTTTGTCTCTCGTTGACCATTTCGACGGTCGCTACCTTAAAGAAGGTCAAGACTGGAACGCGGACGTCAGGCCATTAGCAGAGAAATTCATCAGAGATGGCCTCAATGCTTCGCAGGACATCCGGCTGACACTGAACGCCCATAATAGCTTCGCCTATCTTGCGGGAAGTGTGCTAAATTTGAAGATTGGGGCAAAAGTCGAATTGGTCCAGAAGGGGCGAGTTGGCACCTCATTATGGCGTGCGGACGGCGGCAAAAACGGACCGCTGGCAAGCATCCAGAAAACGATCAGTGGCGAAGGAAGCGATCTTGCGTTGGCGATCAGCTTGACAAGAGACGTCTCCACCGACGTCGCTGATTATGTGGGACGTGAAGTTCCCACAGTCGGAAGAACAATCGTTGTTCGTGCCCTGCCTGAACCAGGACAGACCTCTGTGTCTGGCGGAGCGCACGCTGCCGCCTTGGCGGATCAGGTCGCTGAAGCCGTGCGAGCCGAAAAATTACCTGTTGGAGCACGCGTGCACGTATTTGCTGCAGCTCCTTACGGCTTTATTTTCTTTCTCGGGCAACAGCGCTCGGCAATGGGCCCTTCTACTTATTATGAATATGATTTCGAACGCCGCGTCCATGGCACCTATGAACCCACTTTCAGGATTGATTGATATATGGAACTCAAATCGCAGTTTAGGGACTTTCTAGCGTCCATTCGCCCAACTGACCCCCAGAAAGAGAACTGGCGGACCAGTTCGGGCACGTTGCGTGACAGGCTTCGCGTGGATGACAAGCTGAAGGGGATCGTCGTCTCGACATTTCTTCAGGGAAGCGTTCGCCGGTCGACTGCAGTGCGCCCGCTCGGCGACAAAAGGCCCGACGTCGATATTGTCGTCGTTACAAATATCGATTCCCGTTCAGAATCCGCGCGTGATTCCTTGGACCAGTTCATCCCATTCCTCAACAAGTGGTATCAAAATAAATGGCGGCCACAGGGAAGATCCTTCGGAATAGAAATGTCGCTGGTCGACATGGATTTGGTCATCACCGCTCTACCAGCGGATGAGGATTCTCGTGCATTTATGGAAAGACTCTACCGTTCCCAAGCGGTGGAAACTCTTGATACTCTTGAGGATAGTCGTAACTGGCGCTTGAATGAGAACTGGCGCCCATCGCAATCCAGCGCTTTCGGCGTAGAAGATCAAGATATTTTGTTTGAAGACGCACCACCGGAAAAATGGCAGCCAAATCCACTTTGGTTACCCGATCGGGATGTCGACGGTTGGGGGCGAACCCACCCACTCGCTCAGATACAGTGGACCTCTGAGAAAAATAGAAACAACAATAGCAATTATGTTGATATTGTTCGTGCAGTTAAATGGTGGCGCCAGACTAACAGCGACAGTCTTCCGAAGTATCCGAAGGGCTATCCCCTGGAGCATATGGTCGGATACCTGCTGCGAGACGGCACAAGCTCCATTGCTCAAGGTCTGTTCCAGGTTTTTCAATCGATGCGCGACGATTGGGCTCATCATATAACATACGGAACCAAACCAGTTTTGTGTGATCACGGAGTTCCCGAGCACGATGTTCTTAAGCGTTTGGACGTCGCCGACTTTGAGGCTTTTCACAGAGCTGCTTCGAATGCAGCGGACACTGCCCGAGATGCATTGAATTGTGAAGATGCTCAAGAAAGCGCCAATCTTTGGCGCGAACTGCTGGGTTCACGGTTCCCAATGCCAGGGCCCAACGGCGGCGATCGCTCCCGTGACGGGTTTACTACTCCAACCAAAGCCGCAGCGCCAACTACCACCGGCCGGTTTGCCTGACGAATATATGGTTCCCCCAGTCCTGAAATCAATCGTCGATGGTCTCAGAGACGTTAAGCGGATTTCCATTTTAAATAATTGGGAAGAAGATGACGCTGGTCGGTGGCATCTTCTCCTGCTTGCGCGGCTATCAGGTAAACCATCCCAGCATATGCCATCGGAGTCAAAATGGCGTCTTGTCGTTAGTCCCAAGCAACCTGACGGCGGCGTGTTCTACTACCCTGATGCTGAGGATGGTATCCACGACACGTTCCGCCATCAGGATCAGAATTCGTGTTCTACTGGTGCAATATGGCGGGCTGGAAAGCCTTGTCTTGAGCGACCCATTAGAGGCTTAGGTAGAGACGAATGGGGGGACGAACCACGAACAGTCGAAGCTGCTGCCATTTGGAAGGCAAGACGTCTCCTCCAATGGATTGACGCAGCCGCCGCCGATAACTTGGCCTCCCTAGATAGCACCAACGAATTGCCAGCTGGACTTGGGCAAGGTTCTAGAACCACCATCGGTTTTCTCGAAACAACAGAAGACTTGGGTTGGGCGAGCAGCACACCCACGCGGTGGGGCTTCGCCAGTCTTGTTCCTGTGCCCGGGACGAAATCTACTTGGGCACTCACCGAACTTTTCGACGAGCGCTCTAACCCGCATCGGAAGTTCGATTGGGGTATGGTCCTTTCTGAAACCTCCGCTGCGATCAATACTGTATGGCTGCTTGCTCCAGATATCCCTGTAAAGAAGCCTTGGACTGCACCTACCACGTGGGCAGAACTTACCGATCTCCTCGACGGACAGGGCGTGGATCTAGTCAACATAATGGCGGAGGCGGGAGCTCGATATCGTGCTGGAACGAGAAGAACCGAGCCTCACCGGCTTGTGATTGGCTTTCCCTTTGCATCACGGATCGGACAGAAGCCTCAAAGATTGCACTGGCTAATGATCGACAAGATGCCATTGGCGGGCAGAAAGGAAAAACGGCATGGATTTAGGCCAAAAGAAGAAACACGCCGCCTCTGGGATCGACGTCTCGCTGTTTCGAATACAGCCCTTGGATGGCTGAAGACTGAAAACTGGGCTCCCGACCAGCTACAGTCTCGCGGAGGAGCTGAGGACAGGGTTAAAAAAAGCAAAATTCTTATTATTGGGGCTGGTTCTCTTGGGAGCGCTGTTGCTGAAAACTTGTGTCGAGCCGGCGCCCTTAAACTTAGCATCATGGATGGGGAGAAATTGAACATTGGCAATCTAACTCGACATGTCCTGACAATGGCTGATGCTGGACACAACAAGGCCGATGCCTTGGTGAAGAGACTCAACAGAATATCTCCTAACGCAAGAACAACCGCCGTGCCGTATGATTTCAAAGCAGAGATGAATGAAACTATCACTAAATCAATACGAGCTTTCGATGTCATTGTCGATTGCACCGGTTCGGATGATCTTCTTGAGCATTTAAGCTCATTCGATTGGCAGAGCGACAAACTTTTCATCAGTCTTTCGGTGACTTGGGGAGCGAATGGGTTGCTTGCTTTCTGCGCTCACGAGCAACACTTCCCGGTGGTAGATGCAAAATACCGCTTCGCTGAGGTCGACGCACCGATAGTCCGTCACGAGGACGCAAACGTAGAGGGCATCGGCTGCTGGCATCCCGTTTTCCCAGCTGATTCCGACGACGTTCAACAATGGGCGGCGCTCAGCAGCAAATTTATTAGATCTGCGATCCTCAATCCCGATCGACGTTTAACTTATTATCGTCGCGCCGATGATGGGGCGGTAGAGGTTATTAATGCTTGATTTTTACGGTATCACTTACAACAGCTTTGATGATCGCTTTTCTGTCATTTTGACCGATACAGCAATCCAGGCGATGGTGAATGCCTGCAGTGAGGCCGGTCGAAAGGAAACTGGCGGCATACTCATCGGCCACATTGAAAAAGACGGTCGGACTGCCGTAGTTCTAGAAGCTACACCAAAACCTAAAGACTCAACCTTTGGAGGATTTTGGTTCAAGAGGGGCTCTAAGGGATTGAGAAAGATACTCCTAGATCGATGGCAAGTCGGTAAACATTATCTCGGAGAGTGGCATTTTCATCCAAACGGATCGCCGCAACCTAGTAGTTCAGATTATGCCGCAATGGCAAAAATCGCAGCCGACAAACGATATCAGTCGCCGCAGCCAATTCTTGTTATTATAGGCGGAACCCCCCCGAAGCACTGGGAAGCGTCGGTAACCGTTAATTTGTTGTGCGAAGCACCATATCGGTTAGTTCGCGCAAACTACCCCAAATTATGAGATCAAATTTCTCTAGAAAAAATCAAAAAATTCATACGGCTAAATACGAATCCGGTTCTTTTGCGACATAACGCCGTGTCTCGCAAACGCATTTCACTTCTGCTTAGAACGTTAGAATCTCATCAGCTGCCGTCTTCGATGTTATTTGTGCTCTGCTTGGCAACAAGGGGACAAGAATGTAATTCAATATTCTAGTGGCATTTCAAAACCGATCAAATGGATACATGCCAATTTGCCATTGCTGCGGATTAATATTATTTCCTGTATTCCTTTTGGCTTCTTTTTCGCGCATTCTTTCTGCGCCAGCCGCCTTCGTATTTTCCTTTTTCTCGGCTTCAAGCTAAACGAGCAGAGCAAGGATGCCAGCGCTGCCGGAAATGCCCTGTATATATCAACGCAACAGCAATGTGCAAAGCCGTAGGGAAGGAATGGAGTAACTATAGTAAGAATGACGGCACAGAAGGCTTTCTACAGGCTCTAGAGGGGTCCCTTCGAATTAGAAGGGACCTATTGTCGGCGGGACCTAACGATCAGCGAGGAACTTGGATACACCCACAGGTTGCCATAAACTTGGCGCAGTGGTTGTCTCCAGAGTTCGCGGTTCAAGTTTCGGAATGGGTTGTCACATGGATGATGGCCATTGCGGAAAAGCAAAAAGAATATCCAGACTTCAATTCTTTATCTGAAGACGAAAAGCGTCTTTATCTTCGCGACCAAGTTTCGGCATCAAATAAACAGCTTGCTGCTTTCGCGAGCAAAGCTGGCGTAAAAACAGCGGTAGATTTTAGTATTTTTAACGCCAAGGGATTGCACGGGATGTATGAAGGTCGAGGCGTAAAGCAAATCCAGGAACATAAAGGCCTGCCTAAAAATGCCAAAATTCTCGATCATATGGGCAGTGCTGAACTAGCTGCGAATTTGTTCCGGATCACTCAGACTGGTGAACGACTGGTCAACGAAAATGTAAAAGACAAATACGCCGCCAATCACGCCCACTATGAAGTTGGCCGGATGGTTAGGCAGGCAATGATTGAAATGAGCGGGATACCGCCTGAAAATCTGCCAACTGCTCCAGACGTTAAAATACTCCAGCGCCAACGTGCGAAACAATTAAAAGGAAATGACGGCCCCAAGGCAATCGAACAGGTTGAAAGTCAGCCCACTCCGGTTGATCTTCGGAAAGACCTTTGGAAATATGCGTTGCTGATCATGGTGCAGAAACCGAATATGGAAATTACGACGACCGCGCTGATTGATGAACTACCACGCTACATTTCCATCCCTGACCACGCCACCAAGGCTAATGTCAGCCGTGGAGATTCAAAATTCAGCCAGCTTGTCAGAAATCTTACGTCTCACAAATACAGTAAAACCAATTTTATCTACAAAGGCTACGCGCAAGCAATCCATGGCGGCTTTCGAGCTACCGAAAAAGGTCGTTTGTTCGTCATGGAATACTTCAAAGACCGGATCGTTTGAGTTTTTCCACAGTTTTTCACAGTAGAACGAAAAAAGAACGGTATTACATATTGCCCTGACTGCGAATCACGTTATGACTCGTGATTGGTAGTCGCACCGTCGATTTCCTGAACCTCTGAACCTTGTAGCCTCTGATGGCGCGAGGGGCACGAGGCCCCTCGGAGGGCCAGACTCGCTCTGGCATCAGGAATAGGAGGTGTGGATATGAACAGGCGTGTATTCGTCCGTGCATATACCCGCTGGCGTTTCGCTCGCTTAGAGTATGTCATTGCACATACTCGACGTTGGCCTCACCAGTATTCGTTCGACTTTTGATAGGGTCATCTGAACGATAGCAACTGAAGGCGGTGCGGCTACTCTCCTTTCCACATTCGTGGAATGTTCCCCAACTAGGAATCGACGCGAGTCAGGTCAAGAAAATTCGCTATCTGCGGATTTTTCTGTCGCCAGACATGGCCATTGGGTCACACACGTATGTAGGTCCCATAATGAAGGCCAATTTAAATAAGCTATTCAATGATGTTGAGAGAAGATTAACTTTTTTTATCAGAAAGTTTTCGAACGCGTTTTCATTGGGAAAAAACGCTTCGCAAAGAAACTGGAATAAAAATAGTATGAACAGTATAAAATATAAGTCACAATTCATAGCGCGTGACTTTGCTGTGAGGGTTCGGCAGGTGCTAAAAAGAATCGGTCAAAGCGATGTCCGTTTTGAACCAAACTGGCTCGATCTCGCTTTTGACAATCACCAGGTCGTTTTTAATGTGCCGATCAGCGTTCAATCTAGCGTTCCAATAATAGTTTTGGAATATTCATACGATGAAGAGTCGGATGAAAAACGGGATATTGAAATCGACAATTTTGCTCATGCCCTCGTAATTCTATCCAAAGCACGTAAGCACCTTTGCAAATTCCAGCGGCAACTCATACGTTCAGCTATCGCAAAAATTGAGGAGGCGCGTGGCAACGGGCTGGACCTGCAACTGGAGAAAATGGCTTTTTGTCCATTTTCCGCGTCCGAAATCTCTACTTATTCATGGAAAGAACTCGTTGAGGATGTGACCGCAGATATGCACGTTCGCCATATAGATTATACGCTGCGATCATGTGTATCTTCTTTTGAAGTGAAAGATGATGATGAAATTGGGCAGGAGTTGGCAGAACTCTGCGAACAACATGTGGAGCTTCAAAAAGTCGCTGCAGAATTTGAAGCCATGAACGCTGACTTGGTGCTCGACACCATTACTCTGGACATTATGGAGGCAGAAAGGCTTGATAAAGTATCTATTTTGCGAGAATTACTGGTCAGTGAATCCGGAAGTATCACAATTAGAAAAGATGAAGATTCGGCTTTGGCTATTTCGATGGATCGAGGACACGTGAGTATTTTCCTAACCACATCGAACTTTGTTTGGAATGGTAAGGAAATGTGGTTCACAGATAAAAAGGGGGTTGGCATGATGATTAGTAGAAATATTGATTTTAGTGACCTTGCTGTTGGCAAGACGCTAGCCTCTCATGTCGATCATCCAGCTTTCAAATCACGCCCTATTAGCGGCAATGGCCGGGCAGGCCATTTGATCGATTTTGAATTAGACAGGGCGAATGTGTTTGACGCCTATGCCGGAACTATTCGGATCCAAAATAACTTGGCAGCCTGATTAAACCGAAGGGCATCGCGGCTGGCTAGACCGGCTTGCGATGCCCAGCTTGGGGTTACAAACCTAATCGAGCACCGACAACACCCCAAATTCGACCTTATAGCCGCATCTTCAAATCCAAATTATTTAGCCCGCTTATGCGATGTTGGGTAATGCAGGTCGCAAGGGCCTGCTGAGTAAAAAAATGGTGACGCCTACCGTCACGCGAGAAACCGTCGAGCATTGTCGCGATTCAATAGATTCTAGCGGACGGCGGGAAAATCAGATCATAGATGCGGAAGCTTCTTTCCGAGCCGGCTCCTCTTCCGGCTCATCCGAGCCACCACCAAGGGCTATGCAAATCAGCCCTCACCTCGATGGGATGAAGCGCATGGTGAGATAGCCCTCTACAATATGTCCCAAAAATCATGGGGATAAATCAGTGGAAAAACCCAAAATCGCAGTTGCCGACTTGATTCGAAACGGCGCTCGAGTCATGGTGCAAAATCGAAGCCACGAGAGGGTGCCACGGCAGGGTGCCACGGGGTTTTGAATCGCAGAGAAACCAAAGGTTTTTCAAGAGCTTAACTGTCCAACAGAAGTTGGTTGGGGTGGCAGGATTCGAACCTGCGCATGGCGGCATCAAAAGCCGCTGCCTTACCACTTGGCGACACCCCAACATTAGCGAGCCTCATTCTGGCGGGCCCCGCTGGTGAACGGGCCTATTATCCAGTTTGCCCGCAGGGGGCAAGAGGCAGTTATATCTAAGCTTCGAACAGTCTTTTGACCCAGCCGTGATTATCCGGTGCAATGCCGCGCTGGATATCAACCAGCCGCCGCTTCAATTTTTCGGTCAACTGGCCGGGACCACCGCCGCCGATGGTGAATTCACCCTTGCGGGACCGTACGGTACCGACGGCGGTCACAACCGCTGCCGTCCCGCAAGCAAAGGTTTCAACCAGCTTGCCGCTGGCGGCATCGGCCTCCCATCGGTCGATGGAATAGGGTTCCTCGACCACGGTCAGTCCCTCTTCCCGAGCCAAGGTCATGATCGAATCGCGAGTGATGCCGGGCAGGATGGTTCCACCGAGAGGCGGTGTGATAAGCCTGCCATCATCCATTGCGAAAAACAGGTTCATACCGCCCAGTTCTTCCACCCATTTATGTTCGGCGGCATCCAGGAAAACGACCTGATCGCATTCCTTTTCGATGGCTTCCGCCTGTGCAATGAGGCTGCCGGCATAATTGCCGCCGCATTTGGCCGCACCGGTGCCGCCCGGCGCTGCCCGGCTGTAATCTTCAGACACCCAGATCGTGATCGCCGAGGCGCCGCTCTTGAAATAGCCGCCTGCGGGGGAAGCAATCACCAGATACAGATATTCCTTGGCCGGGCGAACGCCCAGAAACACTTCGCTCGCAAACATGAAGGGACGGAGATAGAGGGAACCGCCCTCGACGGAGGGGAACCAATCGCGATCGATATCGACCAGCGCCTCCACAGAATCGAGAAAGGCCTGTTGCGGCAATTCCGGCATCGCCATACGACGGGCCGACGCCTGGAACCGTTTTGCATTTGCTTCGGGGCGAAACAGGGCCGTGCTGCCATCGGCGAGACGGTAAGCCTTCATGCCCTCGAATATTTCCTGGGCATAATGGAGCACCGAGGAAGCGGGATCCATCAGGATCGGCTCCCGTTTGGTGATCCTGGCATCGTGCCAGCCTTGCGCTTCGCTATAGCGGATCATGGCCATATGGTCAGTGAACAGGGTCCCGAAGCCAGGATTTTCCAACAGCCGAGACCGCTCGCTTGCCATCACCGGCGTCGCGCTCGGCTCCAGCTTGAATTCCAGGTTTTGATTGTCTGCCATATACTGCCGCTTTCGCTGTAATTCATGCCCACCAATGGAAGAATTGGAAGCATATCCAATTGTCTTGCAATCCCCTAATCAGCCTGTCAAGATACGTCAACATGACTGACGTATCTCGCACTGCAATTTCCCCCGGAGCCTCGCCCCTTTTTCTGCGTGAAGACGAAGTGCGCCGTGGCATCGAACTGCTGTATTTCGGCTATACCAGACTGACCAATGCGATCGACCGGGAACTGGCAACGCAGGGCCTGGGCCGGGCGCACCACCGCGCTCTATATTTCATAGCCCGCCAGCCTGGTCTGACCGTCGGCGAATTGCTGAAATTGCTGGCGATCACCAAACAGTCGCTTGGCCGCGTGCTGAAGGAATTGCAGGACCGGCAGTTCATCCTGACGTCCCCCGGTGTTCTCGACCGGCGGCAGAAATTGCTGCGCCTGACGGAAAAGGGTGCAAATCTGGAGGCCGAACTGTTTCGGCAATTGCGCCAGCGCCTTTCGTCCGCCTATGTTTCTGCGGGACAGGAATCCGTCACCGGCTTCTGGCATGTTCTGGAAGGCCTGATCCCGGAAAGCGATCGCAAGATGGTGTTCGACCTGCGCGGAGACAATCTCTGAGGCGATCGCCGGCGAGGCGCTTCCTGCGGTCACCAAATAATATCAAAATACAAGGCCAGCGAGACAGGCGCCAGGCACAGGATCAGGCTTCGCCGGCGGTATCGACCATCGCATGGGCAATCGCATCCTGGGGGCTCTTGTCGCTCCACAAAACAAACTGGAAGACAGGATAAAATCTCTCCCATTCCTCGATCGCCAGATCGACAATCGTCTGCGCCTGATCCAGACCCAGCAGTCCGCTCCCGCCGAGCAGGGTGGCATGGCGGAACAACAATATATTATTGTTCGACCACAGATCAAAATGACCCAGCCAGAGCTGCTCGTTGATCAGCCCCAATGTTTCGTAAATGGCCGTTTTCTTCTCATCCGGAACGCGGATCTCCGGCAACAGCAGAATCTGGAGGACATGATCTTCGTCTCGCCAGATCGCGCGCATCTGATAGCTCGTCCAGTTGCCCTTGATCTCGACCGAAAGCTCGTCGTCGCCGACATGATTGACCGACCAGCCGCGCGCTTCGAAAAAGGCCGCCAGCATATCGACGGGCGGTGCTTCGTCCTGATCAAGCTCTTCCCATTGGTCGTCAAGCATTACGGTTTCCAGATCCTTTGTAACTAGACGCTTAGTGGCGCAAGCACCGGATCAGGGCAAGGCAAGGCGCTGCCAGCCGTCACATTGATTGTGGGAACGCTGTGGATAATGAACGCCCGACCGGGCGGGATTCAGTCGCCGGTTTTCGGGGGCGCGGACTTGCGCGCGGCCGGTTTCGGAGCAGCGGCTTTTTGCCCGCTCGCCTTGCTCGCAGTCGCGCGTTTCGCCGCAGGCTTGCTTGCCCGAGCGGACGCGGCCTTTTCCAGGGCATCGATCCGTTTCTTCAGCGCGTCTGCTTCGGCCCGCGCCTTGGCCGCCATTTCCTTTACCGCATCAAATTCGTCGCGCGAGACAAAGTCCATCCCGCCGAACCATTCCTTGGCACGTTCGCGGGCACTGGATTCGGCTTCGCGCCCGACGCCGGCCACGGTCCCTGCAAGACCGTTCAGCACTTTGGAAAGATCGTCGAAAAAACGGTTCTGGCTCTGCATTTCATTAAACTCCGTCACTGGCCCGCCGGACCGGAAAAATATAATCTATATCTGGGTTCTCGCAGCCGGAACCACAAGGGTCTCTGCGCTTGGATTGAGCCAGTCGATCTCTTTATTGAGCGCCGCGGCGAAACAGAGCCA
>TARA_R110001599_G_scaffold261541_1_pt1 | contig 15359 bp, 11 predicted proteins | sample TARA_R110001599 | Tara Oceans TARA_R110001599 (sample SAMEA4398360) | marine metagenome | biome: Polar Biome; feature: [MES] marine water layer (ENVO:01000295) within the mesopelagic zone...; material: water (ENVO:00002006), including particulate matter (ENVO:01000060) such... | reverse complement strand
GATCGAATTAATAAATTAGAGAAGCCAATGTTTACGCCTTTCATTGAACTTTATGTCTTAGAAGAAATGAAGCAGTTGCGTATTGATTTCGCCAATCAAAAACGAGAGTTAATGCAAGAGGTTATGGATAGAGAGCACTCGGCTATTGACCGTGCGATAAACTATTCGAGCAATACCGTTACTTACTTCTTCTATCTTATTGCAGGTGCCAGCTCAGTAATGTTGTTGGTGGGTTGGAATTCATTAAGAGAAATAAAAGAACGAGTTCATACGCTTGCGGATGAAGAAATATCTAAATTAGTATCAGTCTATGAAGATCGCTTGTATGCAATAGAAAAACAGTTGAATCAAAAAACCCAACATATTGAAGAAAACAGAGAAGAAATAGAGCTGACTCAAGGTATTCAATCCTTATGGTTACGTGCGGCACAAGATACCAATGCCTCGAGTAAGATTGAAATATATGATGAAATCTTAAAGCTTCGTCACGATGACTGTGAAGCGTTGACCTATAAGGCAGACGCCGTTTTAGAGTTAGGTGAACCTCAGTGGGCCGCCAGCCTTTGTCATCAGGCGCTAAAAATTGACCCTGAAAATAGCCATGCTTTTTACCAATTGGCATGTGCCTATACAGCCCTAGGGCATTACGATGATGCCTTAAAGTATCTAAATGAAGCTGTTTCAGGAAAAGAAAGTTATCGAGATGACATTCTTTGTGATGAAGCCTTGAAGCCTTTAGTTGAAGATCCAATATTTGAGGGCTTTTCTGAGCATTGGGGTATCAAGGTCGTTTGATGTTTCGTGTTGAAACCTTATATCTCCGTTTCAAGAGGGTGACCTGTGCAAGCCTAGGTCACTCATTTTATATTCAGGTTAATAGAGTAAGTTACTTAAAGTTGTGGTTTAGGTAAGGCGTGGGCTACACCTTGATGGCAATCAATACAGGTCTTGCCTTCAACTTTTTCAGGGGCATGGCGCTTAGCGGTACGCCTGTCTTGCAAGCTAGCATCCATTCGCTCGAAATCGTGACAGTTTTTGCATTCTCGTGAGCCAGTCTCCGACATCTGATCCCAAACTTTCTGAGCTAAAGCAGGTCTGTGCTCCTCGAAGTTTTCTAGAGTGATAGTGCCCACCAGTTTGTGGTAAACATCTGCGCTTGCCTTTATCTTGGTAATGATTTTGGGTATCGTTTCGTGAGGAATATGGCAGTCGGCGCAGGTCGCTATAGTGCCGGTGCGATTCTTGAAATGCGGAGACTCATGGTATTCCTCGACGATAGTATCCATGCCAATATGACAGCCATAGCAAAACTCATTCGTGCTTGTATAGTACATAGCACCATTATAAACGGGTAAAGCCATCAGGCCGATGAAGAAAAGAACGAAGCCGCCAAGTGGTATACCCAGATACCACTTGGAAGACGGTCTTTCCCACAACTTAGCTAGCCTTTGTCTTAAACCCATCATCTTGCTCCTTGTAAATAATTAATTGGCGACTATTGTTGGCTGGCATAATATTCAGCCAAGGCTTGAATATGTTCATCTGATAATGACTTAGAGACCTCTGTCATTTTTTTATCTCCAATGCGTGAGCCATTTTTATAGTTGTTCATTTCTTCGATGATATAAGCTTTCCATTGGCCAGCGAGTATGCCTGAATCGTCGTCTGCTAGGCTGCCTCCTTCTGTATGGCATCGAGAACAGTAGCTGTCATGAAGCACTTTTCCTTTCTTGGCGAGTTCAGGGTTAAAGGCTTGTTTGATAGGAGTAAAAGTTTGTGAAGGATAATGGTCGATAATCTTTTTGAAGTCAGCGTCTGATAGCTCTTTCATTATCGACTTCATGTCCTCGCCTTCGTAGGTGCGCGCTACACGAAAATCATCAACATATGCCAAAAGGCTTGTCTCAAGAGCAAAGGCAGAAAAGCCATTGATAACGGGGACATTTTTTTTAGTCGGATTATGGCAGCTGTTGCAAGATTCTATTAACTCGTCAGCTGATACGGATTGAAAGCTAACGAAGCTTGATATGGTAATGCATAGGCCTAGAGCGAGCTTTAATGGGGAATGGCGTAGCATAAAGAGTCACCTCAACGTTCTATATTGTTATTTTATCTCTACTATAGGGTATTGATATTCAGCCTGCCATAGTGAAAATTGCTTAATTCTTGTTCTAAATCAAGAACGGATTAAATTCTTCGAGTTAGACTTTTACGCATAGGTGAGATGATTAAGTTAGGGCTTATCTAGTAAATTTTAACGATTAAAAGTTTTATTTACTGGTATGAACAGCTGAGGATGTACAGCTCATTATAAAAATAAAAAGTAGGAGGCATCTTATGACTTATTATTACAATAGTTGGCACAGGCTGTTCATACACCTGTTTTTAGTGTTAAGCGTATTAGGCCTAGCTGCTTGCAGTGATGGTGATAACGGACAGGCAGGCGCTTCGGGGGAAGCTGGTATTCCAGGTAAACCTGGCGCAGAACCTAGCGAAATTGTGGCAAGTTTTGACTCGGCTAGCATCGCAAGTGATGGTTCCTTATCAGTACAATTCTCTGTGGTCGATGAGGCTGGTTTTGCCTACCCTTATTTAGCAAGTAACCAGGTGCGATTTACTATTGCCAAACTGCTGGCTGCGGGATCAAAAGGCGCAGGCGAGCCAAGTTCTTGGCAAAGCTATGTCAACCGAACAGAGGCAGCGCCGACTGATCCAAGTAAAGGTTCTGGCACAGAAGCGACCAATCAGGCGACATCCGAATCCAACGGCACATTCACAAATAATGCTAATGGCAGTTATCGCTATGTTTATAATACCAATTTAAAATCTGTTTCTAGCCCTTTGGCAGTAAGCTATAGTGCCGATGACACCCATCGTGTTGCTATTCAGATTAGCGGTGGTGGCATTCCCGAAGCGAATGCATTTTACGATTGGCAACCTTCGACTAGCCTGACGACAGGTATACTTTCCAAAAATATGGTTTCCACCGAAACATGTAATAGCTGCCATGGAGAGCTCGCGATTCATGGCGGCGGTCGTAAAGACATCGAGTATTGTGTGACCTGTCATAACCCCGGCTCGGTAGATGCGAATAGTGGTAACACTGTCGATTTCTCTGTCATGATTCACAAAATTCATTTTGGCGAAGAGCTACCATCCGTGCAAACAGGCGGAGAGTATGCAATTTGGGGTTATCGTGATAGCAAGCATGATTATTCAGAAGTCGTTTTCCCTCAGGACCCTAGAAATTGTCGCAGCTGTCATGATGAAAACAACAGCCAGACCCCGGATGCCGATAACTGGATGATGTTCCCCACGGCAGAATCGTGTGGCAGTTGTCACGATGATGTGAATTTTGAAACGGGTGTCAACCATGTTGCCGGTGCGAGGACTAATTCAGAATGCTCGACCTGTCATGTTGGTGGTGACACTAATCAACTTCGTGTTGATAAAGTGCATAATATTTCCGGTTATGTTGATGCAAAAGACTTAATGGCCTTGAGAGTAGAAGGAAGCTCTCTTGATGCGACTAATAATGATGTCCAATTAAATTTTTCCTTGATCAACCCAAGTGATAATACGGTGTATACCCAAGCGGCTTCAGCAATGAACTTTTTGGGTCGTGCCCGTTTATATCGTAATCCTGTTAATGCAGACACCGGATTTTCAGACTCTTTCAATTTCTTTGATATCACCTCTTTAACCCCTGATGGTGCAGGCCTGTATACACTGGATACCAATATCGTGCTGGCAGCAGACGAGGTACTGGCTTTTAATACCCGCATGCGAGTCTGTACTCACCCCAAAAATGGTGGCCTTTTAGACTGTGCGGATCCTGATGCTGAAAATGCTGGTGTGACACCAGTTTGGGGGAATGTAGATGCCTCCGGCGCGCTCGTTGATAGTGACGATGAGCTAGCGATGGGTGCGGTCTATGAACGTTGTGAAACCTGCCACGCTGATCCAACTATTGGGGTGCATGGTGGTGACTATTCATCGCTACAGCAATGTAAAACTTGCCATAACAATTCATTCTTACGCACCGTCGGTAACCTTGATTTGAAATTCATTATTCATGCCTATCATGCTGGAAACTTAGATGATGGCGCGGGTGGTAAGGAGAGCGTTCATTATCCTGATAGCATTAGTGATTGCAGTCAATGTCATAGCAATGATCAGCTAGATTTACCGATCTTAGCCAACAAGTGGGCACCCGAAACAGCGACCGGTGTCTTTACCAGTAGCACCGCCTTTGTTTGTGCTTCGTGCCATTTACAGACTCAGCCTGGGGCGATTGATGTCGGTAATCTTGCTGCACTACCAACGGCTGACCAGTCCCTAGTCGGGCATATGATTCAGAATGGCGCAATCTTTAATGGCTCTCAAGCCGCGGCAAATGTCACAGAATCTTGCGCTGTCTGTCACTCAAGTGATTCGCTTGCGGCCATAGATTCTGCTCACGGCCAATTGGATTAAATAAGGATATTAGGCCCACTTTATGTGGGCCTTCATTCGTACCTAGCTGTTTAAATTACAGAGTTTGATCATGAAAAAATCTTGTTTGGCGCAGATAATCACTCCATGCCTCTCACTATGCTTTGCTCTGTTTGGCTCAGACGTTGTCGGAATTGGGTCTAGTAGCGATCAGCCTAATAGCGAAACTCAGCCATACACAGCGATACAAATTGAGAAAATTCTGGATAAAAAGTTCGCCAAAGGTGATTACTCCAGAACCGGTGCAGACCAGTGCTTGCGCTGCCATGATCAAACATCCGAGCAGAACGCGATGGGCATTTTTAAGAATATCCATGGCAGTCGGAAACAGCAAGGAAGTCCATTTCAAAGCTTGCAATGCGAGGCATGTCACGGGCCAGCGGGAGATCATACAAAATCACGCATACGTGAGGGTGAACAACGAGAACCAATGATAACGTTTGGTCGGCATTCACCGGTACCTGCAGAAAAGCAAAATAGCGTTTGTTTGTCCTGCCACAAAGATTCACTTAGTCACGACTGGCAGGGTAGTCAACATGAGCAGGCTGATGTCGCCTGTGCGAGTTGTCATTTGGTACATCAAGCGCATGACCCTGTTCAGCAGCAGGCTACCCAGCTTGAAACCTGTGGATCTTGTCACCAAAGCCAATTCGCTTTGAGTCATCAACGTTCCAGTCATCCTATGTTAAATGGACAAATGCTCTGTACAGATTGTCACTCTCCTCATGGTTCAATGAATGAGTCTGCCTTGAAAAAAACGACCGTCAATGACAATTGCTATAGCTGCCATGCAGAAAAACGAGGGCCACTTCTCTGGGAGCATGAACCGGTAACGGAGGATTGCAGTACTTGCCATAATCCTCATGGTTCAGTGAACCCCGTGTTGTTGACCAACAGGCCGCCGCAGTTATGCCAGTCTTGCCATAGTTCAGCAGGGCACCCATCGGTTCCCTATGCAGACAACAATACCAATTCTCCTTCAGCTGCTTTTGTGTCTGGGAGTAGTTGTATGAATTGCCATAGTCAGGTGCATGGCAGCAATCATCCATCCGGCAATACCTTTCAGCGTTAAGTTATGAGGCAAAGCGTTATGCTCAAAGAAGAAGATAAAGCCTTTCATAAACGTGTGGTCAGACTTGTTAAGCTTTCAAGCGTGCTGTGTCTTGTTTATCCCCCATTACTTCTGGCGAGTTATGGTATTGATCAGGCTAAACTTGAAAGTATCGATATCTCAAAGTGGCGCTGTAAATTCTGCCCTGATGAAGGAGGTATTAGCGGCTCTGTAGAAGGCTTCTTTGGCTATAGCGAAGAGGGGATTTCACAGCGCTTTAAAAACTCAGAAGCGGAAGGCGAGCAAGGGCAAGTCTCTATAAATGCCGACATTCTAAATACTACGGCCACTGACCAGACGCGCTATGTTTTTGATGGCCTTGGAAAGGATAATGTTCGCTCTGCGATTGGCTACAAAGATTACGATGATTTGCAAGCCAAGATAGCTTATTCGCGCACTAATCATTATTTTGGCGAAGGCACGATGACCTTATACCCAGATTTGGGATCGGAAAATTTAGAGCTGCCAGCTACCTGGCTGAACCAAAACGCTACAGGGGCGATGGATTTTTCGACACTGTTTCCCGTTCCGAATTACCAGCAAAGAGAGACGCTCGAAACTGAAGTACGCAATATGTTTGGTGAACAGGCATGGGAGTTATCGGTACATTTCAGGCAGCAACTTCGCTCAGGCACAGGTTGGACATCTGGTAGCATACTCAACGATGTGATCGCCTTACCGGAGGCGCGTAATGACCAGCTTCGTGAACTGACCGTCAATGTGGTCATACCTTTCGATTTTCGCCTGGGTGATGGGCAAAACGGTAGCGGTAATGTCGGTCTTGAATATTTCAGATCTGAGTATGATAACGATCGTGACAGCTTGTCTTGGGATAATCCGTATACCCCAGTGATTGCGGGTTCAGATCGTGGACGTTTGGCCTCATCGCCGGATAATCAATTTCGAAGCTGGCGCTTCTTTGCGCAGTATAATCTTGAGCAACACCGTTTTGAATTGTCCTATGGTCAAGGGCGGGGAGAGCAGGATGACGACTACCTTGCGTATACCACGAACCCATTATTGATCACCCAAGCGCTGCCTAAAAATAGCTATCAAGGTGAAATTGAAACTCAAAATACGCGTTTGAAATGGGATTACCGAATTAACCCTCAATGGCAGTTAAAAACGCGATATAGCTTTAATGAGCGTGATAACGTCTCGGAAGTTTTACAATATCAGCCAGTTTTTACCGATAGCCTGATTCAAGGCACAATTGAGAATCTTCGTTATAGTCATCAAAAAAGTGATCTGGATATTAACCTCGATTGGCGTGTTCGTTCTCAAACCCGTTTTGGTTATCACTACGAATATCAACGTTTTAAACGTCAAAAAGAATCTACCGGTGAATATGCTTCCAATGCCTTGTCATTTTACTGGAAAGAACGCTGGACTTCGGATCTTAAAACACGGGCTAAAATTCAAGTTGAAGAGCGAGACCAGAAACACCACGATACAGCCAACGCTGCAGTCGATAATTCCTTATATCGCGACTTCACCTTGGCAGACCGTTTAAGAAATGCTGCAGAATTCAATATTGAATGGCAATTCACAAGGAATGTACAGCTTTCAACTAATGCTGTTTTTCGAAATGACGATTTTGAAAATACCCAGATTGGTGTGACTGAATCGGAGGATAGATCCCTCGGCTTTAATCTAAATTGGCAAGTGAATAGAGACCTTTCAACAAGTGCATCTTGGCAGCGAAGTTGGATGTCATGGATGATGGCCGGGAGTGCACAGCAATCTGTACCTACTTGGAATAGCACGCAAGATGATCAGTATGACGTATTGACTCTAGGGGTGCGTCGCTCAGGATTGAATAATAATACAGTGAGCGTGGGCATAAATTATACCTATGTCACGAGTGAAGGAGAGACAGAGCTAGGTTCAAGTAATCAGTATGATGAACTCAGCAGTGACGGCCACACCCTGCTTAGCTATCTGAGTTATCAATGGCGACCTCAATGGCAGCTTCGGGTCGAAGCACTATATGAACGTTACCAGTCTGATAACCCGACTTTACTTGCTGTGAACTCACTACCTAGAGTAATTGGAAATGCTATTCAAGACGAAAATTACAGTAATTGGTTGTTTGGTCTGCGTTTGAAATATCAGATACCGGAATAGACTTTTATAGTGGAATTCAAACGTATTGATACAAGTCAATGAGAAAGTTTTCTAGCACACTCAGAATGAGGAACTATAGCTATTTGGTGATCTTGAAGTTTGAAGTGAAAAATAAAATAAAAAAATGATGAGGATAAAAAAATGGAAAAGTCACAAATTACTGAAGAGATGATTTTTGAATGCTTCGCGGCTGCAACGCCCAGCTCCGATAGTCGTGAAACTGCTAAGTCTTTTGTCGATGTTGAAATGTATGAAAATCAGATTATGTACCCTGAGTTTGCGCGCTGGGCAGAAAAAGCAGGTTATCCTAAGTTGGCCACATTATTTAGAAAAGTGGCAGGGGAAGAGAAACTGCATGCGATCTGGTTACGTGAGCTTTATACAGATATGGGTACGCCAATACGTGGTGAAGATACAGCACGCGCGATTAGCGCACTCGAAACCATTCGTGATAATTGCGACCAATTGATAAAGTTAAATCCTGAAGCAGTGATTGAAAAAGCGCTTAAAGTGGCGATCATGGTTGAAGAGCGCGAAGCGGTGGATATCTATCCTGAGTTTCGTGACAGAGAACTTGAAAATGGCAATCATGAAGCTGCAGCAGTTTACCAACGTGTGGTAGATTCTGAAAATCAGCATATGAATTGGTTTAAAGCGGCTTTGAGTGAATTTACTACATCTCAGTCGCAACTAGTGAATGCATAAAAACGGCCTTATTTTGACTAAGGCAAGTACTATCAAACCTGCTATCCGGTGGTGGCAGATATTTAATCCTGCCATTTATCTGATTTCTATACTTCCGGCGATTGTTGTGATCTTGCTCGCGGGCCAAAATGAAGTGTGGGAGTCGGGATTGATCGTCGCAACCTGTGCCGTTGTCTTGTTGCAGCATGCGATCAATCTTTTTAATGATGTTAGTGACTGGGATCGTGGTGCCGACATCGAGAAAATGGACTCTTGGGTGCGCCTATTTGATGGCGATACCCGACCCGTTCAGATTCAAGCAGTGATTAGTTTTGTGGCAGGAGGAGTTATTGGGCTGGCGGTGCTGTTTCTCTGTGACAAGTTATGGATCGTCTTTATTGCACTACCTCTCATCAGTCTTGGTTATTTATATAATGCAGGGAAATCTCCTCTCTCTTATTCGTGGATGGGAGAATGGGTTACCGGTATCTGTTATGGCGGTGTATTTGGTGGTTTATGGCTGGTAGCGGGTTTACAGCTTAATGTATCTGCTTTAATGGGTATAATCGCTATTGCGGCACTCGCTATGTCATTGCTGTTATCTCATCAGAGTCCACAGTTAGAAACCGATCGTAATGTAGGTAAGCATTCATTTTGTGTGCGCTACGGCAAGAAGAAAACCAAACAGGTGTCGGTAGGGTTATTTACGCTTTCTTTGCTGTGTATTTATTTCGGTGTTTTTTTCAATTCAGACGTTTCAAAACCCCAATACGCGGTATTGACAATCATATTATTTTTTAGTCTATCTCTGTTGAAATTTGGGCCCAATCCCAAACGAATACTCATGATAAGTTCTGCTCTGGTACTAGGTATGACGATATTGTCCTTATTTGCCCAAAGCCAACAGGTCATTATTTAATGAAGCATCGGCTTTCCAACACCTTCGGTAAAAGCAAGGTCAGTATTGAAGAGCGAGAAAGATTAGTTCGCAGTGTGTTCGATCGAGTCGCCACTCGCTACGATGTGATGAACGACTTAATGAGCATGGGCATGCATCGGCTTTGGAAGTGGTATTTTTGTAGGCAAGTAAAAAAAGTACAAGGAGATGTATATGTCGATCTTGCTGCGGGCACAGGGGATATAGCGGAAGCACTTATAGGTCACTACAGGAATGTAGTGCTTGTCGATCCGTCTGAAAAAATGCTCGAAGTTGCTGAACAACGCCTTGGCAAATCTTGCCGTTATATCATTGCAGCAGGAGAAAACTTACCTTTAAACGATAACAGCGTGGATGTGTTAACGATTTCTTTCGGAATCCGCAATGCCACCGATATAAAAAAGTGTTTACAGGAAATAACACGGGTGCTTAAACCCGGAGGTTCATTGTTCTGTTTGGAATTTAGTACACCTTATCCATGGTTAGCGCCATTTTACAACGCTTGGTCAAGGCTTGTAATTCCCAGATTGGGCGCTGCTGTTGCAGGCCATCCTGATGCCTATCAGTACTTAATAGAATCTATTAGAGAATTTCCCGCGCAAGAAGAAATGAGTGAGATATTGCGAGCTTCTGGTTTGGATAATGTTTTCTACAGTAATCTGACATTTGGCATTGCTTGCATACATAGAGGTGTGAAAAGACGGGTAATTGTGTCTGAAATCCAATTTGACTGAATACTAACTATTGGCTCTGGAAAATCGTGCACGGTAAGCGCTGGGTGTCATATTGGTAAAGCGTTTAAACAGCCTGATGAAAGAAGCAAAGTTCTCATAACCAACTTGGTGTGTAATGGATTCAACGCTATCTTGAGAGCTTTCCAGTCTTTTCTTTGCGGCTTCAATACGAAGATGCTGAATATATTGAATAGGTGTCTCGCTGGTTGCCGCTTTAAACCTTCGTTTTAATGTTCGCTCCGAGAGTTTGGCTTGTTCAGATAAATCCCGAACACTTAAGGCTTCATTAAAATGGCTATCAAGCCAGTCCTGTAATGCCAAAATGCGCTCATCTTGATGATATCGCTTTCCTGGGATACTGCTGTATACCGCTTGGCTACCTCTTCCCATATCAATGACATAGGATTTAGAGCTGGCTTTCGCGATCTCGTAGCCACAGTAGCGTTCTATTAAATACAACGCCATATCGAACCATGCCATACCGCCACCGGAACAGAAAATCTCGCCATCGGTGGTAATCATTTGGTCTGCCTGTAGATCGACTAACGGGTAGCGTCTTTTAAATTCTTCGACAAAGCCCCAATGTGTCGTGGCTTTTTTATGATCTAGTAATCCGGATTCGGCCAATAAAAAAGCCCCGGTACAATTACTGACAATGTCAGCGCCTTGTTTATGCATTTTTACTAGCCAAGGTAGTACTTTTTGATTCAGCTCCAGCGTTTGAGTGATATCGCCAGCGATGGTGGGAATGATTAGCAAATCCGTTTTTTCTACATCAGCTATGTCATGATGGGCTGAAATAGTTAGGCCATTAGCGCACTTTACGTCTTTGCCGTTGAGAGTGGCAATACAGACCTCAAACTCTTTCTGTATGGAAGTGCCTTGAATATAATTCCATGTGACACCAACAGAGCTGAGCAGGTCAGACATGCCGGTAATTGCCGAAGCGAATGCATAATCAAAACCTAAAATCGTAACGTGTCGCATACTTTAAGTTAGCCTTTATTTAGGAGAGTTTATGTGGCGTAAACAGCATATATTATGTCATATAAGACGATTAAAGAAGTCTGTAGGATATGAGAAAGTGAATTATGCGTATTCTTGTTCAAATGAGCTTCAAATCCGACCCAATTAAAGCCAAACCAAATCAGAAAAACAGGTTAAATTTATGACTGCTTTAGATGCTAATAATGCCTTATTAAACGATCGTGATGTTCAATTTCAACTCTATGAAGTGCTTAACACAAATGAACTAACCGAGCGTGAACGATTCACAGAGCATAGTCAGGAAACCTTTAATGCGGCCTTAGCAACCGCTAAACAAATTGCCGAAGATCTATTTGCGCCGCATAACGCCAAGCTTGATAGCAATGAGCCAACATTTGATGGCTCTAAAGTGTCGATGATGGAAGAGGTGAAGCTCGCTTTTCAGGGCTTGGCCGATGCCGGATTTATAGCAGGGCGTAATGATTTCGACGAAGGCGGCATGCAGCTTCCTGAAGTAATTATGACCATGTGTATGGGCTACTTTACCAGTGCCAATGCCTCCACCAGTGGTTATCCTTTTCTGACCATTGCAGCGGCAAATTTAATTAAAGCCTTTGCGAGTGATTCTCTTAAACAGCAGTTTCTACCTTCCATGTTAACAGGTCGATTCAGTGGCACTATGGCGATGACAGAGCCTGAAGCGGGTTCATCTTTAGCGGATATTCGTACCCAGGCCAAGCCGGTTGAAGGCCAAGACTACTATCATCTTAAAGGCAGTAAAATGTATATATCAGGTGGCGATCATGAACTTACCGATAATATTGTGCATTTAGTGCTAGCGAAAATTGAAGGTGCGCCTGCTGGTGTAAAAGGTATCTCCTTATTCCTCGTGCCGAAATTCACTTTGGATGCCGAGGGTAATCCTGATCAGCGAAATGACGTCGCCCTAGCGGGTCTAATCCATAAAATGGGTTATCGCGGCACTACCTCAACTGTGTTGTCCTTTGGTGAAAAAGAATCCTGTGTCGGCTATTTAATTGGTGAACCCCATCAGGGTTTACGTTATATGTTCAAAATGATGAATGAAGCGCGTGTTGGTGTTGCTATGGGCGCGACTATGATCGGTTATCGTGGTTACCTTTATTCTCTCGGCTATGCGCGAGATCGAATTCAAGGCAGGCTTCCATCTCAAGGAGCGAGTTCAAAAGCCGTGTCTATTATTCAGCATGCTGATGTACGGCGTATGCTTTTGGCGCAGAAGTCTTATGTCGAAGGTGGCTTGTCTTTGTGTTTGTACGGATCATCATTGTTAGACGAGATACATACCAATCCAGAGGCTAAAGTAGCTGAAAACTCACTGGCTTTATTAGATTTACTGACACCCATTATTAAATCATGGTGTTCAGAGTATGGCCCGAAAGCGAATGATTTAGCGATACAGATTTTAGGTGGCGCAGGTTACACCCGTGAATATCCTGTCGAACAATACTGGCGTGATAATCGCTTAAATCCAATCCATGAAGGTACCAACGGCATTCAAGCCTTGGATTTAATGGGGCGTAAAATTTGGCAGAATAACAGCCAGGGTTTGGTGCTTCTTAATCAAGTAATGATGCAGGATATGCTTAAGGTTGATAGTGAGAACGAACGTTTAGCACCTTGGGTAGCGAGTCTTAAAGACGCGCTTAAAAAAGTTCAGCAGGTGACGCAACAACTTGCGGGCGATATGCAAAAAACCTCACCCGATCAAGTGTTGGCTAATGCTACTTGCTATTTGAACATGCTGAGTAAAGTCGTGGTGTCATGGTTGTGGTTGCGCCAAGCGCTTGCGGCTCAAGCAGGTTTAGCTAAAACAGCAGAATCCGATCAAGAATCGCAAGACTTTTATGATGGAAAACTACAGGCAGCTCAGTATTTTTTCCACTGGGAGTTACCCTTAATGCATCATGATGCACAATTATTATTAGCTAGAGATGACACCTGTTTTGAAATGCGTGATGGCTGTTTTTAGACCAAAGACAAGGTTAAAAGATGACCCCCTCCTAGCCTCCCCCTTGAAGAAAGGGGGAGGGATAAGCGGTGAAGGGGGTCTGACCCTATCTGAAAAAACGAAAGTAATAGAAATTAGATTTTAAGTAAGACGCGTTAAGAAGAAAAGAGGGTCTTACCCCACGGTAGGCATAGCATGGAGGCATAGCATGGGGTCAGGCATAGCATGGGGTCAGACCCCGACCGCATCGCTTAAGTAATTTTTCTCAAAAAAGGTAAAAAATATGTCGATGATTAAAGTTGAAAAAGAAGGCCATATTTTAAAAATAGCGATGGCCAGGCCGGAAAAATACAATGCTTTTACTGTCGAAATGTATCATCAAATTGCTTTGGCCTACGGTCAGCTAAACGATGATCCTGAGTTGCGAGTCGGTTTATTCTACGGAGAAGGTGATCATTTTACCTCAGGCCTTGAGCTAACAGACTGGTCTGCAACCCTATCGGCAGGAAAGTTACCAGAGCTCCAAGCAGGTGCGATAGATCCTTTCGCCTTAGCAGGCCCTAAATTAACTAAGCCAATTGTGATGGCTGTTCAAGGTTATTGTTATACCTGTGGTGTTGAGATGATGCTTAATACCGATATTCGTGTTGCAGCTAAGGGTACGCGTTTTGGCCAGCTTGAAGTGAAGCGAGGTTTTTATGCTTGCGGTGGTGCAACGATGCGTTTGCAAAGAGAGCTTGGTTGGGCAAATGCTCAGCGCTATTTATTAACCGGTGATGAGTGGTCAGCAGAAGATGCTTACCGTATGGGTATGGTTCAAGAATTATGTGAGCCTGGCGAGCAATATGACAAAGCATTTGCTATCGCAAAGAGTATAGCGAACGCAGCACCTCTAGGTGTTCAGGGGAGTTTGAAGTCTTCCCAGATTGCTCGTGATGAAGGTGAACGTGCAGCCATTGATCGTTTATTTAAAGACCTGTTACCTGTAATGGCTAGTGAGGATATGAAAGAAGGTATTCAGTCTTTTGTGGAACGGCGACCAGCTGTCTTCAAAGGGCGATAGTCTGGATTGGTAGTGCGGGATTTAATTCAGAAATGGACGCTTTACTTCTTTGTTAGAATTGAAATAGATGTTTAAGAACTCATATCTGAAATTACTTCGCGGCAGAAATATGGGTGAGGGAAATAAAAAGGGGCGAGACAATGTATCATTGTTCGCCCCTTTTGCTTGTGCTTTAAGTCTTAGTTTTGGATAACCGTGACCTGTTGCAAGTTGATAGTATCTTCCATGCCGGTAGCGCTTACCCTGAATGGCGCCACAATCATGATGCCATTAGCTAATCCTGAGCCAACGTTTGCATTGATAGTTATCACCTGACTTGCGCCACTTGCCAGCGAGCCCAGCGCCCAAACGGCTTCTTGAGTCGGGTTACAATTACAGCCAGTGGGACTAGGTTCTGCGTCTGTGGACCATGAAAAACTTAATTCATCGGGAATACGTAAAAGTACGCTTACATCGTTCAAGGGAAGACCATAATTATTGGTCACAGTGATGGTATAAGCTAAAACTCCTTCAGAAACGACAGGATTAGGTGTCGTTGCAATATCTATAGTTAATTGAGGTGCACTTCCAGAATTTTTTGCAACCGAAACTGCAAATTCACTCCGCTGATCGACCTCAAGCCCGCCATTGTGGCTTAGCTCTGTTAACAATTTGAGTGTGTCGCCAGCTGTTACAGCATCGGCTATCACTACTACCTCTCGGTGTAAGGCGCTGCCAGAATTCAAAGACGCAACGTTCCAAACTACTTCTCTTGTACTTACTTCTGTACCACCATCACTGATGGTACTTACTGAGACACCTTCAGGTAAGTAAGCTCGTAACGTGACCGAGCTTAACGTACTGTCAGAGGTATTACTGAAATCCAGCTGGTAGGTGAAGGTTTCGTTGGGCACGACTGGGTCCACCGAAGAGTTCACAGCAAGGTCAGTTGATGGCGTATTGTAGATCGCGACCGTATTCAGCATGTTAATGGTGTCACCTAAATCAGTTGCTGTGACACGAACCGGCGTTGAAATAAGATTACCACTTAATACGCTAGCGACGAGGGTATCAACAGTAATGGTACGGCTTTCTCCGGAGGCGAGAGTACCTAAACTCCAGAGCGCTTCATTGGTTGGCCTGCAGTTACTGCAACCGGTAGGATTAGGTTCGGCATTCGCAGACCATGAAAAGCTTAATTCGGCAGGAACACGTAACTGAACTCTCACATCATCTACGGGTAGAAGTGAGGT
>TARA_R110001599_G_scaffold12658_3_pt1 | contig 15380 bp, 6 predicted proteins | sample TARA_R110001599 | Tara Oceans TARA_R110001599 (sample SAMEA4398360) | marine metagenome | biome: Polar Biome; feature: [MES] marine water layer (ENVO:01000295) within the mesopelagic zone...; material: water (ENVO:00002006), including particulate matter (ENVO:01000060) such as...... | reverse complement strand
TCGTGACCGAACAGGCGAAACCTTATTTATTGATGCTCGCCAAATGGGCACGATGATGAGTCGAATACACAAAGAATTGACTACAGAAGATATCGCCAAAATCGCTCAAACATATCACGCTTGGCGTGGTGAAGAAAAAGATGGTCAGTATCAAGACGAAGCTGGTTACTGCAAAGCAGCAAGCCTAGATGAACTGAAAGCTAATGATTATGCGCTCACGCCAGGGCGTTATGTCGGTGCCGCTGTTATTGAAGATGACGGTATTCCATTTGAAGAAAAGATGAAAGAGCTAAGCCAAGCCCTTTATAGTCAGATGAACAAAGCAGAAGCGCTAGATAAAACCATTCGCCAAAATCTTGAGGTATTGGGTTATGGCGAGTAATTGGTCGAGAGGTGTGCTGGGAGATATTGCCGAAATTGTAATGGGGCAATCTCCTGAGGGAATTAATTGCAATGAGGTTGGAAGAGGTATACCTCTGTTAAATGGACCAACAGAGTTCGCTTACAGGTATCCTTTGCCAAAACAATATACAACGGACCCTAAAAAGCATGCTGAAATAGGTGACTTACTATTTTGTGTAAGAGGCTCAACAACAGGCCGCATGAACTGGGCTGACCAACGCTATGCGATTGGAAGAGGTATTGGTGCATTCCGTCATAAGTTAGGAGCAGAATACCAAGCATTTTTACGCGCTTTAATTGAATATAAATTGCCAGCCTTGTTGAGCAGTGCGACAGGGTCAACTTTTCCAAATGTAAGTCGCAACCAGTTATTGGATTTGGAAGTAGAAATACCTTCTGACGAAGAAGCATTAAAAATTTCTAATTTAATAGACACTTTTGATAATAAAATTTATTTAAACCACCAAATCAACCAAACACTAGAACAAATGTCGCAGGCACTATTCAAAAGTTGGTTTGTTGATTTCGATCCAGTTATTGATAACGCTCTTGAAACAGGTAATGAAATACCTGACGAACTGCAAGAACATGCTCAACGTCGCCAAGCACAAATTGCAAAACTTGATCATCAACTTCTACCTGATGATATTAGCCAGCTATTTCCAAGTGAGTTTGAGCTTACTGAAGAGTTGGGGTGGGTGCCTAAGGGTTGGGAGATCGGAAGCTTTGGAGATATTGCATCTCACATTCGAATGAACGTAAAACCAGAAGAAATAATTGATGAGCATATGTATGTCGGGCTTGAACATATTGGCCGGAAACAGATATTTCTATCCGAATCAGGCTATGGGAGTGATGTAGACAGTAATAAATCTAGTTTCCAGAAAGGAGACATGCTGTTTGGGAAGCTGCGGCCTTATTTTCATAAGGTTTGTTTAGCCCCTGAGGACGGAATTTGTTCAACTGATATATTGGTATTTCGAGCGAAAGATAAATGCTTTCACTCCTATATGATGTTCACAGCTTACGATCCCGTTTTTGTTGAATTTGCTAACATTAGATCTACTGGCACTAGAATGCCTCGCGCAAGCGCTAAAGACATGTTGGCATACACGATTCCTAAACCTAAAAAGGAATTATTTGAAGCGTTCGAACTTCAGATAGCCCCAATTTTGGATAGAGGCGAGAATAACGCTAGTATGAATAAGAAGTTATCTGAGCAACGCGACATACTTCTTCCAAAACTCATCTCTGGCGAGCTAAATATTTCAAACGCCGAAGAAGCGGTTGGAGAAATTTGCTGATGAGTGCTGACGGCAAAAAACTCAGCAACCCCTTTTCGACAGGAAGTGGTGGCCCTCATTTTGAGGCCCATATTCAAGCAAATTTCGTTACTTTAATGCTTAGTGGTGGCTATATACCTTGTTTGCCTTGCTGGCCGGTAGTAGAGATTAAACTTCAGGGAAAAATAGCTGGATACGATACTGACGACGTAATAGTGTTTGTTGAAGAACCAAACTCTAAAGAAAGACGAAAGCTACTTGGGCAGATTAAACATACAATCAACATCACCAAAACAGATCCTGTTTTTTCTGAAGTCATGAAGGCTGCTTGGAGTGACTTCAATAATGAGAAAGTATTTACCCGTGGAAAAGATGTAATTGCACTCATTACGGGGCCAATTAGCGCAACAGACACGCAAAGTGTTCGCTGGTTATTAGAGCATGCTAGACAAACAAAAGATGCTATAGAATTTGTTTTTCAGGTTAATCAAGCTAACTTTAGTTCAGACAAAAATCGAGACAAACTAGAAGCATTCCGAGTTCAACTAACTAAAGCCAACGATGATAAAGATATATCAGATCAGCAATTATTTGAATTCCTAAAGTGCTTTCATTTTCTTGGATACGACTTAGGCAAAGAAATTGGTGTTGTTGTCTCATTACTGCACTCTCATATATCCCAATTCAATCGTACGTATCCCGAAATGGTATGGTCTCGTGTGGTAGATGTGGTTCAAAGCTGGAATCAATCCGCTGGGACAATAACCCTGGAAAATCTTCCTGAAAATTTAATTAAGGAATTCGCCAAACCTTTAGTCAGTCATATTCCCAAAGAGCTAGTTAAAGAAGAAATCATTGTTGCTGTAGAAGATACAGATTGGAATTCACACTCTTCAGCCCAAGCGCTTGTAGTTGCATGTCTAGTTGGTGGTTGGGATGAAAAAAATGAAAATGATATGGCTCTCATTTCAGAACTTGCAGGCCAAGCTTACTTAGATTGGATTGTAGGTATAAGAGAGGTTCTTCACGTTCATGTTAGCCCCTTAATTTTGAAAGACGGAGTATGGAAAGTCTCGGATAGAAAATTACTATTTGACGCACTAGCGTCTCGTATTTTTGATGAGCAGTTAACATCCTTAAAAGAACTTTCTGTCAGAGTGCTAACAGAACCAGACCCAGCTTTTGAACTTCCTACGCAGGAAAGGTATGCCGCACAAATTCACGGCAAAGTAACCAAGTTTTCCTCTTTATTACGTACTTCTTTGGCTAATTCTCTTGCTTTGATTGGGAGTCATTCAGAGCACCTAAGCAACTGTAGCAAAGGGTATGCAGAGACAATTACATATCAAGCTTTGTCTGAAATTTTCGAAAATTCAGATTGGGTATTATGGGGAAGTCTTAATAACGCTCTACCTGCCTTGGCGGAAGCTGCACCTGAAAGGTTCTTAGATATATTGGAAGCTCTAGTATCTAAAAAGCCCTGTCCTTTCGATGAACTTTTTAACCAAGAAGGCTCCGGGCTTTTTGGTGCCAACTACCAAACAGGGCTTTGGTGGGCGCTTGAATGCTTAGCATGGGAACCAAATCTTCTTATAAGAGTTTGCGTTTTATTTTCTGAGTTTGCTACGCATGATCCAGGTGGAAATTGGGCAAATCGACCAATAAACTCACTTACTGAGATATTGTTGCCGTGGCGATTGCATACAACTTCTTCAATAGAGAAAAGAAAAACTGCCGTTAAAACAATTAATAACGAACAACCAGATATTGGCTGGGAACTGATAATCAGTCTATTTCCAAATCAACACCAAAGTTCGACGGGCACGCACAAGCCTGAGTGGCGCAATACCATTCCATTAGATTTCAAAGAAACCGTAACACATGGTGATTTTTGGGAATTTAGTACTTTTGTCACTGAGTTAGCGATTGAACAATCGATAGGTAACGAAAAAAGACAAAGCAAACTCGTTAACTTAATGCCCAATATGCCAAAAGAATCTATTAATAATTTCCTTGCTATTCTGAATACTGAAACTCTTCTGACGGCTTCAGAAGAAAGTCGCCTTGAAGTCTGGGAAGCTTTAAGTAGGCTTGTAGCCAAGCATAGATATTTTTCAGATGCTAAATGGTCATTAGAAGAAGAGCTATTATCTTCTATTTCTGCAACCGCTGATCATCTTGCACCTTCTGACCCTTTTTTTCGCTTTCAATATCTCTTTTCACATCGAGATTATGATTTATTTCGAGAGGAAGAGAACCACGAACTACAAAGTAAAAAAATACAAGAAGCACGTCAAGATGCAATCAATCAAATTCTTGAATCTGGCGGCTTTGCTCGTTTGGCTGATTTCGCAAACCAAATTGATCAACCGAGTAAATTGGGTTCATCAATAGGAAAGGCAGGGATAGATTTTGATGAAGAAATTCTGCCGAATTATTTGAATTTGAGCAATAAAGTAAAGTGGTATTTAGTCCGAAGTTATATTTGGGGTAGGCACCATATTTATGGGTGGGAGTGGGTAGATGGGCTTAATTTGGATGGGTGGAGTGCAAAGCAAAAAGCTCTACTGTTAACAGCCTTACCTTTCTGCCCAGAGACATGGCTGCGTGTTGATTCATGGTTAAATGATGATGAACGTGAATATTGGATAAACACTGAAGCTTATAGCTATGAAACTGATGAGCCATTAGATTTGGCGATTGATAAGTTGATTCAATATGAACGTCCTCATGCAGCCATTGGTTGTTTTCGTCGACTAAGTAACAGCAAGCTCGAAATAAACACTTCACTTGCTACTAAGGCTTTGCTCAGCGCTGTTTCTTCAGAATCAGAGTCTAATGATCTAGACCAATATGCTGTGGAAGAGCTTATCAAGGAGCTCCAAGAAAATGAACAAACCGATCAAGATGAACTATTTAGAATTGAGTGGGCTTACTTACCACTTTTAACAAGAGAGAGCGAAACTAACCCTAAACTGCTTCAAAGTAGACTGAACTCAGATCCAAATTTCTTTTGCGAATTAATTCAACTTATGTACCGCTCTCGAAATGAAGAAGCTACAAAGGAAGAGCCTGATAAACATAGACAGAATCTTGCAACAAACGCTTACCGCCTATTAGATAGCTGGGATACAGTACCTGGTACAAAAATAGATGGTACTTTTGATTCTGAAACTTTCAAAAACTGGTTCGCTCAGACAATTGAGGTTTGCAGGGAAACAGGTCATTTAGATGTCGCACTTATTTCGATTGGTAAGCAATTCGTATATACCCCAGAAGACCCAGGTGGTCTATGGATGCATAAAACAATAGCAGATAAGCTCAATGCTCGTGATAACGACCCTTTGCGAAGAGGTTATACATCTGGAATCTTTAATTCGCGCGGTGTGCATTGGGTAGATCCAGAAGCTAAGCCAGAATTAGAGTTGGCAGAAGAGTTTTCTCAAAAATCCGATATTATTGAGAATGAAGGTTATCAGAGGATAGCCCAATTATTGAGGACCGTTGCTGAAGATTATAGAAGGCAAGCAGAACGAATCATTAATGAACATAAAGACAATTCGTTATAGCTATATGACGAATGATAAGGATAGGGATAATGAAGTTCACTGAAGCACAATTAGAAGCAGCGATTATCCAATTACTCGGTGACCAAGGTTATCCGCATTTAATTGGTAGCAATATTGAACGTGGCCCTTCAGAAGTGTTAATCAAAAGTGATCTTCGCGTCTTTTTGCTCAAGCAATACTCCGATGAGGGCATTACTGACAGTGAAATTGACGGCATTATACGTCAGCTTGAAACCTTACCCGCAAGCGACTTGTATGAAAGTAATAAGACTTTCTGTAAGTGGTTAAGTGATGGTTTCTTATTGAAGCGCGAGGATCATACTCAGAAAGATCTCTATATCCAGCTTATCGATTATAGTGGTTTAGAAAAGATGCGCCTGCCTAAAGAGGGCGAAGTCGATATATTATCTGCTCGAGATATTAAAGAAGTTTCTCAGCGCTATACAACAAACAACCTCTATAAAATCGTTAACCAACTTGAAATTGAAGGTACTGAAAAACGTATTCCAGACGGCATACTATATATAAATGGTTTACCACTTGTTTTGTTCGAATTCAAAAGCGCTATTCGTGAAGACGCCACTATTCATGATGCCTATTTACAAATAACCACTCGCTACCGTCGAGATATTCCTCAACTCTTCGTCTTTAATGCGCTTTGTGTCATCAGTGACGGTGTGAACAATAAAATGGGCACACTATTTGGTGCTTACGATTTCTATTATGGCTGGCGCAAAATAACGGGTGATGAGGTTGCTTCAAAAGATGGTATCGACTCATTACATACCATGTTACAAGGCTTGTTTGATCAACGCCGATTGCGGGAGGTAATTCGCCACTTTATTTACTTCCCAGATAAAACCCACCAAGACGTAAAAGTAATTTGTCGTTACCCTCAGTATTATGCGGCCATGAAGCTTTATCAAAGCATAAAAGAACACCAGAAAAAGCCAGATGGAACCGGTGGCGATGGTAAAGGTGGCACCTACTTTGGCGCAACGGGCTGTGGTAAGAGTTTTACCATGCAGTTTTTGGCGCGTCTATTGATGAAAAGTGTCGACTTCGAAAGTCCGACTATCATACTCATTACAGACCGTACCGATTTAGATGATCAATTATCCAAGCAGTTTACCAACGCCAAAACCTATATAGGTGACCAGATAGTTGAATCTGTTGATTCACGCTCTGATTTGAGAACAAAACTTCAAGGCCGTAATAGTGGCGGTGTATTTCTAACAACCATCCATAAATTCACTGAAGATGCTGATGTTTTAACTACACGCTGCAACGTCATAGTTATTTCAGATGAGGCACACCGTAGCCAAATCAATCTTGATCAGAAAATAAAGATAACCGAAACAGGGGTTAAAAAGACCTTCGGCTTCGCTAAGTACCTACATGACTCATTACCCAATGCGACTTATGTTGGCTTTACTGGCACACCCATCGATGCCACCTTGGATGTATTCGGACAGGTTGTCGATAGCTATACGATGAGTGAATCCGTAAAAGACGAAATCACAGTTCGTATTGTCTATGAAGGCCGCGCTGCAAAAGTCATATTAGATAACGCTAAACTCAAAGAAATTGAAGAGTATTACCAGCTGTGTGAGCAAGACGGTGCCAATGAATACCAGGTAGAAGAAAGTAAAAAAGCGATGACAAACATGGGTGCAATCTTGGGTGACCCCGATCGTATTCAAGCCTTAGCGAAAGACTTTGTAGAACATTATGATAACAGAGTAAGTGAAGGCGCCACAGTTGCGGGTAAAGCAATGTTTGTGTGTAGTTCAAGACCTGTTGCATACAAGTTTTACCAAGAGCTTGAGGCTCTACGCCCAGATTGGTTTGAAGTCCTAGATTGTGAAAAAAGTACACAAATTAGTGATGAAGAACGAAAATCACTAAAGCCTAGTGAACGCGTAAAAATGGTAATGACACGAGGCAAAGACGACCCCAAACCTCTTTGGGACTTAGTAGGCACTAAGGAGTATCGTAAGGAGTTAGATCGACAGTTTAAAATGGCTAAATCCAATTTCAAAATCGCCATTGTTGTCGATATGTGGTTGACCGGTTTTGATGTTCCATTTCTAGATACGATCTATATAGATAAGCCTGTTTCTCGACATAATCTCATTCAAACTATCTCGCGAGTCAACCGTAATTACCAGGGTAAAAAGAAAGGCTTAGTAGTCGATTATATTGGCATTAAATCTCAAATGAACAAGGCCTTGGCAAAATACTCCAAAAAAGAAGAAACCAATTTCGAAGATATTCAGGCATCCATTATTGAAGTAAAGAACCATCTGGACCTCCTGAGCAAATTATTCTTCAGATTCGATAGCAAACCATACTTCACTGGTAACCCAGTTGCTCAGCTGAATTGCTTAAATATGGCTGCTGAATACGCGATGATGACCGATAAAATCGAAAAGCGCTTCATGGATATGACTAAGCGCCTCAAAGCCGCTTATGACATTTGCTGCGGCAGTGAAAACATTTCACATTCACAAAGGGATTGGATTCATTTTTACATGGCCGTTCGCTCTATCGTGTACAAACTTACTAAAGGTAATGCCCCTGATACCGCGAAAATGAATGAAAAAGTACGCGGCATGATTGCTGAAGCACTAAAAAGTGATGGCGTAGAAGAAATATTCAAAATGGGAGATAACGAAGATGGTGCGATTGATATCTTCGATGACGACTACCTAGATAAGATAGACAAGATTAAGTTGCCCAATACCAAAATAAAACTACTTCAGCAGTTATTGGCCAAAGCCATTGGTGAAATGAAGAAAACCAATAAAGTGCAAGGAATCGATTTCAGTAAGAAATTTCAGGCGTTGGTAGAGAAGTACAACGAACGCAAGGAAGATGACGTTCTCGTCAGTAGCGTTCTAGAAGACTTTTCCGACGAAATCATCGACCTGTATAACAAACTTCGTGAAGAAATGAACTCATTCGAAGGCATGGGTATCGATTTCGAAGAAAAAGCCTTTTTCGACATATTAATGGCTTTAGCCAAAAAGTATGACTTCACATACCCCGAAGATAAGATGCTAGAGCTAGCGAAGGAAGTCAAAACCAAAGTTGATGACAAAGCCAAGTACACAGACTGGAGTCAACGAGATGACATCAAAGCTGAGCTAAAAGTAGACTTGATTCTTTTGCTTCACAAGTATGGTTATCCGCCGGTTGATCGTGATGAGGTTTATAAGGAGATTTTTGAACAGGCCGAGAATTTTAAGAAGAATAGGGCGGCTTAGTTTTTTAAGTATTGAATAGCTTTACTTATCCGCATTCAATTGCTCGTATTAATTTATAAACCACCTACATGATTTTTGGTAGCTTAAGTATGCAGACCAAACAAAAATATGGATAAATTATGACCATTCAATGGAATAGTGGGGACGCACAAAAGATTAAAGGTTTAGATATTTTGGGTGTTCGTAATTTGGATCAAAATATTGAACGCAATTGGGTGGGCGGTATAACTACTATCTCTAATCGAGCAAGATACCTTTCTTTGTTAACCTGGACTATAGGTTTTTATCACCAAAAAATAGAATTAGATGATCACGGTGAGTTTGATCTTAAAGCATATTGGCCAGGTCTGACTCAATATATTGCTCGTCTTGAATTCTTATCTCTACTTTGTACTCAAGCAGGTAGCGCTTGGGGTGAAACTGGAAAAACTACAGGAATGATAGGCCCTGATGTTCATTCTGATTCCTTAGAGAAGTTTTTGAATAATGGATCCATTCTAATTCCAGAAGAGAAAGAGCACAATTTGTATGGTACTTATATCGGCCCATCAAGATGGTTTGGATTACTTGAAACCAAGACCATCAAGGGTCATATCATTGTTGTATTAACGCCTCGTGGTGAGGAATTATTCAGTGTAATCCATAAACAATTCAAGGGCCTGAGATTAACCCAATTAATTATGGAGGGCGGGGAAGTTAACCAAGCTACCATTGAAAAAGAGGGTCGAAATTTTTCTATAAATTCAATGGGGGCCTTTGTAAAAGAACAACAATTAATGCAACGCTATTTCATAGAACCATTCATCTTTAATCCGACTATTGAGCTTAACTATAAACGGTTTAGTCAAACTTTTACCTGGATTGTTGACGGGCTTGAATCAGATCCTTCAATTTCTTCAGATAAAATGATATTGAAAAGTTATATTGAATGCACAAAGCTTATTGAAGACAGCACTAATATACAGTTGGGTTGGTTTGATTACGAGTTACATCGCATTGTGCATTATTCTATGGAATGTTTACTTAGTGCTTTTACCTCCGAATTAACAGACCTTGACGGAGGTACACTGAATGAGATTTTAGAAGAATGGAGTATGCACATAGATTTTTCAGATAACGTTAGCACGCTTTCTTCTACATTGAATGGCTTGTGGAAGATGCCATTTTCAAATGTTGTTGAAAAAGCGGAAAAAGGTGGCTTGGTTTATGTACTTTATTCAAGGCATAAAGCTATGGAATATGTTTCAGTAGAACGTATGTTATGTGGCTTTTATTTCATGTTACAAGCATGGACAAAATCCCAATCCATCCGCAATAAAAAATTGATCAATAATTATAATAGTTCGCTTGAGACTATTTTTACAATTTTTGCTGAATCAGCAGATAAAACATTCTTGGATGTGATCAGAGAGATTATAGGAGAGGTAATTATTGACGGGCATCTGAGAACTTCACTACGCAAAATGGCGAATGGAGGGGAGTGCTCGTTACGTTTTTACCCAGAAGGAGACCACTATTATCCGACCAATACTGCTACCTACGCTGGAAGAAGTAATACAAGATTAGCTAATGTTACAAGAATGTTGATCGATGTCGGATTGCTAGAAGAGGGAGAGGAAGGTAAGAATGTCTCAATAGTCGGAAGAGACTTCTACCAAGAAATTAAGGAACGATATGCAAGCTGATATTATTTCACAAATAATAAAAATGAAGAATATACGAGATGTAGTCATATTAACGCATAATATCGATTTTATTTTTCTTCAGACTGTATTTTTATCATCCCTTAAAAGTTGTGGGCAGCCAAGTTTAACAGTGTTTGCTGATGCTCAATGCTGTCAAGAATCCTATTCTAGGCAAGTTAATATCATTAAAGATTTAGGTAGCCGATATCGAGTTATTCCTGTCTCTATGAATCCTGGTTTCCGCTTCCACCCTAAAGTAATTCTGTTATCAGGAGATACAGAGTGCTACTTATATACAGGCAGCGGTAATCTTACTTTTGGAGGTATTAGAGAGAATGGTGAAGTTTGGAACAAATACGAAGTAAATGGGAATGAAGTTCCAACTGAGATGTCTGCGATCAAACAGTATTTATCAGCTATTTTACCCTATGTAGGTTTACCAGATGAAGTTGAAAAAGATATTGAGGACGTATTTCTTCAGGAAAGGCATCTCTGGGTTAAGGCGCTCCAACCAGCAAATGGGTTATGGTTTCAACCAGGGTCTGAGGGCTCACTTTTAACCCGAATGCAGAAAAAATTAAGCGGTCGTCAAATAAACTCCATAAAAATATGTACCCCTTATTTCGATAAAAAAGCTAATGCACTCAATCAACTTTCTGCAGCATTTGATCATCCGCCTATAGAGTTATATATCCAGTCAAAACGGAGCACTTTAATAAAATCAGCTGCAGAGAGTTTGACCGATAATATAACCATTAAAAGTTTACAAGCAAATAGTCCTGGCGCTCTTTCAAACAGGTTCATGCATGCAAAGTGGTATGCTTTTGATGTGGGTGATGGTATCGAGTTATTTAGTGGTAGTGCTAACTGTTCTAATGCTGCATTACTTCTATATGGCAATCAGGGTAACGCCGAGCTTATGGCTGAATCAAAGCTGAGCTATATAGCTTTTAATGATGTTATTTTATCGGAATTGATTATTAATGATGAGTTGCCAGAACTGATTGAGAGCTTAGATGAGGGAGGGGAGGAGGAACTAATTGGGCACAAGATCTCTATTACAGGTGCTCGTTATAATTATGGACAATTACTAGTAGCTTATCGGGCATCAAAGCAGATATTAATAACTGGTTTGACTGTCGATGATAAAGAGGTTGAGTTCACCTTTGATATGAGTAAAGAAAATCAAATTCAGTGTTTTGTTGATTGTCGACCTAGTCGAGTTATTCTAATTGGTGAATATGGCAGTGAGCAAGTAATATCTAATCTGATGTGGGTGGATAATGAATCTTTATTACGTTCAAACTCAGTATCTCGACAAGTCATTAGCGCAATTCAGAATGTAAAGGAAGTAGGCGAAAATGATCCAAGGCAATGGATTATGTTGTTTGACCTACTGAGTCAAAATCTTCAGCAACGATCTTCGCGCGAATCTAGAAAAATACTAGATGAAAAGAAGGGGGATTCTACCCCAGTCAAACTTCATAAAGACTTATTAGCCTCTAAAGGATACAGCTACGGACTATCACTTCCCCTGTTAAACATTCATTGTAAAAATCAATCTCAGAATATTTATTCAATGTTACTAAGTAGTTTTGGTCTAAATGAACAGGAACAGACAGAAGAAAGGATACTTGATGAAAACTATGATGACGATTGTGAAGTCGATCAGCCAGATAAAATGCCTGAAAAACAAAATTCGAATAAAAAAGTAGGCCTAAGTAAAAGGCATAGTTCACGCTTATTAGAGCTAGTTTCAACAATTATTGATGAAATCTGCAAGCCTGACTTTGTTTTGATTCGTGAACCGGACTTACTATCACGCGATATACAAGTCGTAGCGATCCTTGTGAGAAAATTGTATTCAATGGGTTGGATCGAACAAAATGAGTTCTTTCAATTAACTCATAAGGCCTGGTCTCAGTTATTTTTTTCAACTAAAAATGACAAAACTAAAGGCTTAATGCAGCTTCGTTTCGAAGCTACATTAGATCCACAGAAGTTTATTGATCTATTTGTTACTCCAGGCTTAGTTGCTGCATTGTATGGCTGGTTCAGTGCAGTACGGTTTGAAGTGACTGATGTATATAGCTATCGTTATATGCTTTCGCAGTTAATGGCAATGGGTCGTTGTCCTTGGTTATGGCATCTTGATGAAGAAAAACAACAACTAGTTATACAACAACTTGCTCGTATTTGGCAGGATAGTCCATGCCCACATCACGATGCTATGCTTATTGATGTGCAGATGAGTCAATTCACAGCGCTAATCGAACCGTTATTCCGACAGGGATTAGCGTTGACCCATTTTGAATATGAAATGACAGCCCACGATCCAATATTAATTCGAGAAACTATAAAAGATATTAGTGTTGAAAAAGGGGAAATTATTTGGCAAGTAAGTTCTGGGTTATGTGTAACTCTTGAAGACAGTAAGTTTAAAAATCAGTTGGAAGTTCTTTCTATGCAAAGGCCAGAGAAATCATCAAAATTTCAAACAGATAAACTCATTCCACTAAAGTCAGTTTTAGCGCATAAAGAATTCTTTTCAGATGATTTTCTAATGAACTATAAGTATGCAATTGATGAATTTATTGATGGATATGATCTTACTAAAATCTCTATTTAAACAACATTTAAGGCTTTAGATAAATTGTGTACTTTTGAGTAATGGATTTGCCGGGGTTTATTTGATAGTTCCACAGTAAAATAGGCAAGGGTAAGAATTATACAAAAGTGCGATTCAATATTTTAAAAAGGTATTTGTTGCCATTGAAAACTAATATGACCAGAAGAGTGAAGTTTATCATTCTTTCATATTTACTATTACCGATACGCTTGAGTATTGGACATAGTCTATTATAATAAGAAAATAACAATACCGTACTAACCATCTATGAGAGCATGTATATGGTCACTCCCAAGCCAATTCCGTTATTTCCTATCTACGCTGAACTAAAGCATGTTCGTTTAGATGAGTTTCCAGAATTATCACAATTTTTATCCGATGCTGAACCCTGGAAATCGCAGGCATGGAATTGGGGTCAGGATTTTTTATCTTATATTGGTCGAAATAAATCTGAACATACTTATACGCGATTTAGATCTGAGGTTGAAAAATTTCTTCTTTGGGCATTCCTAATAAAAGGCAAACCCATTGATGAGTTTCGTAAAATAGATATTCTTGAGTATGCAGACTTTTGTTGGCAGCCGCCGTTTACTTGGATTTGCTTAACTAACCATGAAAAGTTTTTTATGCAAAACGGTTTCTTTATGCAGAATCCAGATTGGGCGCCATTTCGATTAATGCTATCTAAGGGAGACCAATCTAAGCCTGATAAAAAGAAATATCGTCCATCACAACAGACATTGCATTCGACATTTACAGCACTTAATGCATTTTATAAGCATTTAATGGATGAGGAATTTTGTTTTGGTAATCCCGTTCAAATAGCTAAAAAAGACTGTCGTTATTTTATAAAAGATGCCCAAGTTAAAGATGTAAAACGACTTTCTGAAACTCAATGGCAATATTTGCTCAAAGTTGCCCAATCCATGGCAGATAATGATGACCGTTACGAGCGTAATTTATTCTTAATCGCATCATTAAAAACACTGTTTCTACGAATTTCTGAGTTCTCGGAACGCGCTGACTGGACACCTTCAATGAGCCATTTTTGGCAAGATCATGACAAAAACTGGTGGTTAAAGATATACGGTAAAGGTAGAAAAATAAGAGATGTCACCGTTCCATCTAGCTTTTTAGACTATTTAAGGCGATATCGGCTTTATAGGGGTTTAAACAGCCTTCCCGTGTCAGGTGAAAGCCACCCTATTCTCGAAAAATTACGTGGCCGTGGTGGCATGACTTCACGTCAATTATCCAGATTAGTACAAGAAGTTTTTGACACTGCGTATGAACAGATGAAAGCAAAGCAAGGTGAAGAAAGCGCAAGTAAATTTAAAGAAGCCTCAACCCATTGGCTGCGCCATACAGGCGCGAGTTTAGAAATAGAGCGAGGCCGTTCACTCAAAGATGTTTCAGAAGATTTAGGTCATGCAAGTATGGCCACAACAGATACTGTTTATGTACAGACCGAAGATAAAAAACGTGCTGAAAGTGGTAAAGAACGAAAAGTTTAAATAAATATAATGTAAGATTTAAGCGCCATAAACGACCAATTTCTGAAGTAAGCCTTTGAATTTTTCTTCAGAAAACATTCAAAGTGTATCAATATTATGTGCCGTATGAAGCAATAAAGGGATGTAATCAAGCTCACTAAACCAGATACGGTTCCGGTGTTATATAGTCCTAATAAAGCGGAAACGTCGACCGTTTCACCGCATTATTAGTTTCTATCATCTCTAATCATCATTTACTTCTTAAGGCTTATATCTTTACTGTTCAGATTTAACTTGAACAGAGAAAATGATGTTCGATTGCTCATACGCAAGCCAACAATTACCAGCAATACACCTAACCAAATTTGCATTGAATAGACTTCATTGAACCAAATGATTCCAATAAGTAATCCAAACACCGCCGCTACCGCACCTAATTGGCTATAAAAAACAGGGTTTGATCGTTTCTGCAATTCAAACGAACAAAAATAGGTTAAGGCCGTCAGCAAGCCTTGAGTTAAGAGTAATAACTGAGCGTTTATAGAAAACTCAGTGGCTGCTAATTCAATGCGATTTAGGCTGCCAAACATGCCAAGCGAAAAGGCTGAGGCGAGCAACGTCCCAGCTGCAAGTGGCATCGATTTAATACCTTTTGGCCAAGCAAGTGAACGGTAGACATTGCCTATAGAAAGCATAATAGGAATAATTATCCCCAAGGCATACCAGAGTACATTGCCTTCGCCCACTTCAGAATGCCGTTGAAGTACAATCCAAGCACAGGCCAACACAGCTATAAACAAGCCTGTCAGTTTATGTACTTTTAGCTTTTCTAAGCCCAGGGATGTTGAAATCAAGAAGGTAAAAATAGGCGGTAAGGCATACATAATCCCCGTAAAACCGGCACCGATTTTGGTCACTAAAAAAAAGGCAATAGCATTTGGAATGGCAATCCCACTTAAGCCACTAATCAAAAAATAAGTCATTAATGCTTTGTTAAGACAAACTTTTTCTCGCAAAGAAAATATCAGAAGAATCAATCCTGCAATGAAT
>TARA_R110001599_G_scaffold73587_1_pt1 | contig 15386 bp, 19 predicted proteins | sample TARA_R110001599 | Tara Oceans TARA_R110001599 (sample SAMEA4398360) | marine metagenome | biome: Polar Biome; feature: [MES] marine water layer (ENVO:01000295) within the mesopelagic zone...; material: water (ENVO:00002006), including particulate matter (ENVO:01000060) such as...... | reverse complement strand
TCCATTGTTTTTGTTTGATACATATATTAATCTTTAAATAACTTTAATTTTTTACACACATTGTATACTTGTAATGGTGTTTTTGCTTTATACCTTTTACCAGTTTCTTTATCTTCTATATATTGGTCTTCTTCATTTTCTATTTTAACCCCATTAACAAACCAAAACATTACTTCAGCTACTCTATTTCCATAATATTCATATATTAAATCTTCTATAGTTTGGAAATATAAATCTTCATACATTATAAGGTTTATACCATATTCTGTAAATACTTTATCAGTTCGTTCTTGAATTGAAACAAGTCTATTTAACATAGAAATAAAGAATTTCTTTTGTTTATTTTCTATTTTTTTTGAATTTTCTTCTATTTGAAGTTTAATTCCTCCAATTGAAATTAATTTTTTAGGTTTTTTATCCTTCATATTTAATTAAATCTTTAGAATAATCTGTTATATTATTAATTGTAATTTTTAAATTACCTAATTCAAATGTACCTATTTCCCCACTATCTTGAATAATAGCCGGAAGTTGCTGGATAGTTTGGTAATCTTGTTGGTTAAAAGTATTACCATCTATTTCAACTATTATATCTTTCCCACCATTAAACCAGGGTTGTAATACTTCTTGTAATTGGGGGTTTGAGTTAATAATATTAACACATTTATTATATACAGGATAGACTATTGGTTTCATTAGTGGGGTATGATTAACATTAGTACCCCATTTACGAATAAATTCTAATGTTGAATCATTCATGGCTTTTTTCCACTTTTCATGTCTTTCAGGATCACCATCAAAACTACCTGCTCCTCTTCCAGTTAAATGATATACTAAAGAATTCCAAGGTTGAATAAATTTAAACCCAGCCAATAACATCCTATTAAATAAGTCAGAATCTTCTCTACAGGAATGCATTACTGAATCATGTCCTCCTAAAATTTCTAAAAAATCTTTTTTATACATCATCCAAGGAGCAAATATACCTTCTGTTGTTTTAGTATCTTCTAAATGTTCGTCTACATACTTATTAAACTCTTCTTCTTTAAATTCCTCAGGCCACATACCAAAATCTAGTAATATTTTTTCACCTCCATTAGGATGAAGCGGTGGCTCTATTCTTGTAGCACATACCACAGATTTAGTTTTTAATTGTTTATATGCGTTTAAATCAGCATTTTTTCCTAACATCATATCAGCATGGAATATCATAAAAATATCTGTTGTTGACTTTTCTATACAATAATCATATGCCTTACCAATACCAAATAATTCTTTTCCTAATTTAGGATTCACATAGTAAATTAAATTATACTCATCTTTAACACTATCTAACCATTCAGTAGTGCCATCCTCATCTGAGTCTACAAATATTATAATTTCATGATCATTCCTATAAGTATTTTTCCTTATAGAAGGAATACATGTTTTTAAATATCTTAAATTTGATTTACTTGGGATGCAAAATGTTATTTTTTTCATTATTTTAAGTATTATTTATTAAAAAATTATCCATAGTTTATCTTTTTAAGATATAATATTTCTTGTTAAACCCACAAGATTCAAATAGTTTTAAGCTAGCTTTATTCTTTATTTTAACTTTAGCAAAAGCATTGGGCCAAATTTTTATACATTCATTAATCATAAATTTTCCGTACCCCCTACCCTGAAAATTAGGATGGGTGCATACCCTTATATCATTTTCAATAACACCTACAAAACCAACAGGAACTTTACTTAAAGAATCCCCTGCATGTACTTCTGCTAAAACAACCCTATAACATTCATTATACTTATTCATATATTTTTCCTGCATTTCAGGAGTTATTTCTATAGTTTCTATAAATCCTTCCTGAACTTTTTCATTATTACGAAGAGTTCTAACAAATTCCCAATATTTTTTACTACATTTTACTATTTCCATATTAAATCCTTTCTTTGTTTGTACATAGTTTTAGCAATTTCAAATTGGAAAGGCCAATCTATGTCAAAACATTCAATTTCATCCATAATAAAAAACTCTGGGTCCCCCAAATTTTTAAAAGTTCCTGTGTATATTTCATTTTTAATATCTTCCATTGTGCCTGCATACAATGAATGGGCTGCCTCATAACAAGTTTCTACATATTTAGTTTCTAAAGTAGCTAAATATTTATCTTCTCCAAAAAACTTATTCAACATTAATCCCTCATTATTAAACAAGAAAGTCTTTTTTTCAAAAACCCCAAACATCCCTTTTGAATCAGTTGAAATAAAAGATTCAACAAATCTATCAATTGTATCTATAGATAAAAGAGGATTACAACCATTAATAGTAACCCAGTACTTATAGGGTTTTGGAAGTTTATTGTGCCATCCAAATACTACAGGTAACTCAACTGGTTCAACTGTTGATTCCTGAGATCTATGAAATATATTTACCTTATGTTTATTAGCTATATCCTTAAATTCATCATCTAATATAGAAACATAAAAATTTTCTTTAGGAATTATTTTAGATTTAAGAACTTTTTGGAGAGCAATTTCAAATAAACATGAGCCATTAAAAGGTTTTAACATTTTATTTTTTACTCTAACTGATCCTTTTCTTGATTGTATTATAAAAGCAATTTCATTTATATCTTTCATTTTATTATTAATTTAATCGTTTGAATCCTGAATGTTTAACAGGACCATTTAGTTTATTTATTATTTCTTTTTTATTATCTAATACTCCACCTATTGATTTTAATGTCTCATCTAAAGCATTAAAATATAAATCTAATATAGTTTTATCATGAGAAATACACGCATAAAACCTATTACTTGAAAGGAAACCTTTTTTTAACATCTCTTGTGTAATTAAAGTTTGAATCTCTAAATTATTGGTTTTAAAAGAATAACTACTAAGAGATGGAATTCCTGTTATATTAAAATCTAAATTATATTTTTTAAATATCTCTGACCATCCTTTTCTAACATTAAGACCAATATTTGTAATAGTATCCCATGATTTTAATTTTTTCATTACCTCAAGAGTTTTTAAAGCAGCAGTTGGTCCAATTCTTTCAGTCCAAAAGGTACTACTAATAAAAGTATCTTCAACAGATTTCATAACTTCTTTGATTCCAACTACAGCCGTTAAAGCATAACCATTACCTATTGTTTTTCCAAACATAGCAATATCAGGGTCAACAGAATATTTTTTATGTATTCCTCCATAAGTTTCTCTAAACCCAGATGTACACTCATCAAAAACTAGTATAATTCCTTTTTTAGTAGCTAAATCTCTAACTTTATTTAAAAAATTATCTTCAGGTCCAAAATTTCTTACAACTTCCATCTTGATTACACCAATATTATGATTATCACATAAAAATTCTAATTCATTAAAATTATTATAGTTAAATGGAAAAACTGTATTTTTAAGATTTTTAGGTACTCCATTAGGTTCTAAACCTGGAAGTAAATGGGTATCTAAACTCCCATTAGAATTATGATTAACAGATAAATACCAATCATGCCAACCATGATAACCACATATTGCAATATTATCTTTTCCAGATGCTGCTCTTGCAATTCTAATTGCTAAAGCATTAGCTTCACCTCCAGCTCTACAAAATCTTACCGAATCAGCCCAATTATTAATTTCAAGTAATTTTTCCGCTAAAAATACTTCTTCAGGGCAATTTAAAGTACTCATATTTCCTTTACTAATAACATCTTTTACAGCTAAATCAACTTCATCATGACCATATCCTAATGTATTAGTTCCTATACCCATTATAGACATATCTATATACTTTTTAGAATCTAGATCCCAAACATAACACCCCTTTGATTTAGAAAAATATGATGGCCAATTATCAGGTAAGAACATTTCTGGTCTTTTTGATAATAGCATAGTACCACCTGGGATTATTTTTTTTGCTTTTTTATATAACTTTTGACCTGTCATTTCTTCTAAATATTTTAGTACCTTCTTGTGCTTCTGTCATACCTAAGTTTTTATCCCCTAAAATTTTCTCTAATAACCTTATTTCTTTAACTAAAAGAGACATCTGTTTTTCATTTATAGAAACAGGTGCATCTACACAATCAGGTTCTATCATAAAATGTTTTTCAATAATTTCTGCCCCACAAGCAACAGCATATAAAGGGATTTTTATGTCCGGAGTATGGTCAGAGTGACCTATAACACATTGGGGAAAATTTTCTTTTAATGTTTTTATAACATTAAGATTAGCATCTATTTCTTTTGTAGGGTATGCTGATACACAATGGAGTAAAGATACAAAACATCTTTTTTTAAGTATATTATATGCTTCTTTTACTTCCTGTAGATTAGCCATTCCCGTAGACATTATTACACTATCTGAGTTATTAGCTATATGTTTTAATAAAGAATGGTTTGGTACATCAAAAGAAGCAATTTTATGTTTAGTAATACCCATTTCTTTTAAATAATTTACACTTTCTTGATCAAAAGGAGTTGAAAAAAACTCAACATTTTTGTAATTAGAGTATTCTTTTAATTCTTTAAAATTTTCAAAAGGTAACTCACATTTCTTTAAAATATCAAATATTTCAGGATTATTTTTAGGTGCTCTTTTTTCTGTTATATAAGTTTGAAATTTAACAGCATCTACTCCACTTCTAGAAGCAGCATCTATTAATTTTTTAGCTTTATTCATATCTCCCATATGATTAATTCCAATCTCAGCTATAATATAAGTTTTATTCATATCATGAATATACAAAATCTATTTAACAAAACCAAATTAATTTTAACTACCATGCTGAGTATCCTCCATCTATTATTAAATTATGTCCATTAACATAACTAGAAATTTCACTAGCTAAAAAAGCCACACCACCAACCATTTCAGTATCTCTAGCCATCCTTTTCATAGGACATCTTTCACTATATTTTTTTATAAAATCTTTATTTTGTGGGTTATTTTGATTAAATACTCCTCCGGGGGAAACACAATTAACTCTGATATTTTTATCTGCTAGATAAACAGCTAAATATTTAGTCATTTGGATTATTCCTGCCTTAGTAGCTCCATATATTTCAGAATTTTTTCTATCATTATTACCATATATTCTAAAATCAGGACTTACTACTCCATATAAAGATCCAACGTTTATAATAGAGGCAGATTGTTGGGAAAATAAATTATAGTTTTCAACAAATGAATGAACTGAATTAAGTGTTCCTTTTAAATTTACATCATACACATAATCTAAATCTTCCTCAGTTCTATTCATAAAATCCTCAAATACACTTACTCCTGCATTATTAATTAATACATCTATTTTTTTATGTTTAGAAAAAATATCCTTATATTTTTTAGATACTGATTGTCTAGATCTTAAGTCAAAACCATCAACTATATCTAAGTCATATACTATGGCTCCTAATTCTTTAAATTTAGAAGTAATGGCTACCCCTAATTGACCTTTTCCTCCCGTAATTATAACTGTTTTATCTTTTAAACTAATCATTTATTTCTTTTTTTAATAATTTTATTGAATTAATTAAACCCTCTACATTTTTATAATATTCAACTGTAAAATATTCTAATTTAGGACATCTATTTATTATGTTTTTTAATTTAGCATATTCATTCAAATTAGGGGGTAAATGATAATCTTCAGCTAAGTAAAAATCCTTAGAATATAGTTTTTTACTGTAATCCATTTTACATAAATGAATTTGAATACATTTATCTAAAGGCAACTCATTTACATATTTTTTATATTCTATTTTCTGGTTATGTGCTGTTATTTCTGCATGGGCTTGATCAAATAAAAAACCTATATTATTTTCATATACTAAATCAGATATAAAATCTGCATCTGTTACAATATCATAAGCTTTTGTAGGATAATAATTATTATTTTCAATTAGTATTTTAATATTACCTAATATATTTTTTATTTTAGGTATATTAACACTCATATTGTGTTTTAATTCATTTTTACTATAGCTATAGCCCTCTATATATCCTCTTCCATTATTTTTAAAACATTTTAAAGAGTTATAAGCACAATGGAAGGATATTACTTTAAGATTAGGATATGTATTTACTACATGTTTTATATATTTAAAATCTTCACCATTTAACTCATGTATAGGTTGAATATTATCACAATGAAAAGTTTTTACTTGAGAATTAAAATTAGGATATAATTCTAAAGTTGTAGGTCTTCCCTCAAATGAATTTGAATATTTTTTAATTAACTCAATATTATTTTTAGAATTCCATAAGGTTGAAATAGGAGTTGATATATCCATTATCTATTCGCTTCTGTAAATATTGTATATTTTGATAAATCAGGATATGGTGGGTTTTCTATTTGATCTTCATTATGTTCAGGTAACCCCATCATTTTCCATAACCCTCTACCAGCCTGTTCTGGAGTCATATACATATTCCATCCTAATATTTTAAATTCATCATGGTGTAAGGGTACCTCATGTCTACCATCAAATCTAGCTTGTTTAAACCATTCTACTGCTTCTTCATCATCTGTTAATATTGCTCCTCCTCTTCCTATATCTAATATTTTTTTCATGTGAAAAGATAAACAGTGAAGTGTTCCTTTTTCATACATTCCTTTTGTAAATCTTTTAGCACCATCTATTATAGGAAAGGGATCAAGTTTATAAGTTCCTTTCCAATTTATATCTTTAAACTTAACTTTCCCCCCAGCATGTATTACAGATTGAGGTACGGAAACATATGTTCTTTTTGGAAGTATTATTTCATGTCCCTTAACTTTTAAGTACATACAACTTAAAAATAAAGCATTAGTGCAAGAATCCACAGTTACAGCATACTTACTTCCTGAATAGTCAGCTAATCTTCTTTCAAATTGTCTTACTACTTCAAATGCGTTTTTATCACTAAAACTCATAAATTATTTAGGTTCATTAATAACTTCTATACAAAGAACATTTTCATCATTTATCATTAACATAGTCCCATCAATACACTTCATTTTTGTAAATTGGCCTTGTTTAATAGTTTCTGTTAATATCCCATGATATGTTCTTTTTATACCACCTTTAAAATGTATTATTTGAGATACAGTTTTTCCTACTTCATTTACACTTGATTTTAAGTGTATAAATTTGTCATTATCCATTATTTATCTTTTTGATTGGAATATATGAAAAAAATGTTAGAGAACCAAATTTTCTAAATTATTTACTATTCTTTTTGATGCTTTAAAATCATTGAAATTATCATATAAATCTAATAATTTTTTGGGATTAGGAGGTTTTTTATTTAAAAATAGAAATTTATCATCATATGGGATAGTACATTCTTCAAAAATTTTTAAAATTTCATCATTTATAATTTTAAATTCTTCTAATCTTTTTAAATTGATAACATCTATTAATTCTTGTTGGTTTATGTTAAAAACCCTACACCAAAATTCTGCTGCTATTCCGGTTTCTCCACTCGCTATATCACTATTTTTCTCAAATAAAGTATTTATATCTGTTCCTTTATCATATACTTCCTTATTTCCTATATTTATAAACTTTTTATTAAGAATAAAGGAAAAATAACTAACACTAGAAACCGTTCCTAAATGAATATCACACATTTGAGACAAATAAAAAAGATCAGTATCATTAGTAAATGGTTTTACTCCTGGGAGATAGAATTGTATTTTTCCATCTATAACTTGGAATTGTTTGGAATATCTAGGATTATAGGGTTCACCAGGAAACGCTTTATATAAAATTTCATATTTATGTTTATTAATATTATAAAATTTTTCTAAATAATCTAAACATTTATCTCTAGTTAGATCTATATGTGAGAACCATAATACTTTTTCTTTATTAGGGTCAAGTTGATACTTTTCATTAAGATAATTATTTACTTCTGGTGTGAGTTTATAGTCTTCTAGATTATCATATTTTGGGTTACCCGTAATTATACTCTTATCTCCATTTTTAAAAGAAGTTTTTATTTTGTTATCTACGGTAAAATTACTATGATCTAAATATAAATCACACATATTTTGAGGATATTGATTTCTAGAATGTATTTCTAAGATTTCTTCGATTACTAATTTAAAATTACTGTTTATTTCAAGCAGAGCTATTTTTGAATTAAATATTTCTTTAAATTCTTTAATAATATTTTGTTCAGGTTGCCATCTTTCTCTAGCTAAGAGTACTATATCTGGTTTAAATGGTAAATGAAGATCAAATAATGAGTTGGATTTATATCCTTTACTTAAATCAATTTCTTCTTTATAATCATATGAATACTTACTTATATCAAAACAAGTTATAGGGTGTTTAGTATATAAAAATAAAGAATTATGTTTCCTATTAACAAGTTCTTTGTGGACATTGACTAAATAATTAAAGTATTTTTCATCCGATGCAAATAATAATATATTCATAAACCACTATATTTTATAATAGGAGAATTTAAAGTTATTTTTTTTAAATGTTCTACTAAATTATTTGTATTTTTTCCATATTCTTCCATGAATAAATGCACCTCAATTCCTAAATTTTCAACTGAAATTTCATTAATTAATTTTGAACTTTCTAATATTTCAAATTCTGCTCCCTCACAATCCATTTTTAAAAATTTTAAATTTTCAATGTTATTGTTTTTAATAATAGTATCTAAAGAAATTGTTGGAACATCTATATTAGAACTTTGCCCAATATCTCTTTTATCTATATCAATAAAACTATTAGTTGCTCCCGTATTAGTAGTACACAAGCTAATGTTAATAAGATGGTTATCTACTGAATATACAGCATAATTAAACGGGGTTATATTGGTTATATTATTTTCTTTTATATTTTTTTGTAGGTTTTGGAAATTTATAGGATGAGCTTCATAAGAATATATTTTTAAAAAAGGATACTTTTTAGCAAGCATTATAGATACCCCCCCAACATTTGCTCCTATATCTAAAACTACATCCCCAGGTTTAAAATCAATATTTTTAGTATTATATTCGTCCCCTACTATAGCTTCAGGAATTACAAAGTCTAAAGTTTTACTAGATTTTATATCATATAATGTAATTTCACTATCGCCTATATCTATTTTATATTCTTTTAATTCTGGGTTTTTCATATTAATTCTTTTATTAAATTATTAAATGTTGTGTTTGTATTTAAAATAATATCTTTTGTTAAATTATCCAAATATTTTTTACCACTACTTTCCCATAAATGATGAGAATAAGCATTTGGGAATTTATGGTTTTGTTCAAAAATCATTTCAATGTGGGATTGATGGTATAAAGGCCAAAAAAATGATTCATGGTTTAATATAGTAATTTCCTCTGGGATTTGTTTTGATAACCATAAAGGATATTGAACTGAATGAGTGCACCAAGTATCACTCCCTGGGGGTCCTCCTCCAAATGAATCTTTAAAACCTGCTAACCAATTTTGCCCAAAAATTGAATTAATTTCTGATAGAATAACAGCGGGACAAAGTCCTTCACTCCCATTAACATTTTGTTGTCCTAAAACAAATTTATTGTTTAATAAAGGTTTAAATGACTTTACAAATATTGTATCTGTATCAACATATATTCCTCCATATTCTAAAAGTACTTGTAATCTTACTACATCACTTTTATGAGCTTGTTGGGTTATAGGTTTATTAAATATTTCACTTGGGGGTTCTATTAATTCTAATTGTACTAGACCTTTAGTTTTATCCCACCATTTTCCTTCAGGTTCTTTATCAACCCACATTAATATTTTATCTACTCCACTTCTTACATAAGCAGATTTAACTGAAAGGTAATGGTGAAGTTTCCATTTTCTTCCTCCTCCACTTAAATGAATATAATGTAATTGGTTAGGAATCATAAACACATATTAAATTGTGGCCTGATCCAGGTTTTATGTCATTTGTAGATTTAATTTCTTTGCCTAAATTATCTAAATTAAGTTTATTTATTTCTTCATCATATGCCTTATACCCCAAAGAATGAATAGTATCAAGTAAATCTGTAATTTCATTAGAAGATAAACCATCATAAATTTCAGTAATTAATACAGGTTTATGAGTTTTTATAATACTAATTAAGGTTTTAAGAATATCTTTATCATGCCCTTCAGCATCAATTTTTATTAAAGATATTTTTCCTACTTCTTTATCTTTTAAAAACTTTTCTAAATTTATAGCATAAACATCAATTGGAACCTTATGTCCTGTTACTCCAATACCAAAATCAGTTCTAGTAGCAAAGCCACCATTACAAAATCCAAAATCAGAATAATGAAATTCTAATGCTCCTTCTTCATCAGAAACAGCATAATTAAAAGGTTGGATTTTAGAGTTTACTTGAGAATTTTTTTCTAATACTTCAAAAGTTGCTGGGTTTGGTTCAAAAGAAAATACTTTATTAGCAAATAAAGAATAAGCTACTGACATATTTCCTGTATGAGCTCCTATATCAATAACTGTACTATTAGGTTTAATAATTTTAGATAAATTATTTAAAATTTCTTCTGTAAATAAAGAATCTATTTCCCAATTACCTTGCCAAGGGTGAAGCCATCTGTGATATTGAAATTTTTTATTTAAAACTTCTAATTCTATAATTTGAGTATTATAATGATTATTAGATTGTTTTAATACTTCTAAAACTTGGTTTCTATATGAATCTATATTTTTCATTTATAATGTATTATAATATTCATTTTGTTTTTCTTGTCTTTTTATATTTTTAGGATGGTATAAAGACCATTCTTCTTCTGCTGGTAACATACCATGTATTTTGTATCCTTTTATTATTTCATGTACTTTGTTAACCCATTTAATATTAGGATGTCTTCGATATATTCTCATCTGCCAATCAGCCCAATTAACCCAACCTTTTTCATTTACATTCCAACCCCACCTTTTAATATGTTCTTCTGTTAATCCCTCAACTGTATTTATTCTAGGAACTCTTAACATATCAGCTTCAGGATTAGATTCTAATACTTCTGGGAGATTATCAATTAAGAATTTATTTGGTATTTCATCTGCATCAATTTGAAAAATATAATCTCCACTACATAAAGAAGTTAATTTATTTTTCATATTAGCAAAATGACCATCAAAATTATAAGGAACCCAATTAAACTCTCCGTTAATTGATTTTGCTCTTAAATATTCTTCTACATTAGAAGTACCATTTATAGAATCGAATAATATTACTATTTCATCCTTGGTTTTTTTATTTTCTAATAAAAAGTTTAATAATCTTTGAATTTCCTTTAACTCATTACAGACTGGGATTGCATAACTTATTTTCATATTTTTTAACCTGGTAATACCCCAATATACGAAAGAGCTTCCATAAAATCACGTTCTTCAAATTGTTTCATTGTAGTCATGTCCATTCTATGTTTATAATATTTGCCTTTTTTATTAGGAATAGGATACTTTTCTTTTTCTTCTTCTGTTACTTCTATTGCTCTAACTGCTGCCCATTTCCAATTTTCAGTTGTAGATCCATTTGCAAATACCATTCCTTGAGTAGGTAAATTTACTGTTGAAGGAAACCATATTTGACCATTTTTATCTTTATATCTAAGATCTTTATATAATTCTGGGAGGATTTTCATTTGTTCTTCCATTATTTCTTCTCCTTCTCTCATTAAAGTATTAGATTGAAAACCACAACCATAACAAAGATAATTATTTATATCTTGATTTACTTCTTGTACATAACAAGCATCAGACCCACATTTAGGACATATTACTAATTTATCAGATTCCATTTTATACTTTATTTAATTTAGGTAATTTTAATTTAGGTAATGATGGTATTGGATTGTCTCCTATTTTATTGAGTTTTGGTAATTTTAAGGGAATTTGTGTAGGAGATGCTACTACATTTTCATCTAACATTTTACTAAATTTTTCTTTCATTTTATCATATGTGAAATTTTCTTTAGCAAAATTACCTTGTTGTTTTCCTCTATGAATATAATCCTTATATTTTTTATGCATATCTTTTAATACATTACCTAAAGTCATCTGATCAACATCAAACCATTTAGCTCCTTCTACAAACCAATCATTCTTAACACTTGGGTGAATATCACCTAAAGTACCTGGAAGTAATACACTCATATCAGGTTTTAAGAAATCAATATGACCTGACCAACCTGTTGCTATTATAGGTTTTTTAGTTTGAGTGAATTCGAGTAATGGTCTACCAAAGCCTTCCCCTTTAGTTAAACTAACCATACATTTTACTTTAGGGTGATTATATAATTCATTCATTTCTTCATTTAAAAGATCTCCATGAATAACATATATTTTAGGTAATTTACCCTTTACTGTTTTTTTAATATCATTTATTTTCTTTAATAAAGATTCTCTATCCATGTAAGAAATAACCCCACCTGAGGATTTCATTATAAGAGCTGGTTGGTTTTGTTTATTTTTAAATGTTTCTAAAAATGATTTTACTAGTAAACCTACATTTTTTCTATCATGTCCAAATTCTCCTTGCATCCAATGCCCTACAAATAAAAAACAAAATGATTCTTTAATTTCAGGTAAATCTAATATCTTATTTGTTTTTTTATAAACATTTTCATCAAACCCTTCAAATAAAACTTCTGTTTTAGTAGTTAATTCAACATTTTTTAAAACTTGTTGGGTTCTATTATCTTTTTGTTGGAATTTGCTATTTTTTAACACTTGAATAGTATGTTCAGATGATCCTACTATAATATTCATCCTATTACAACCTTCTATCCATTCAGGTTTACATAAGGTAGTTTCTATACCAGCAGTCATTCCTATATTATAATGCCCTTGTGGCATAAACTCATTAGGAATTGTTATTTGCATCCAAATATCTGGTTTTGGATATTGTTTATTAGGTTCGGGTTGAAATAAATGGTTATTTAAAAAACTCCATTCTTCATGATCTTCTATAAAACCCCAGGGTGTAGCACCCCACCTTTGTGGTAGTATTTTTACATCATATTTATCCATTTCAATAATAGCTTTTACTACGTCTCTTGATCTTGCTCCATAACCTGAATAGGTATCAATTGGGCAACTTATATAAAATGTTGGTTTCATATTAATATACTAAATTATGTGTGTTTATTTTTCTAATGTCTTTATCGGCATCTATTACTTCAAATGCCTCTCTTGGTTCCCAAATATTAAATAATTCATCAGCGGCTTCAATGAATTTTTTTCCTTGTTGTTCAGCTGTAAATCCTGCTTCTTCACTTAAGCACCATTCTCTAGCTTTAGCACCTAATTCTTTTCTTTTTTCTTTACCTAAATCATATACCTCTCTTATTCTATCAGCTGCATCTTCAGGTTTACATCTATCATCCCAAATATAGGGTGTAACTGGTGATCCTTGTATTGATCTAGAAGTTGGGTAAACTGGAAATGCCCATTCACCATGTTTTTTATATCTCCCTGTATTGTTAGAAGGTACTTCTGGGGAAGGTGTAAACCATTTTCCATCCTCATCTACAAACCTCATTTGATCTTGCATCCCACCTGTTGAATTAGCTATAATGGGATTACCAGCTAACATTGCTTCTGTTAAGGTTAATCCCCATCCTTCATTAGATGTTAATAATATTTGGCAATCAGATAAATTATATAACATATTTAATTCTGATGTTGACCATCTTTTAGTATCAAATACTACAGCATTAGGATAAGAATCTCCAAATAATAATTCATTTACAACAGGTAAATCTGTTCCTGCTTCATGTACTAATTCAGTATGAAGTAATAGTCTACATCTATCCGCTTTTTCTTTAGGTAAACTATCTAAAAACATTTTAAATGCCCACATTGTATCAGGAATTTGTTTTCTCCTAATATTTCTAGAATTAAAAAATAAAACAAAATCAACTTTATCTTTACCAAATAAATCTAATTTCATTTTTTTTATAGCATCTAATTCTTCAGTAGTTTCTAAAGGACGATAAATATGATGATTTAAACCATGAGGAATATATTTTATAACTTTATCCTGAGCTTTATCACCTAGTGCAATCTTATTAATATTTACTGTTTGTTTTGATATACCCATTAGTAAATCACAGGATTCATAAAATGCTTTATTATATAAAGGTGTTGGATAATCATCCCAAATGTTAAGATACATAATAGGCATATTTTTTCTAATCTCACCTTCAGCATTAAATAACCACATAAAATATCTTGGGTCTGTAATAAGCATTATAGCATCTGGATTTTCTCTTTTAATAATTTGTCTTACTAATTCTATATTACCATAACCATCAGTTGGATATAAAAATACACTAGCATCGGTTAACCCTGTATCTTTGTTTATATCATTTGATATATCAAAAATTTTGCCCTTATCGGGATGTTTAATAGCTCCTGCTATTTGAGCCCAATTAAAATGTTGAGCTGTGTGTATTACTATTTCTTTAGCTACTGTGGCTATTCCAGAATGTACCCTAATATCATCGCATATTAGAAGTATTTTTTTCCTATCTTCTTTAGGAATATACTTAAAATCTTTATTCATGTGTTGGTTTTTTATAACTCTAAATTGTTATGATTGTTAATCGTCTTTCTAAAATCATCATCTGTAAGATACAAATGAATAGCACGGTCGGCAAGTTTCTGGAAAGAAAATTTACGTTTTACGCACTCTATTTTAAAATCTTGAAATAAATCACTTTGTATTTTAACACTGGTTAGTGTTTTTTCTTTTTTATTACTCATAATCTTTTATTTTATTAAAACTTTATATATAAATATATTAATTTTTATAAAGATGCACCTAAACCACATAGTTTTTTGTCTTCTTTAAAAGCACAAAAAGTGCAGTTCCATTTACTTGGGTTAGGTAACATTTCTTTTGTTGAGTGTTCATTATTTATAAAACATTCACTCATAAATTTTTCTATTGCTTTAGTTGCTCTACTTATTTTTATTTTACCCGAAGGTGGAGAATACATTTGGAATCGTTTTTGTGGGAAATCTCCTTCTTCATATACTTTCCTTCTGGTAATAAAAAACTCAATATCAATATTTTCTATTGGGACTCCAAATTGCTCTGCAAAATATTTTTTATATAGTATAAGCTGGAATTGTTTATCTTCATCTTTTTTAACATAATCCAATTTCCAACCATTAGTAGATGTTTTGATATCTATTATTTTAAATTTATCTAACTTTTCATTGTACATTACAATGTCTAGATAACCCATAAATAAAACATTAGGATTATATTTTACAGGAGGCATTAATATAGGTGTTTCTATTCCTACTAAATGCCAACCTCGTTTAGAAAAATATTTACCTCTATGTTTTTTAAGGTAATTTAATATTTCAACCCCATCTTGATAAAATTCACTTAATTCACCTGCACTA
>TARA_R110001599_G_scaffold353696_1_pt1 | contig 15399 bp, 11 predicted proteins | sample TARA_R110001599 | Tara Oceans TARA_R110001599 (sample SAMEA4398360) | marine metagenome | biome: Polar Biome; feature: [MES] marine water layer (ENVO:01000295) within the mesopelagic zone...; material: water (ENVO:00002006), including particulate matter (ENVO:01000060) such... | reverse complement strand
CCGACGTTGACGTGCGGTTTATTACGTTCAAACTTTGACTTTGCCATTTCTTAAAATCCTCAAGGGTTCTGTAAAGCGCTGCACCCAAATCTGGAGGCAGCACCCAGGTTACTTATTCGCCAGCGCTACGCTTAGCGGTGTATTTTGTGATGATCGCATCAGCCACGTTTTTCGGAGTTTCGGCATACTTGCCGAACTCCATGGTGAATGTGGCGCGGCCTTGTGACATCGAGCGCATGTCAGTGGCATAGCCAAACATTTCAGCCAAAGGAACTTCAGCACGAATCGACTTAGCACCGCCAGGCAGGTCATCCATGCCTTGCAAGTTGCCGCGGCGACGACTCAAGTCACCCATGATGTCGCCCATGTAGTCTTCTGGTGTTTCCACTTCGACTTTCATGACCGGCTCAAGCAACACTGGATCTGCATCCATGAAGCCGCGCTTGAAGCCCATGCTAGCGGCGATTTTAAACGCCATTTCGTTGGAGTCTACATCGTGGTAAGAGCCGTCATACAGCGTGGCCTGAATACCAACGATTGGATAGCCCGCGAGCACGCCATTGGCCATTTGCTCTTGGATACCCTTGTCGACAGCGCCAAAGTATTCTTTCGGAACCGTACCACCAACAACTTCTTCGACGAACTTGTAGTCAACGCCTTCCTCAACGCCATAAATAGGCTTGAGGCGAAGTAACACGTGACCATACTGACCACGGCCGCCGGACTGACGAACAAACTTGCCTTCAGTGTCGACTGCTTTGCGGATGGTTTCACGGTAGGCGACTTGTGGCTTGCCGATGTTAGCCTCAACACCAAACTCACGACGCATACGATCAACAAGAATGTCTAAGTGAAGCTCACCCATGCCGGAGATGATGGTTTGGCCAGACTCTTCGTCGGTGCGAACACGGAACGATGGATCTTCTTTAGCCAGACGGCCCAAGGCAATCGACATTTTTTCTTGGTCAGCTTTTGTTTTCGGCTCAACGGCAACCGAAATCACTGGCTCTGGGAACTCCATGCGCTCGAGTGTGATGACTTTATTTTCGTCACACAGCGTGTCGCCTGTTGTTACGTCTTTCAAGCCAACAAGAGCTGCGATATCGCCTGCGCGAATCTCGGAAATTTCTTCACGCTGGTTTGCATGCATCTGCAGAATACGACCAATACGCTCTTTCTTGCTCTTAACAGGGTTCCAAGCCGCCTCACCCGATTTCAGAACGCCCGAATAAACGCGTACGAATGTTAGGTTACCAACGAACTTGTCATTCATAATTTTGAAAGCAAGTGCGGAGAAAGGCTCATCGTCTGACGACTTGCGCTGACCTTCGGATTCGTCTTTGTCATCCAGCACACCGGTAACAGGGGCGACGTCGTTGGGCGCAGGCAAATAACGAATCACGGAATCCAGCATAAGCTGAACACCTTTATTTTTGAATGCCGAACCGCACAGCATAGGCTGAATTTCGCCAGCCAATGTGCGCATACGAATCGCTTTGTAAATCTGCTCTTCGCTAAGGTCGCCGTTTTCTAAGTACTCATTCATCAGCTCTTCAGAAGCTTCAGCAGCTGACTCAATGAGGTTTTCGCGCCATTTCTCGCACTCAGCCTGCAAGCTCTCTGGGATGTCGCGCGTATCGAAGGTCATACCTTGAGTCGCTTCTTCCCAATAAATTGCTTTCATCGTGACCAAATCAACAACGCCTTCGAAATTTTCTTCGGCACCGATGGGCACAACGAGCGGTACAGGGTGGGCACCCAGACGAGTCCTCATCTGCTCAACAACGCGGAAGAAGTTAGCGCCAGTACGGTCCATTTTGTTCACAAAGGCCAAGCGAGGCACTTTGTACTTATTGGCTTGGCGCCACACAGTCTCAGACTGTGGCTGAACACCACCAACGGCGCAATACACCATGCACGCACCATCGAGCACACGCATGGAACGCTCAACTTCAATGGTGAAGTCAACGTGGCCAGGAGTATCAATGATGTTGATTTGATGCTGATCGAACTGTTTCGCCATGCCAGACCAGAAGCATGTCGTTGCCGCGGAGGTAATAGTAATCCCGCGCTCTTGTTCTTGCTCCATCCAGTCCATAGTGGCTGCGCCATCATGAACTTCACCGAGCTTGTGATTTTTACCTGTGTAAAAAAGCACGCGCTCAGTGGTGGTTGTTTTACCGGCGTCAATGTGCGCCGAAATACCAATATTACGGTATAGGTTTAACGGGGTAGCTCTAGCCACGTGAGTCTCCTGAGACCAAGATTAGAAGCGGTAGTGCGCGAAAGCTTTGTTAGCTTCGGCCATACGGTGAACGTCTTCACGTTTCTTGATAGCAGCGCCTTTGCCTTCGTTGGCATCGAGCAACTCACCAGCCAAACGCAGAGCCATGGTTTTTTCCGAACGCTTACGTGCGGAATCAACCAACCAGCGCATAGCCAATGCAGTACGACGGGAGGGGCGTACTTCCATTGGCACCTGGTAGGTGGCGCCACCGACGCGACGAGCCTTGACCTCAACCATTGGACGCAGTTTTTCTAGAACCGATTCAAAAATCTCAACGGGATTGCCTTTGTTTTTCTCAGCAACGCGTGCAAGCGCGCCGTAAACAATCGACTCTGCGGTGGATTTCTTTCCGGATTCCATCACCTGGTTCATGAACTTGGCGAGGGTTTGGCTACCAAATTTTGGATCTGGTAGGATTTCGCGGACTGCTACAACTCTTCTTCTTGGCATGACTCATTAAACCTTTTATGAAGCTTCAGGGGTGTCCGGGACGATTACATCTGCCCGGCCTTACTGCGCCTAAGTCTTACTTCTTAGGACGCTTGGTACCGTACTTGGAACGCGACTGCATGCGGCCTTTAACGCCTGCGCAATCGAGCGAACCACGAACAGTGTGATAACGCACACCGGGCAAATCTTTAACACGACCGCCACGGATTAGAACCACGCTGTGCTCTTGCAAGTTGTGGCCTTCACCACCGATGTAAGAGCTAACTTCGAAACCTGACGTTAAGCGCACACGGCAAACTTTACGCAGAGCCGAGTTTGGCTTTTTAGGTGTCGTTGTGTAGACACGTGTGCAAACACCGCGACGTTGCGGGCTGCCTTTAAGTGCTGGAACACCGGACTTTTCGACCAGTGCTTGCCGACCCTTGCGGATCAATTGGTTAGTAGTTGCCATAGCAGCCTGTTCTCTCCCGTTAATTTTACACAACCGAAAAAAGAGCCGAGAGGCTCCTTTTCAGGGTTGCGCATTCTATGAGCAGTTCGGCCGCCCGTCAAGACGGCCGCCTACCCGTATCTAGCTTACTCTTCAGCCGAATTCAGCGCTTCCGAGAGTGCTTGTTCTACATCTGCTGCGCTTGGGCCTTGGTCTACAACCTTGGCCTCTAGGCGCTGCTGACGACGCTGTGCGTGATAAGCGAAGCCTGTGCCAGCTGGAATCAAACGACCAACAACGACGTTTTCTTTCAGACCGCGCAGGTCATCTTCTTTACCAGTTACAGCAGCTTCGGTCAGGACTCGTGTAGTTTCCTGGAATGACGCAGCCGAAATAAACGACTCTGTCGACAACGAAGCCTTGGTAATACCCATCAGGACACGTTGGAACTTGGCGCCGAACTTATCCATGCCGTTAAGCACTTCGTTTTCGTCTAGCACACGAGCCAACTCGACCTGCTCGCCTTGAATAAAGGTGCTGTCACCGTTTTCAGTGATTTCAACTTTACGCAACATCTGGCGAATAATAACTTCGATGTGTTTATCGTTAATTTTAACGCCTTGTAAGCGGTAAACGTCTTGGACTTCATTAACGATATACGTCGCCAACGCAGTCTCACCTTTCAAGCGAAGAATGTCGTGTGGATTTTGCGGGCCATCAGAAACGACCTCACCACGTGACACACGTTCGCCTTCGAAAACGTTGAGCTGGCGCCATTTTGGAATCAGCTCTTCGTAAACTTCAGCGCCGTCATCTGGCGTGATAACCAAACGGTGCTTACCTTTGGTCTCTTTGCCGTAGCTGACGATGCCGCTAATTTCCGCCAAGATTGCTGGTTCTTTCGGCTTACGCGCTTCGAACAAGTCAGCAACACGTGGCAAACCACCGGTGATGTCACGGGTTTTCGACGATTCTTGTGGAATACGGCCGATAACATCGCCAATACCGATTGTCGCGCCATCTTGCAAGGTTGTGATCGACTCTGATGGCAGGAAGTACTGCGCAGGCTGATCACTGCCTTCGATATTAATAATGTTGCCTTTGGCATCGAGCAAACGAATCGCCGGACGCAGCTCTTTACCAGCGGCTGGACGGTCTTTCGGATCCATAATTTCGATGTTAGTCAGACCTGTGAGTTCGTCAGTTTGATGGCGAACGGTCAAGCCGTCTTCCATGTCGACGAATTTCACATTACCGGCAAGCTCAGTCACGATGGGGTGGGTGTGTGGATCCCAGGTTGCAACAACCTGTCCGCCCTTCACTTCCTCGGCATCGGCTACAGTAATAACTGCACCGTATGGCAGTTTATAGCGCTCGCGCTCGCGACCACGTGAGTCGGCAATGCCGATTTCACCGGAACGCGATACGGCCACTAAGTTACCACCAGCGTGCTGCACCAACTTAATGTTGTGGAAGCGCACTTTACCGTCGTTGCGAACTTGCACGCTCGACACAGCAGAAGCACGGCTTGCCGCACCACCGATGTGGAAGGTACGCATGGTCAACTGCGTGCCTGGCTCACCGATCGACTGAGCGGCCATAACGCCGATAGCTTCACCGATGTTAACGCGATGACCACGCGCCAAGTCACGGCCATAGCACATCGAGCAAACGCCGAAGCGCGTGTTACAGGAAATAACCGAGCGCGCATAGACTTCATCGATGCCTGCGGCTTCTAAACGGTCAACCCAACGCTCATCGAGCAGCGTGCCTTTTGGTGCGAAAATTTCATCGCTGCCTGGCAGCAAGACATCGCTAGCAGTGACACGACCCAATACGCGTTCGCGCAATGGCTCAACGATGTCACCACCTTCAATTAGCGGCGTCATCACCACACCATTGCTGGTGCCGCAATCAATTTCAGTAACAACCAAATCTTGCGCAACGTCGACCAAACGACGCGTTAGATAACCGGAGTTAGCGGTTTTCAACGCGGTATCGGCGAGGCCTTTACGAGCACCGTGAGTCGAGATGAAGTACTGAAGAACCGTCAAACCTTCACGGAAGTTGGCTTTAATTGGTGTTTCAATAATCGAGCCGTCTGGCTTGGCCATCAGACCACGCATACCGGCAAGCTGACGAATCTGGGCGGCGGAACCACGAGCACCAGAGTCGGCCATGATGTAGATGGAGTTGAACGATTTCTGTTCTTCCATGCTGCCATCTTTGGCTTGTACGGTTTCAGTCGACAAGTTGTCCATCATGGCTTTAGCGACCAATTCATTGGTACGCGACCAAATGTCGACAACTTTGTTATAGCGTTCGCCTTTGGTCACCAAGCCTGAACCAAACTGCGCTTCAATTTCGCGCACTTCTTCTTCAGCACCATTGATGATGGTTTCTTTCTCAGCTGGAATGACCATGTCTTCCATGCCGACCGAAACGCCTGAGTATGTGGCTTGAGCAAAGCCCAAGTACATCAGTTGGTCAGCAAAAATAACAGTGTCTTTCAAGCCCAGCACGCGGTAGCAGCTGTTGAGCAAGCGCGAAATGTTCTTTTTCGTCATCGGCTGGTTGATCAGATCAAACGGCAGACCTTTCGGAACGATGTTCCAGAGCATGCAACGACCTGGCGTGGTATCAGCCAAGAATTTGCGCTCAATTTTGTTGCCATCTTCATCGATAGTGATTTCCAGCACGCGCACTTTAATGCGAGCGTGGATCTCCACTGCCTTGTTAGCCAAAGCACGTGTCACTTCGTTGTAGTCGGCGAAAATCATGCCTTCGCCTTTACCATTCACACGATCACGCGTGATGTAGTAAAGACCGAGCACCACGTCTTGCGACGGCACAATGATCGGCTCACCGTTGGCAGGCGACAGAATGTTGTTTGTCGACATCATTAAGGCGCGAGCTTCAAGCTGAGCTTCAATAGTCAGCGGCACGTGCACAGCCATTTGGTCACCGTCGAAGTCGGCGTTGAATGCCGTACATACCAGCGGATGCAGCTGGATGGCTTTACCTTCAATCAGGACCGGCTCAAACGCTTGCAGGCCGAGACGGTGAAGTGTCGGTGCGCGGTTAAGCATGACGGGATGTTCGCGAATCACGTCGGCGAGAATATCCCAAACTTCTGGAGTTTCACGCTCAACCATTTTCTTCGCGGCTTTAATCGTTGTCGCCAAGCCTTGGGCTTGGAGCTTGCCGAAAATGAAAGGCTTGAATAGTTCCAAAGCCATTTTCTTCGGCAGGCCGCACTGGTGCAGACGCAGAGTAGGGCCAACGGTAATAACCGAACGACCGGAGTAGTCAACGCGCTTGCCGAGCAAATTCTGGCGGAAACGACCTTGCTTACCCTTGATCATATCGGCCAAAGATTTCAGCGGACGCTTGTTGGTGCCAGTGATGGCGCGACCGCGACGACCGTTGTCAAGCAAGGCATCAACCGCTTCCTGCAACATGCGCTTTTCGTTGCGCACGATGATGTCAGGCGCGCTCAGATCGAGCAGGCGCTTGAGGCGGTTGTTACGGTTGATGACACGACGATAGAGATCGTTCAAGTCTGAGGTTGCAAAGCGGCCGCCATCGAGTGGCACCAAAGGACGCAAGTCCGGTGGCAGCACAGGCAGAACCGTCAGCACCATCCACTCAGGCTTGTTGCCCGAGCTTTGGAAGGACTCAACTAGCTTCAAACGCTTCGACAGCTTCTTCAGCTTAGTCTCAGAGTTTGTTGCAGGAATCTCTTCACGCAGACGCGTAATTTCTGATTCTAAGTCGATGTCGGCTAAGAGCAGCTGAATTGCTTCAGCGCCCATGCGCGCGTCGAACTCATCGCCATGCTCTTCAAGAGCGGTGTAATACTCTTCATCGTTGAGCAGCTGACCTTTTTCAAGCGTGGTCATACCTGGATCAATAACGATAAAGCTTTCGAAATACAGCACGCGTTCGATATCACGCAGCGTCATATCAAGCAGCAGGCCGATACGCGATGGCAGTGATTTCAAGAACCAAATGTGTGCAGTTGGTGAAGCTAGTTCAATGTGGCCCATGCGCTCGCGGCGCACTTTCGCCATGGTGACTTCGACGCCGCACTTCTCGCAGATAACACCGCGGAACTTCATGCGTTTGTACTTACCGCACAAGCATTCGAAGTCTTTGATTGGGCCAAAGATTTTGGCGCAGAACAGGCCATCACGCTCTGGTTTGAACGTACGGTAGTTAATGGTTTCTGGCTTTTTAACTTCACCAAAAGACCATGAACGAATTAATTCTGGCGACGCCAGACCAATGCGGATGCGATCGAATTCTTCGACCACCTGACCTTGGTTGCGTAGTTGGCTGAGCAGATCTTTCAAGGCAATTCTCCCAAAGCAACATGTGAAGGTGGCGACCAAACTGGCCGCCACCACACGTCAGGCTTATTCGTTGTCCAATTCCATATTGATACCCAGCGAGCGAATCTCTTTCACCAATACGTTGAAAGATTCCGGCATACCTGGGTCCATGCGGTGATCGCCATCGACAATATTTTTGTAGACGCGCGTACGACCATTCACATCGTCGGACTTCACGGTGAGCATTTCTTGCAGGGTGTAGGCGGCGCCGTAGGCTTGCAACGCCCAGCACTCCATCTCCCCGAAACGCTGACCACCGAACTGTGCTTTACCGCCCAATGGTTGCTGCGTGACCAGCGAGTATGAACCCGTTGAACGCGCGTGCATCTTGTCATCGACCAAGTGGTTGAGCTTGAGCATGTACATGTAACCAACCGTGACTTGGCGATCGAAACGCTCGCCGGTACGACCATCGTACAGCCATTGCTGACCATTCTCGTTCAGGCCTGCTAGCTTCAACAGTGACTTGATTTCGTTTTCATGAGCGCCGTCGAATACAGGCGTAGCGATAGGCACACCGCCGCGCAAGTTTTTCGACATAGCGAACACTTCATCATCCGTCATCGAGTTCAAGTCTTCTTGCTGACCGCCGACGCCGTTGTAGATTTGATCCAAGTACTTACGTAGATCAGCAATCTTGCGCTGCTCATCGAGCATTTCGCCGATGCGCTCACCCAAGCCTTTAGCAGCCCAGCCTAAGTGAGTTTCAAGAATCTGGCCAACGTTCATACGTGATGGAACGCCAAGCGGGTTGAGCACGATATCAACTGGTTCGCCATGCTCATCATGCGGCATGTCTTCGACAGGCATGATGATGGAGACAACACCTTTGTTACCGTGACGGCCGGCCATTTTGTCACCAGGCTGAATGCGACGCTTCACAGCCAAGTAAACTTTGACGACTTTCAACACGCCATGAGCTAGGTCATCGCCAGTCATGATTTTGCGTTTCTTGTCTTCGAATTTCGCTTCGATGTCGGCTTGACGCTCAGCCAAGAACGTTTGTGCACGCTCAAGCTGCTCGGCAATACTTTCATCGGCTGGGCGAATCTCAAACCATTGCGCCAGATCTAGCTCAGCCAAGTCAGTTTCAGTGATCGCCGAACCTTTTTTCAGGCCAGCACCACCGTTGACTTTTTGACCAAGCAGGACTTCATGCAAACGTGCAGAGGTCGCTTCTTCAAAGATTCGATATTCTTCTTTCAAGTCTTTGCGGTAGTCATTGAGCTGTTCTTTCTCAATGGCTTTCGCACGCTCATCTTTCTCGATGCCGTCGCGCGTGAAGACTTGAACGTCAATCACGGTGCCCTTGGTGCCCGATGGAACACGTAAAGATGAATCTTTTACGTCACTGGCTTTTTCACCAAAGATGGCGCGCAGTAGTTTCTCTTCTGGTGATAGTTGCGTCTCGCCTTTAGGCGTGACTTTACCAACCAAAATATCACCAGCATTCACTTCTGCACCGATGTAGACAATGCCGGACTCATCGAGTTTCGACAGAGCGGCTTCGCCAACATTGGGGATATCTGCTGAAATTTCTTCAGAGCCCAACTTGGTATCACGCGCAATACACGACAATTCTTGGATGTGAATTGAAGTGAAGCGATCATCTTTTACAACGCGCTCAGACAACAAGATCGAATCTTCGAAGTTGTAGCCATTCCACGGCATAAAGGCGACGCGCATATTTTGGCCAAGCGCCAACTCACCCATATCGACAGAAGGACCATCGGCTAGGATGTCACCAATTTCAACCGCATCGCCGACGTTTACTAATGCACGCTGGTTGATACAGGTATTTTGGTTCGAGCGAGTGTACTTGGTCAGGTTATAGATGTCGGCACCAGCCTCACCCATCACCACTTCTTCGTTACGAACACGCACAACGATACGTGCGGCATCGACATAATCGATAACACCACCACGTTTCGCCACCACACAGACGCCAGAGTCACGGGCGACATAGCGCTCCATGCCGGTACCCACGAGTGGTTTGTCAGCGCGCAATGTTGGCACGGCTTGACGTTGCATGTTCGAACCCATGAGTGCGCGGTTGGCGTCATCGTGTTCCAAGAATGGAATCAACGAAGCTGCAACCGAAACCACCTGACGTGGCGACACGTCCATGTAGGTGACCTTCTCAGGCGCCATCACGGTAAATTCGTTTTTGTGACGCACAGCAACTAGGTCGTCAACTAATGAGCCTTTTTTGTCTACCTGCGAGTCCGCCTGAGCAATAACTTCCTCAGCTTCTTCAATGGCAGACAAATACACATAGTCATCAGTAACCAAACCATCGATCACTTTACGGTAAGGTGATTCAAGGAAGCCGTAGTGGTTGGTACGAGCAAAACTCGCCAACGAGTTGATCAAACCAATGTTTGGACCTTCTGGCGTCTCGATTGGACAAACACGACCATAATGCGTTGGGTGAACGTCGCGGACTTCGAAGCCTGCGCGCTCACGAGTTAAACCGCCCGGGCCTAACGCTGAAACACGACGCTTGTGCGTAATTTCAGATAGCGGGTTGTTTTGGTCCATGAACTGCGACAGCTGCGATGAGCCGAAGAACTCTTTAATGGCAGCCGAAACTGGCTTGGCATTAATTAAGTCTTGCGGCATCAAGTTGTCGGATTCGGCCATCGACAAGCGCTCTTTAACAGCGCGCTCAACACGAACCAAACCAACGCGGAATTGGTTTTCGGTCATCTCGCCAACAGAGCGAATACGACGGTTACCCAAATGGTCGATGTCGTCGACTTCGCCTTTGCCGTTACGGATATCAATCATGCCGCGAACGACATCAACAATATCTTCACGCGACAAGACGCCTTCGCCGAAATCGCTATCACGATTTAAGCGACGGTTGAATTTCATACGACCGACGTTTGATAGGTCATAACGCTCAGGTGAGAAGAACAGGTTTTTAAACAAGTTCTCAGCCGCTTCTTTAGTGGGCGGCTCGCCTGGGCGCATCATGCGATAAATTTCGACCAGCGCTTCCAGCTCAGAGCGTGCAGGATCTGCTCGTAAGGTATCCGCGAGGAATGGGCCGTGGTCTAGATCGTTGGTGTAAATAATGCTGAAAGCTTTAACGCCGCCTTGCACGATTTTCTTCAACGATTCATCGGTGATGATGCTGTTGCAGTCCGCTAAAACTTCGCCAGTTTTTGTGTCGACAAGATTTTTCGCCAGCACTTTACCGAATAAGTATTCAGCAGGAACGTCGAGCTGAGTCAGACCGGCTTTCTCGATGTCGCGAATGTGACGCGCAGTGATGCGGCGGCCGGACTCAACAATGGTTTTGCCTTTGACAACGATATCAAACAGTGCTGTTTCACCGCGCAGACGTTCGGCGATCAAGTCTAACTTGAAGCCCTCTGCGGTGACGGCAACATTGCTCGAGTCGAAGAACATGTCGAGCATTTCTTCGGAGTTATAGCCTAAAGCGCGCAGCAAAATAGTCGCTGGCAATTTGCGGCGACGATCGATACGTGCGAATACCAAATCTTTAGGATCGAACTCGAAGTCTAGCCACGAGCCACGGTAAGGAATAATGCGCGCGTTATAGAGCAGCTTGCCCGATGAGTGCGTTTTACCTTTGTCATGGTCAAAGAATACGCCTGGCGAACGATGCAACTGAGACACGATAACGCGCTCAGTACCATTGATCACGAAGGTACCGTTTTCGGTCATTAAAGGCATTTCGCCCATATAGACTTCTTGCTCACGGATATCTTTGATGGTTTTAACAGAAGCTTCGCGATCATAAATAATCAGGCGAATTTTTACGCGCAATGGAGCTGCGTAAGTGACGCCACGGCTAACGCACTCGCGCACGTCAAACATTGGCGTGCCGAGAGCGTACTCGACAAATTCTAGTGCCGCATTACCGGAATAGCTGGCGATAGGAAAAACTGACCGAAAGGCCGCTTGAAGACCAACGTCTTCGCGCGATTTCGGAGTCTTGCCATCCTGCAGGAAGGCTCGATACGAGTCGACCTGAATAGCCAGAAGATAGGGCACGTCCATCAGTGCCGGGAGCTTACCGAAGTTCTTTCGGATGCGTTTCTTCTCGGTGTAAGAGTATGCCATCTGGGTCCTCAACTATGCTTGAGCCTCGAAAAGGCGTCACTTTCATACGGCAAAGTGACGGCCTGAAAGGTTGCTTGGGCAACCGCTCAGGCCGGCACTCGGCGACCTGTGCCCGCATAAATATGCCAAAGCATACTTAAACGGAAAAAGGCCGGAGGCTCGGCGAGCCTCCAGCCGTGCAGCGTACTGGGCTAAGCCCGCACCCCGTCTGTTGCCAAATTACTTGACTTCGACAGTTGCGCCAGCTTCTTCCAGTTGCTTTTTCACATCTTCAGCTTCGTCTTTCGACACAGCTTCTTTCACTGCTTTTGGAGCTGCTTCAACCAAATCTTTGGCTTCTTTCAAGCCCAGACCGGTGATCGCACGAACAGCTTTAATAACAGCAACTTTGTTAGCACCGAAGCTGGTCATAACAACGTTGAATTCTGTTTGCTCTTCTTCAACAGCAGCACCACCAGCAACGGCAGCAACGGCAACAGCAGCAGCAGAAACGCCGAACTTTTCTTCAACAGCTGAAATCAGTTCAACTAATTCCATCACTGTCATTTCAGCAACGGCGTTTAGAATATCGTCTTTGGACAGAGCCATGTTCAATCTCCCAATAGGGTTTATATAGGTGTGTATTTCAAGCAGCGATTAAGCGGCTTCTTTCTGTTCTTTGACCGACGTCATCAGTCGGGCGAACTTCGAAATTGGCGCTTGCAGTACCGAAGCAAACATAGTGAGGGCTTGCTCGCGATTCGGCAGCTTAGCCACAACATCAATGTCTTCTGCACCGTAGAGTTTGCCGTCAATTGACAAGGCTTTAACCGCTAGCGGTGACTTCGGGAAATCCTTGCGGAAGTCTTGGAAAATACGAGCGGCAGCGCCCATATCATTTTCATCCATAGACAATGCAATGATCGTCGGACCCACTAACGAGGCATCTAAAACCTCAAAAGCGGTGCCAGCAATGGCACGACGAGCCAATGTGTTACGCACTACACGTAAATACACTGACTTATCACGAGCTTGAGCGCGGAGCTGAGTTAACTGCCCAACGGTTAGGCCGCGATAGTCGGCGACGACTGCAGCAAAGGCCTCGCTGGCCGCTTTATTGACGGCAACAACGATTTCTTTCTTATCTTCTAGTCGCAGAGTCACTGTAACCTCCTTAACTTCAGTCTATCGGCGGAGAATCCGCCGACCCCATTTGCAGCAATGCTGCACGCGGGGGGGTTACAGAGCTCTTCAGCTTGAAACCACACCGCGTCTACCCAGGCTGTTGGATTAAGCCCCTTAACATCAAGGGCACCTGTGGTCTTTGACGCTCGCCTGCAAGCAGGCGACTTTCAAAGTACCTTCACAACTCTAGGCACCTGCCTAAAGTCGAAAATTTTTAGTCTTAAACTGCTAAGTTCGACAGGTCGATCGTTAGGCCTGGACCCATCGTTGTCGACAAGGTTACTTTCTGCAGGTAAATGCCCTTGCTAGTAGCTGGCTTTGCTTTCTTCAAGTCAGCAACCAAAGCTTCTACGTTTTGGCGGATAGCATCGCTGCTGAAGCCAGTTTGACCAACGGCTGCGTGGATAATGCCACCTTTGTCTACACGGTAGCGAGCTTGACCAGCTTTGGCATTTTTAACGGCTGTTGCGACATCTGGGGTCACGGTGCCGACTTTGGGGTTAGGCATCAAGCCACGTGGACCCAAAACTGTACCGAGCTTACCAACGACACGCATAGCATCTGGTGAGGCAATAACTACGTCGAAGTCTAGATTGCCGGCCTGAATTGATTCAGCCAGATCATCAAAACCAACAATGTCAGCACCAGCTGCCTTAGCGGCCTCGGCATTTGCACCCTGCGCAAAAACAGCAACGCGCACTGTTTTACCTGTGCCGGCTGGCAGCACGGTAGCACCACGAACGACCTGGTCGGATTTACGTGGGTCAATACCCAAGTTCACGGCCACGTCGATTGATTCTTTAAACTTTGGTGCTGGCAATGCAGCTAAAAGGCTTACAGCCTCTTCGATGCTATAGAGCTTGCCTGGAACCAATTGAGCTTTGATAGCGGCTTGACGCTTGCTTAACTTAGCCATGATTAGACTCCCTCAACATCAAGGCCCATGGAACGGGCAGAGCCAGCCAATGTACGCACAGCGGCGTCCATATTAGAAGCAGTTAGATCTGGCTTCTTGATAGTGGCAATCTCTTCCAGCTGAGCACGAGTAACCTTGCCAACTTTTTGAGTATTTGGACGCGGTGAGCCACTTTTCAGGCCAACAGCTTTTTTCAGCAAGTAAGTTGCTGGAGGTGTTTTCATCACAAATGTGAAGGAGCGATCTGAATACACCGTGATGACGACGGGGATCGGCTGACCAACTTCCATTTTCTGTGTGGCAGCGTTAAATGCCTTACAGAATTCCATGATGTTTACGCCTTTCTGACCCAGAGCTGGACCAATGGGTGGCGATGGGTTTGCCTTGCCTGCAGGAACCTGCAGTTTGATATAGGCATCAATCTTCTTTGCCATGCTACTACTCCGTGGGTGCAAGCGCCTTGCGGCTCCCCGTATCTACTCAAACAGACTATCTGCCCGAGGTTGCAGCGCCTAAACGCTGCAAAAATTAAACTTTTTCTACTTGGGTGAACTCAAGCTCAACTGGCGTAGCGCGACCAAAGATCATCACAGCCACACGCAAACGGCTCTTCTCGTAGTTCACTTCTTCAACTGTGCCGTTGAAGTCGGCGAATGGGCCATCGGCCACACGAACCACTTCACCCGGCTCAAACAATGTTTTTGGACGCGGCGCATCAACGTTTGTTTTAATGCGATTCAAAATCACATCCGCTTCGCGATCACTAATCGGCGCCGGCTTATCTGCCTTGCCACCGATAAAGCCCATGACCTTCGGGCACTCTTTAACCAAGTGCCAGCTGGCGTCATTCATTTCCATATTCACCAAAACGTAGCCGGGGAAGAACTTCCGCTCAGTCTTACGCTTGACGCCATTTTTCATTTCAACGACTTCTTCTGTCGGAACAAGAATATCGCCAAACAAATCTTCCATTTCAGCCAAGCGCACACGTTCAATGAGCGAGCGCATTACTTGCTTTTCGAAGCCTGAATAGGCGTGCACTACAAACCAACGCTTACTCATCGATGCCTCCTAATTAGCCAATAACCGCTGAAATGGCCAAGCCAAACAACGAGTCCATGCCCCATAACAGCAGCGACATAATCAAAACAACGACCAAAACGATTAGTGTTGTTTGTGTCGTCTCGGAACGAGTAGGCCAAACCACCTTACGAACTTCCACCTGCGCCTGGCGCAACAAGTCAATAAAGCTACGACCTTGGCTGGTAGTGAAAACCAGAGCTAGCGCAACAGCACCGAGACCCAACATCATCAAAAGACGCATGATGGAGGATAATTCTGGCAGGTAGCGACTCAACACAGTAGCTGATGCTAGAAGCACCATGGCCAACAGCCACTTTACTTTGTTGAGCGGATCACGAACGGTTTCGACCGGTGTCGTCATATATCTAAACTCTCAGACACGACAAAAACGCGTTACCGCGCCTTGAAAATGGCAGGCCAGGAGGGACTCGAACCCCCAACACCCGGTTTTGGAGACCGGTGCTCTACCAATTGAACTACTGGCCTGTAAAACAAAGGCTCGCTACCCGAAAGCGGCGAGCCAAGTTACATCTGCTTAGGCGAAGATTTTAGCAACAACACCAGCGCCGACGGTACGACC
>TARA_R110001599_G_scaffold41451_1_pt1 | contig 15438 bp, 14 predicted proteins | sample TARA_R110001599 | Tara Oceans TARA_R110001599 (sample SAMEA4398360) | marine metagenome | biome: Polar Biome; feature: [MES] marine water layer (ENVO:01000295) within the mesopelagic zone...; material: water (ENVO:00002006), including particulate matter (ENVO:01000060) such as...... | reverse complement strand
TTAAAGCGATTTCAGCACGTAATAGAATGTCTACTGCATATTTCGGGTTAAACGCCAAAATCAGCACATCATTAGTATTTCAGGAAAAAGCACAATAAAAGCTTCCTCCATAGACCTCACAATAAAAAACTACAGTTAATAAAGTTTATCAGCTCGAATGAAAAGTAAAAAGCTATTTCCCCTCTCCCTTTTATTGAATGTCCTATTGCTTACAGGGCTTTTTTATATAGTAAGTCAAACTGACTTTGCAGCAGAAGCAAAGAAAAAATATGGCCCTGCAGGAAAAGAGGGAACCGAGATAAGTACGATCTACAGTAGCTCAGATAAAGAAGGTATTCCTGAATCCAATCTGGGAATAACCATGGATATTCAAGGCGAAAGCCTGGTACTTGCTGCCAATAAACCTGGAAAACTAAGTTTTGATTCTTTAGTGGAAAATAGTGTAGTGGTTCGCAGCACCTACCAACGATTCAACCCGGAAAGTAAAGTATATATAGAAGGAGCTGATTATACCGTTGATTACGCCAATGGGGAGATCAGTAGAACGCCTGACTCTAGCATTCCTGATTATTCTAAACATGTCTTGTATGGTAAAAAAGACTTCGATCACAGAGAATACCCTGATTATTCCAACCACTCTTATTTTATATGGGTAGATTACGCCACAAAAAATGGCGCTAGACTTGCATTACCTAACGACCAAAGTAAATACCTGTCTAATTCCCGACAAAAACTGGAATCCGGTGAACCACTATCTATCGTCTCCTATGGCAATAGCATTACTGCTGGTGGTGAAGCTTCATCAACAGACCTGAGGTTTCAATATTTATATGGCAATTACTTAAAGAGTATTTTTCCAAAAGCGAAGGTAACAATTGAAGATGTCTCAATATCAGGCTATAGCTCTTCTGAAGGTATTAAATGGTGGGACACCTATATTGGAAAAACTACACCTGACCTTGTATTGGTAGGATGGGGAATGAACGATCACAATATTGGTAGCAATACTCCAGAACAGTACAAGAAAAACCTTATTGAGCTTGTTGGAATGATAAAAGAGAGGAAAAATGCGGAAGTTATTATCTACTCTACCTTTCCTCCGAATCATGAATGGCATTATGGAAGCCATTCTATGGAATTGTTTGCCGAAGCAGCTAAACAGGCTGCATTAGAAGCCAATTGTGCCTATGTAGATGTGTACAGTACCTGGATGAAAGTGCTTGAAAGAAAAGACCAATCCTCTTTACTCGGAAACAATATCAATCATCCAAATGACTTTGGTCATTGGCTCTATGAACAAGCCTTTGAAGCCATGTCATTTTAACCAGGAAGTGTTGAAACTGCTCTAGAAAAGCTTGAGTGAAAATCCATTCATTTTGTAAAATAGGATATTCTTTTAAACCGATTAAAAAGCAAGTAAATTAGTAACCTGATTAAGGTAGGTTATTTTGAATGGATCGCTGGAAAAGCAATCCATTCACTTCAAAATATAATTTAAAACAAGGCATGCACCAATTACTTTTTGACTATATCTCTAAATACATGCCACTGACCGATGATGAAAAGAAAGTCATTTTGGATTTGGATTTATTCAGACAGGTAAAAAAAGGAACTTTGCTTTTGAAGGAAGGCGAAAAATCCAATCTGGGTTATTTTGTCCTCAAAGGTTGTATCAGGAAATATTACATTATTGATGGAGAGGAAAAAACAACAAATTTTTATACAGAACTCCAAGGTGAAGTGCCTGAATGTGCAACCAATAACAAGCCATCAACTTATTACCTTTCCTGTATAGAAGATTCAATAATCTCCGCTTCTACACCTGATTTGGATGAAGTTGTTTTTGCTAAATTCCCAAGGTTTGAAACTTTATGTCGTATCGTTTCAGAAGAATTGCTTGTAAAAATACAATCCTCGCTCGACAATTTTAAAAATTCTTCCCCTTCCAAGAGATATGAAAATTTATTGGCAACAAGACCTGATTTGATTCAGAGAGTGCCACAACATCAATTGGCAAGCTATTTAGGAATTACCCCTCAATCATTAAGTCGACTGAAAGCAAGACTTGTTAAAGAAAAAAAATAAACCATTTCATTTCTTACCTTAAGTGAACGTTTTTTAGGCTTGCGTCCATGCACCTTTGCAATATCTTTTAACCTAAAAAATTAAAAATATGCAAAAATGGATCTTAGTAATTGTATTGACTGTGCTATTTGCCTCCCCTTTCCAGCTCAAGGCACAGTATGCTAAAAATGACACCACGTACAGCAAGTTCTTTATTGGAAGCTCTTTCTTTGTTTTGGGCAATTTAATTCCTGATGACAATTCACCTGACTTTGCCCAGTTGAACTTAGGGTACCGCTTAGGCCCTAAAGATGCCTTGTCTTTAGAGCTAAAAACCTGGAAATATGCCTGGTCACTAGGGATTCCCTATGGGGATTCTTTTGAAGCACCTGAAGAAAAGTTTCCAGGCTATATAAGGGAGTTTGGATTTGCCTTTGCCTATCAGCATTTTTGGTGGAAGGGCTTGTATACTGGCCTACACGTAATGAATGGATGGCAAACATTTAAGGACGATGAGAACAAAAAAATAAAAAACGGTTTTCAAATCTTCAATACTTACCGAGTTGGCTACCATTTTAGGTTATTCAATGACAAATTCTTCATAGAACCGTCCATTGCAGTTACTCATCGCCCCTATCATACCGAAATGCCTGAATCGTTTAAGCAATTGGACGATAAATGGTCGAAATTTCTAATAGGTGAGCCAGGGCTTCATTTTGGTTATAACTTTTAAAATTACGCAAATAATTTGATTGCCTAATTCAAATAAATAAACCGAAAACTAGTCTACTTGTCGAGCTTAAGGGTAATCCCACCCTTAAGCTTATTTATTTCAAAGCTTGGTTCCCGCAAATATATTTTTTTATAAAAAACTGTCCTGAATATAATTCAAGTCCAATTCCAGCATTTGTTATTTTGCTTATTGCAAGTTGCTCTCTTTTTACTTGCTAATAAAGCCTAAGTAAATCGCCAATTACGGAACTTGCTCCATTGGCTAACTATCTGTATATTAGTATTTATAGTCAACTAAAAACTGACAATGCCTAAAAAATAGGTTAGGATGCAGATAATGAAAAGGTTATTATCCATAATATTTTGTAACCAATAAAAAGAAAACCATAACCAACTACTTACTTTTTCCCTAACCATTACAGTAGCAAGTACTATTTCAGCTTTAACAGTTGTCGTTTGAATTAACATAAAAGATAACCATGTCTAAAAATTGCGAAGATTCACAGCATGTACCTTACGGCCCGAAACAACTTCCATGGACTGCTCAGGTACCAGAAGGAGCCATTGTGTCAAGGCCAAGTAATGACCCAAATGAGGTCTATGTTTCGGTACCACCCAAGGATGTCAATGGAAACTTTCCCCAAATTGACTACAGCCAATTCGAAATCCCTCCTACAGGATTGACAGATGAGGAACGAGAAATAGCCTTGACTTCCTTTAAAGAATTTATTGAAACCCAACATGCTAGTTTTGCGGGTTTTCAGGGAAATCAAGACCAGAATTATGCTGATCGCTTTCCTTACCTCATGGACATGCATGCCAATAATATTGGAGATCCTTTTAGCAGCGGTCGTTATACCCTTAACTCAAAATTCTGTGAGCGAGCAGTTTTAGACTATTTTGCTGCTTTATGGAACAACAATTGGCCCCATACTGCTGCTATCGATCAACAGGATGCAGATTCCAGGTATTGGGGTTATGTACTCACAATGGGATTTACTGAAGGAAATATTTACGGGTTGTTCAATGCCAGAGACTACCTAAAAGGCAAGACCATCCTTGAAGATCAAAAAACAAATGCGCAAATTGATGCTTACACCAGAAGAGGAAGAGAAACAAGGGGACAACATTTTTCTTATAAGGCTCCTATAAAAAATGAAAAAACTTCTGAAAACGCCTACACCCCTGTGCTCTTCTATTCTGAAGATGTTCATTATTCCATACAAAAGGCTTCGCATTTACTGGAATTGCCTACTTTCCAGCAAATAGGACAGGAAAAATATCCCGGACAATGTCCCATTACCAATGATGGAAGTTGGCCTGAAATGGTTCCTTCCCATGATTTTGACAAAGACAATCCAAAGTCAGGATCGGTTAAAATTGATAAATTGACGCTATTGGTTCAATTTTTTGTTGCCAAAAGCTATCCCGTAGTAGTAGTTGCCAATATTGGAACCACCTGGAAAGGGGCTTATGATGATGTGCCGTCCATTAATGCTATGTTTGAAGAGCTAGGTAAAGACTATCCATGGCTTTGGGAACGAAAAGTGGTTTATGGAAAGGACGAAAAAGGAAATCCCTTGTATGATATACGAAGGGGTTTTTGGCTTCACGTGGATGGTGCACTCGGTGCGGCTTACCTTCCCTTTGTGGAAATGGCCCACAACCGCAATCTTTTGAGTGAAAAAGGCCCTATGTTTGATTTTCGTAATCCAGCTGTGATGAGTGTGGGTTGCTCCATGCATAAATGGCTTGGGGGGCCCTGGCCTTCAGGTATCTTTATGACTCGAACTGGCTACCAGCTGTTGCCTCCAGATGTAGCAAGTTCCTTTTTAGGTACGCCTGACACCACTCTAGGAGGCTCTCGATCTGCTTTTTCGCCCATGATCCTATGGGATTATTTTTCCAGGATGAGTTATGAAGACAATATGAATAAGGCCGTTGAAACAGAAAATGTTTCGGCCTATCTGGAGGCAGAATTGTTCAAATTTGAATCTGAATTAAAAGCTATATTTGGTGACGAAGTGGATCTATGGATTGCCCGGTCTCGCTTAAGTTTGACCGTTCGTTTTCGGTTGGTCAATGAAACTTTAAATTACAAATGGTCCTTAGATACGGATAGACTTTGGGTTCCTGTCAATGAAAGTGAACGGCAGTTGCGTTCTTATTCCCATATTTTCGTTATGCACTCAGTTGGCAAAGAACGGATTGATGCTTTTATGGCTGATTTAAGAGAAAACTGCAAAACAGATTGGCATATTGCCTTTCCGAAGATAGATTTTAGTGCTGTACCTCCAGCCCCAAACCCGGAATTCCAAAAAGAATAATTTCATTCTAAAAAAGAAGAAATTATGCCTTTCTAATTTTAAAATATGTCCTTTCAAACTAACTTTAACCCGGAATAAGTAATTGGATTCTCCGCCCTGACATATTCCGGGGTAAAGCCTGTCCTCCCCGTGTTAACGGAAAGCTGTTAGGAGATTATAGCAAAGCACCGATAAGGTGAAATTGAAAGCTGCAAATAGGTAGTTGATTATGAGGCGATTTCAGGACCTAATAAATTTTCTATTGCATATTTCGGGTTCAAATTAGCCAAGCGATTGAACTCTCAAAAAAATGAAAACTAAAACAACCTTATTGTTTCTGTCAATTCTATTAATTAGTACCCTAAAATTATCAGGGCAAAGTTATTCTACCAATGAAACCGATTCTCAGGGCATCAAGCCCTACACTCAAAACCCATGGTATTGGCAGTATCAAGGGGAACCTCTAGTATTGATTGGAGGAAGTGATGATGATAACCTTTTTCAATGGACAGGCAAACAACTAACAGATCATTTGGATTTGCTAATTTCATCAGGAGGAAATTACCTCAGAAATACCATGTCGGACCGTGATGAAGGAAATTTTTTTGCTTTTAAAAAGATCAACGAAGACAGTTATGACTTAAACCAATGGAACGATGAATATTGGCGTAGACTTGTTTTTTTTCTCGACGAAACCTCTAAGAGAGGCATCATTGTTCAATTGACCCTTTGGGGTATCTTTGATATCAATTCTTCAGGGCGATGGGGAAATCACCCCTGGAACCCTAAAAATAATATCAATATGCAACCTGGAACTTTGAAAGACAGTCGGGATTTCTTTGCAACTGTCAATAATAACGCTCAGACTGAGTTGTCCTTTCAGAAAAAGTTCATTGATAAATTGCTTTCCGTAACATTAAAGTATGACAGTGTATTGTACAATATTAATAACGAAAGTAGCGAAGAGGGTGATTGGGAAAACTATTGGGCGCTTTATCTGAAGGAATTGGCCAATAAATCTTTGAAAAGGATATACATCACCAAAATGCAACTTTCCGCTGCAAATGCAATCCGACATTACATGACTTACCCTGCTATTTTTGATTTTGTAGACATTTCTCAAAACAACCAAGATTCCAAGGGGGGTAGAGGGAAAGCACACTGGGACAATCTGATGTTCTTACGTGAAAAAATTGCTTCCTTAGGACCTGTTCCTTTAAATAATGTGAAGATTTATGGGGCCACAGATGGTGGATCAAATTACTCTTCAGGATCAGAAACTGAGGCCATGGATCGGTTTTGGCGGGACATCATAGGTGGCTGTGCTTCTGCCAGATTCCACCGCCCTTCTGTCCCTAACAAACCGTGGGGCTCTGGTTTGAATGAGCGTGTTCAGACCAATCTCAAAGTAATGAACATGCTACTTGAAAAGTTGGACATCGTTTCTTGTACACCTCATAATGACCTCCTTTCTCCAAATGTTTCTGTTCCTTCTACGATGGAAGCTTATGTCACCGCAAACATTGGCCAACAATATGCCATCTATTTCCCTCAGGGCCGTTATACCGTTGATTTGGATCCTTGGGTTTTTGCTGATAAATTAAAACTGCAATGGTTGGATATAAATTCACTAAAATGGACAGAACCAGAAATAGTTGAAGTTACATGGAAAAGTGGCAAGCATGATTGGGGTTTTCAAGGCATAATTAGTCTCGAAACACCAAGTAATAAACAATATGTTGCATTTTTGGAGGTCATAGAATAAACCTTTATTAAGAAAATTAAAATATTTAACCTATTTCATTTTTATTTCCATTAGTCTAAACGGGCATATTGGTAAAATTTTAATGTAAAACCATTTAGACACAAGGATAGGAATGATGATTGTCAACAAGGAAATAATAACAGTTAACAATAATGAAGAGCATTGAGGTTGTTGCAGGAATAATTTTTTTTAAAAACCAGATCCTTTGTGTGCAAAGACCAGAAAGCAAACATCAATATATTTCGAAAAAGTTTGAATTTCCTGGCGGAAAAGTAGAACCTGAAGAAACGAAAATAGAGGCTTTGCAACGTGAGTTATTGGAAGAACTGAACATTATTCCTGCCATTAAATCTCTATACCTTACTGTGGAGCATACCTATCCAGATTTTAAGGTGACAATGCATGGTTTCCTATGTGAGGTGGATTCAAAAGCACTTTCCCTCCGTGAGCATATAAGCCAGGAATGGCTAAAACCTGAAGAACTCAATCAGTTGGATTGGGCGGCAGCAGATATACCCATCGTGCAAAAATTACAAAGTAATCATTGAAACATATTTTATCTTAACCAAAAAATGAATCCAATTTCAAACTTTATTGCGCAAATTGACCAGAAGCAATTGTGGGAGAAAAACCTGGAATTGAACAGAAAGGAATATTTAAAGGTTAAGGGTAGCATAGACACAAACCTCTATTTTGTGGTCAGCGGGAGCTTGAGAATCTATGTGCTAGAAGAGTTTGAAGAGAACATAATAAGGTTTGGATACCAAAACAACTTCATTGCTGCATTGGATTCTTTTATTAGTGAAAAGCCTTCTGATTTATACATCCAAGCAATCAAAAAAACGCAATTAAAGGTAATCAAAAAGGCAAGCTTCATGGCATTTATTGACAGCTCAACTGAAAACACCAAAATCTGGCAACAGATGCTCGGAGAGTTAATTTACCAACAGATGGAAAGAGAACGAGATATTTTAACAAGCTCACCACTAGAAAGGTACAAAAGAGTATTGGCCAGAAGTCCTCAATTGTTTCAGGAAATCCCTAACAAACACATCGCTTCTTACTTAAGAATGACACCGGAAACATTGTCTAGGCTAAAAAAATCTTGATCTAAATCAATGTTTTACAATTGATTTACGTCGAATTTTGTTAAAAAAAACGATGAAAATAGCCTCAGAAAAATTAATACAAGATTTAGTGGAACGAACACGTATTAACATCAATCAGGTAAAAAAATTCAATAGCTTATCTGAAGAAAAACTGAATCAAAAACCCGGATCGGAAAAATGGAGTATTTTGGAATGTATAGAACATCTGAACCTTTATGGAGATTTTTATATCCCGGAAATTAGCAGAAGCATAGCCAAATCAAAAACCGAATCAAATGCGACCTTCAAATCCGGTTTTCTTGGTAACTATTTTGCCAAAACCATGCTACCTAAGGAGAAATTGAACAAAATGAAAACTTTCAAGAACAAAAACCCTATAGGTAGCTCACTGGACAAAACAACTCTCCAGCGGTTTCTAACTCAACAAGTACAGCTATTAGATCTTCTCGAAAAGGCAAAAATGGTAGACCTTAACAAAACCAAAACGGCCATCAGTATCTCAAAATGGCTTAAATTGAAACTCGGCGATACTTTTAGGATTGTCATTTACCACAATGACCGTCATATGGTACAAGCCAACAAAATTCTACAATAACTAATAGGTAGATACTTTCTAGAAATTATTTATTCAGAAACTTCAATGCCATTGTGAACAACATTGTGTCCCCAATCTGCTATGGATTGAACCACCGGAATCAATGTTTTTCCAAAATCGGTCAGGGAATAAACTACTTTAAGAGGGGGTTTACTGGTATATACCTTTCTTTTGATAATACCATCTTCTTCTAAGGTTTTCAACTGCAAGCTTAAAGTACGCTCCGTAACTGTGGGCATTTCTTTCCTCAGTTCATTGTACCTCATGGCTTCATTTCTTAGGTGAAACAGAATTACTGTTTTCCACTTACCACCAATTAGTCCCATCGTTAGACTGGCACAACAAGGGTATTCTTTGCCTTTAAATTTATACATTCATTCAAAAATTTTATACTATCCAATTTGACCGTTATTGCAAAGTTATTACACTATCCTTACTTTTGCAACTATAAAACTTATAGTATAAAATTATGGACATTAAAAATGTATTAAACTGGCGTTATTCCACTAAAGAATTTGATCCAAACAAGAAAATTTCAAAAGAAGATTTTGAACAGGTCAAGGCACTTTTAAGAATGAGTCCTTCTAGTACGAATTTACAACCCTGGCATTTTATTATTGCATCAACTGAAGAAGGCAAAAAACGAATTGCCAAAGGAACACAAGGGTTTTTTTCCTTCAATGAATCCAAGGTATTAAATGCTTCCCATGTCGTATTATTTTGTTCAAGAATCACTGCAGATGAAGACTATATGCAACATGTATTGGCCGTGGAAGACCTGGATGGTAGATTTCCAAATGAACAGATAAAACAAGGTATGCATGGCGGTAGAAATGCCTTTGCCAACATACACAAATACGATTTGAAAGACCTACCACATTGGTTAGAAAAACAAGTTTATTTGAACATAGGCAATTTCTTACTCGGAGTGGCTGCTCTTAACATCGATGCAGTACCTATGGAAGGTATTGACGTAAAAGCATTAGATGAGGAGTTTGGTTTAAGAGAAAAAGGATTTACTGCAGTAACCGCCGTTTCCATAGGTTACCGGACAACCACAGATTTTAACATTACAGACAAGACGCCAAAATCAAGACTACCAGAGCAGGAGATTTTTACCCTTGTTTAAACAGTAATGATTCTAACGGGATTACCCTAATTATCATTTGGTTACCCGGTTCAGAATTACACATGGTAAGAAAATAATTACCTACCGATAGGCTAATAAAAATGACCCTGATTGGGTCATTTTTATTTTTATGTCAAAATTAAATCACTATATAAAACACTCAAAAGGCATACCCTTATTAATAAAAGATTATCATACCGATTTTTCACATTTGGAATAAACAATGCATTATCCCGGATTATGTAATAGGATTCGTAATGAGTTGCAATCGCAAGAAAATCAAACTGTTTGGAGATTTTAGCATAGCACCGCTATGGTGAAATTGAAAACAGCAACGATTGAGTATTTTAAAGCGATTTCAGCACGTAATAGAATGTCTACTGCATATTTCGGGATTACCTACTACTTGTTGTAAATATAACTTTTATTAGGACTAAAATCCCATTAAATTAGGGACATACAAATTAGCCAGCTACCTATAAGCCAATACTTAACGATAAAATGGAAGTTGCAGACCAAGCCCACAATCTTTACCGTAGTAAGGCAACCATTGCAATGAACTCAGTTAATAAAACCATGCGATTCCTTGTAGCATTCCTCCTCATTATTTTTCAAGTTCATTTAAATTATGGACAAACTTCCTTGGCTAAAATAGACCTAGAAAAAGGCCCCTACAGCGTTGGATTTCTGCATTACACCAGCGCAGACAGTTCCAGAACCTACAGTAGAATTTACGATTATAGCAATGAAAAAATCGCAAGGCCCATTCCTATAAGCATATGGTATCCTTCTACCCAAAATGTTGACAGCATAACATCGCTACGGGTTCTTGATTACCTTCAGATTTTAAAAGAGGAAGAGGAATGGGAAAACCTTCCCAATGAACAAATATTGAATTGGTTTTATTATGCAAACAGTCCCGCCAACCAAGCCCATCTTAAGGAGAAAACCAATGCCTATACTGATCTGGAAAAGGCCGAGGGAAAATATCCATTGATTGTGTATGCACCAAGTTTTCAAGCTTCCTCCATTGAAAATTTCGCCCTGTGCGAATACCTGGCAAGCGAGGGTTTTATAGTAATTGCAAGTCCTAGCAGGGGAACCGAGACACGCTGGTTTGGAAATAAACCAGAGAAGGAAATAGAAACCCAAGCCAGAGATGTTGAATTCCTAATAAAAAAGGCAATGCAACTCCCAAATGCTGATCCCAATAAAATCGCTGTCATGGGCTTTAGTTTTGGCGGCTTATCCAATGTTACTGCCCAGATGCGCAATGAAAACATCAAGGCCATGGTCAGTCTGGATGGTACCGAAAGGTACCAGTATGCTTTATTGAAAAAATCACCCTTCTTTGATTTGAATAAATTGGATGTGCCCTACTTACATATGGCCCAAAAGGACATTCCTGAAATGGTGCTCAAGGAAGACAAGATTGACTCGACTCTTAATACTAGGTTTGATTTATATGACAGCCTATTCCTCAACCGAACTTATCGACTAAAATTTCTTGATTTAACCCACGCGTATTTCAGCACCCTTGGGGTTCTTTTTAAAGCCCGAGACACTAGACAAGACAAAAGTGATCTTGAAATAATGAATGCTTATAAATGGGTATCAATACTTAGTTTGAGCTTTTTGAAAGCCTATTTATTGGATGATAATATTGAAAAAATAACCTTCAAAAACAATTTAGAGCAGATTTCAACAAATAATGAAATAATAAGCTACCAAAAGAAGGGGCAAAAAGGCACTGCCTTTACTTTTAATGATTTCAATGATTTGGCTGCTGCAAAGGATTACAATGGACTATGGGAACTATATGAGCAAAGTAAAATAAAACACCCCAACCTTAACCTTCCGGAAGGAAGCTTAAATACCCTAGGACTTCAATTGATTTTTAATTCCAAAACCTCAAATCAAGGGGTGAATGTATTTAATTTGGCAATCAGATTATACCCCAAATCAGCCAATTTATATGATAGTTTGGCTGAGGGCTTTCTTTATTTAGGCAACCATAAAAAAGCCATTGTAAATTTTAAAAAATCACTTGATTTAAACCCTCATAATCAGAATGCCATAGACAGACTCAAGTACCTTACAGCTACTCCTTAAATATTCACAAAAGCCTTAATCCTACTTTCCATGAACATTACACGTACTTATCATTCTTACATCATCAGTCTTACTTTGGCCTTTAGTGTGTGTTTTTCTTGTACTTCCAATAAAAAGGAAATAAAAGAGGAAAGGTCTCCGAATATCATATTTATTTTAAGTGATGACTTGAGTTGGGGAGACTTAGGCTGCTATGGGCAGGAAAAAATCAAAACCCCAAACATTGACAGAATAGCCTATGAAGGAATCAAGTTTACCAATGCCTATGCAGGTAGTTCTGTTTGTGCTCCTTCCAGATCTTCTCTGATGCAGGGATTGCATCAGGGACATGCCAGAGTAAGGGGGAATTCTTACCAATCGTACCGTGAATCTTTACAAGAAGGAGATTATACCGTTGCCATGTTGCTCAAAGAAGCAGGTTACAAAACCGGCCTGTTTGGGAAATGGGGTTTGGCCTTGGAAAACCAACCTGGAATCCCCAATAAGATGGGTTTCGATGAATTTTTCGGTTATCTCAACCAACGCCAAGCCCATACCTATTACCCTCAATTCTTGTATCACAATCAAGAAAAAGTATTTTTCCCAGGGAACCAAAACCACTATGAAATTGAAAATTATTCCAAGGCCAGTGCTTATGATGAGGAAGGAAAAGTTATTCCAAACGGCATCAAAGACCCCTCTTCCGCTGTTTATTCCTTTGACATCATCAACGAAAAGGCCTTGGATTTTGTTAAGGAAAACAAAGACCTACCTTTCTTCTTGTACCTCGCCAATACAGTGCCCCATGGACCACTTATCGTACCTGAACTTGGAGAATATAAGGACAAAGACTGGCCAATCCAACACAAAGAATGGGCGGCTATGGTTTCCAGAATGGATGGAGAAGTGGGCAAATTAATGGCTTTATTGAAAGACTTGAATTTGGATGAGAACACCATTATCTTCTTTGCCTCTGACAATGGGAATTCAAGTCAGGGCTATGAAAAAAGATACCTCGATGTTCAGGAGGGGCCTACATTGAGTGCGTTTTTCAAACACCGGTCTCCTACCAGAGGTCAGAAAGGAAACGAATACAATGGTGGATTTCATATTCCAGCTATTGCTCGTTGGCCTGCACACATTGAAGCAGGCACAGAAAGTGATCATATCTGGGCTTTTTGGGATTTCCTTCCCACAGCAGCTGATTTGGCTGGAGTAAGTCCCCCTTCGGGCTTGGATGGAATCAGTATATTGCCAACCCTCACCGGCAAAGGAGTACAGAAGCAACATGAATACCTCTACTGGGAACACAATCAAAATCAAGCCATAAGATGGGGAGACTATTTTGGCCACAAGGCAAGTGGTGCGGATTTGGAATTGTACAATTTAAAAACTGATCCGCAACAGCAAAATGACATCAGTGATGACAATACGGAGATGGTGGAAAAAATCAATAATATGATGGCTGATTCCCATCGTTCCAGCGATGTATGGCCAAGCCCAGGTGAAAGTAAGGAAGCTTTTCAGAAAAGGATGGAAGAGCAAAACATTCCTAAAAAACCCAATAATATTGGCCATTTTTAGGGAGGAAATAAAATGGAAATACAAAAGGGAAAAGGCTTTAAATCTTAAAATTCGAAAACAACCAACCGAAACATTTGTAATTTTTTAATTATTTAAAAAAAACCATTTTCAGTTTAATTATCTTATCCTTAATCCATAAAGACTGCATGAGTATCCGGGTTTTATCTATTTTTCCTTTAACTATTAAAAAGTTTGAATAAAATCGAGGGATTTTTTCCTTTAGCCCGTCTAACTTATTAAATGATTCTATTCAATAGCAATTTTTAATTTTAGGAATAATGAAAGTCCCAAGTTTATTAACACTCGTTTTTGTAGTATCAAGCCTTTTGTTTTCTTCATGCGCCAGTGATGAAGAAACTTGTACTGAAACTACATGGTATCAGGATTCAGATGGTGACGGTTTGGGAAATCCAAGTGTAAGTACCACATCTTGTACCCAACCCAGTGGATATGTGGCAGACAGCAATGATGATGATGACTCCATTGCAACCTCCACGGGTAGTACACCTGTTGCAGCCTTCGATGAATTCAATGTAGATGCGGTGACTGTTTCTTTTGATGACGATGAGATAACCATTGAATCCAACGGATTGCCAAATCATACCTCACCCTACTGGAGCGAAAGCAACAGCTTGTATATAGCACCAAGTGTGGCCAATGAAAGTCAAATGTCTCCAGGTACTATATCAAGCACGAGTTACACACTTACTGTGCAAGCTACTCCGGAGAAGGCTTCTTCAAGTTCAGCTACAGGATTGGGGGCTATAGGCATCGCTGTGACCGGAGCTCCAATTTTTAATGATGAAGAAGGTCCAAATATCGCTTTATCTGCCAATGTAGCCTCTGGTTTCGACTATGCAGGTGCGCATATGGGACCTACCGGTTACCATTACCATTTGGAGGCTTCAAATGTGACGGAAAACACCACTTTGTCCTATGACGATGAAAAACTAGTAGGAATACTACAGGATGGTTTTTTACTCTACGGAAGAAAATGTGATGCTACAAGTGATCACCCTTCAGATTTAGACGCTTCAGGTGGACATATTGCTGCTACCCAACATAGTGATGGAGAAGAATTTTATCATTATCACATCATCAACGAGACCTATATAGGTTCATACATACTGTTATTTGGTGTAGACCTTCAAGGCACTCCTAACACCATTATGTAAACTTGTTCTTTTTTGATTTATTGATTTTAATTTATCCAGTATTTCACTTTATGGAAGGGAACCAAGAAAATAACGAATAATCCATGAGAAACTTAATGTGTATCCTTCTAATTCAATTGATCGTCAGCTGTGGACAAGCCTCAAAAAAGGATGATAAAAGCCTTAAACAGGAAACATTCACCCGCTTGGAGGTTCCCTCAAGTACGATCGATAAATCAAGGCTTGTTTATGACAACAAGATTTCGATTTGGACCTTAGATGGGGAAAAATTTTCAGGTTATGCTTTAACTTATTTTCCTGACGGCACTATAAAACAAAAGATGGGTATCCTGGAAGGTCGAAAGCAAAATGAAACCAAGGATTGGTATGCCAATGGACAAATCAAACACATAGCCCATTATCACAAGGGGAAATTACATGGTGAGAAAAAAACCTGGTCTGCCGATTCAAGGCACCTTTTAATCTCCCACCTAAATTATAATTCAGGAAAGTTACATGGGGTGCAAAAAAAATGGTACTCCACAGGTGAGCTATTTAAGGTACTCAATATGAATATGGGCAAAGAGGAAGGCATCCAAAAAGCTTTTAGGGAAAATGGAGACCTCTTCGCCAATTATGAAGCAAAGGGTGGGAGAAATTACGGGCTAAAAAGAGCTTTTCTTTGTGTAGGGCTGGAAGATGAAGTAGTACAGTATGAAAATTAAAAGATTTTTGGTTTAATCCGTCTTCATCCCTAATTTTTGGCTGGTCAAAATTTTAGAAAGAAACGTTTCTAAAAATTCGAAATCGCCCATTCCGCTTAGAGGGATTTGCTGATAATAGATTTTTAAATAGATTTTGAGATAGTGAATATTTTTGGATTGTTATCTCATTTTGATTAGATATTCT
>TARA_R110001599_G_scaffold353779_3_pt1 | contig 15452 bp, 8 predicted proteins | sample TARA_R110001599 | Tara Oceans TARA_R110001599 (sample SAMEA4398360) | marine metagenome | biome: Polar Biome; feature: [MES] marine water layer (ENVO:01000295) within the mesopelagic zone...; material: water (ENVO:00002006), including particulate matter (ENVO:01000060) such as...... | reverse complement strand
TGAATTGTTTTTTTTATTCTTGAATTTCTTTGCGACTCTGCGGCTCTTCGTGCAATATTTATAAGTTATTTTCAGATTATTGATTCTCCGCTCAGTCACCCTTGCCTAGGCGTGAGTTTGCAACTACGCCTTAATATTCTATAGAATTTGTAATTATCTATAACCATTCAGGCCCAAAGAAAGAAGTCACAGAAGTATGATTTGGATTGATTACAAATTAAGCATGGTTTTTGCCCATTTTGGTTTTTAATAATAAGCCCCGAAAGTGGTTGTTTGTTTCCATTGTACAATGATCTACATAAAAGATTGGAATGTATACTTTACTGAGAAGACATGTCTGGCCTATAGTAACCTTAATATTGATTTCAAATTCTCTTTGTTTAGGTCAAAGGATTTCTGGTGCAGCCACTTTAAAAATAGATGATGGTTGGAATGAAAGAATTTATGCCATTAATCAACTCGAATTTTTTGAAGACAGCACCAATAGGCTAACTTTTAAAGAAATTAGTAAAGAAAGGTTTCAGCAGTTTATTAAAATTAGATCGGATTTTAGTAAAAATAATTTTAATACCGACTATACCTATTGGGTGAAGCTTTCCATTGATAATACTCCAGAAAGTAAAAAAAAATGGTTACTTGAGTTTTATGACCAAAGTATAGATCATATTACCGCCTTTATTCCTGATGGAACTGGAGGATATACAGTAAAGGAAATGGGAGACAAGAATCCCTTCTCCCAAAGACTTTTTAATCATAAAAATTTCCAATTGCTTCTAGACAATAATGAAGATGGAATTACGAACTTTTATTTTAAAATTAATTCCTCCCAAAAGGCAGATATTCGGATAGCCTTGAGGTCTTTAAACCGATTTGTTCATTATGCCTTGAGTGAATATTTTCTTTACGGATTGTTCTATGGAATGATATTGATTATTGCCTTTTACAATTTTTTGATCTTTCTGGCAGTTAAAGAAATGAAGTATGTCTATTATATACTTTACCTCTTAAGTGTAGCCTTTTATGCTATGAGTTTGGATGGTATTGGTTTTCAATATTTTTGGCCAAACTCCCCAGGATGGAATGCAGTAGTAAATGGCATTTTCAGCTTTTCAATTGTTCTATGGGCTGTTTTATTTACTGTAAGATTTCTAAATACAAAAAGGAAGGCAATAGCCTTTCATTATTCCTTATGGTTGTCATTAAGTGTTAAAATCGGACTTTTCTGTTTGGGTTTGTTTGTAGACAATAAATACTTTGAAATTACCTATTTTGATAGTATACCCTTTTTACTAATATTATCCACCTCTGTTTTTTTGTTAATTAAAAAATACCAGGCAGCTAGATTTTTCGTGATGGCCTATGGGGTTTTATTTATTGGCATAAGTATAAAGGTTTTGGCAAACTATGCCATAATACCCCACAATACACTCGTTTATTACAGTCTTCATTTTGCTTTTTTAGTTGAAATGGTGCTGTTGTCCTTCGCCCTGGGAGATCGGATTAGGTTGATGAAAGAAATCCGAGACAAGGCCCTTAAACGGTCTCTATTACAATACAAGGAGAATATTTCCCTGAAGGAAAAGGTTAATAAGGAGTTGGAGTCTAAAGTGAGTGCAAGGACTGCCGAATTACAGGCCAAAAACAAATTGTTGGAAACTTACAATAGCCAACTACAGGAAAAAGATGAAGAAATTAAGCGCATCAATGCTTTACTGGACAAAGACAATTGGAAATTAAAAAGCTCTATAAGAGCTTCGTTTCGTGCAAGGTTAACCCAGAAATCTTTAACTCTTTCAGAATTTAGAGAGATATTCCCTGATTCTTCAGCTTGCTATAGGTATTTAGAAGAGTTAAAATGGGGAGAGGGATTTCGTTGCCGGCATTGTGACAATAGTAAATATGGAAAGACGCCTAAGGTATTTAGCCGTAGATGTACCAAATGCGGCTACATTAATTCAGTGACCTCAGGGACAGTGTTCCATGGTATTAAATTCCCCCTTGACAAAGCTTTCTATATTATCTATGCTTCTTACATTACCCAGGAAAAATTAACCTTGGATCAGCTCGCTACAACTTTAGATTTAAGAAGAAATACCATATGGGCTTTTAGAAAAAAAGTTCAAACAAGAATTGCCAATTCAGAAGAATCCGATCCTGGGTGGGAGGAGATTGTTCAACTTGAAATGGTTGATTATTAATTTGAATGATATTATAAGGATTACTGGTTTTTCCCAGCCTTGCCATAAAACCCTAGGGAACTGATTTTACCAAATATTTTAAAACTAATTTCTGGAATTTAGATGAGTAAACACCTAGCAGTGCCCTTAATCCTTAATTCCATATTTGCTGTTTTTTTTGAGTTATTTGCTTTGTGAATTTGCTCAAAGTCTTGGCTAAGATAAGCCGCTCATTAATCCAAAATTTCAACTTTTAACACGGTAATTACCAGTCCTAATTTTATTGCTATCCATCTGGTACAAAATTTTTCAATTTGCCCCATAGTGTTGAATTAGGGTGTTTTTAACTGATATTAATGTGATATTTTTTGATTAAATCTTAAGGTGATTTTAGGGTTTTAGTTAAAGTTTTTAGCCATTTTTTCATATTCAGCCATTTGTTTAACATAATTTCAAACCTACAAATCAAAAGGACTTTGATTGACCTATAAACTATTAAAATTACCTAAACTCAAAACCTTATGAAAATTCCCTTTACTATTGAAAAAGGAAATTTAAAACCCAAAATCCCTTTTTCATTAATTTTGCTGACACTTTTATTTGGAGGGCTTATGCTTTCCGAAAACTCGACATTGCAAGCACAACAACTCACGGTGAGCGGCACCGTGAAGGACCCATCTGGGGAATCCATTCCTGGGGTTAATATTCTTGAAAAGAACACAGGAAATGGAACTGTTACCAATATAGATGGTAATTATGAATTACAGATTAGTTCGGGGCAATCTGTACTGGTATTTTCATTTATCGGCTTTGAAACCCAAGAGATATTGGTCGGTGACCAAAGCACAATTAATGTTAATTTCAAAGAAGATGCGCAGGGATTAGAAGAGGTGGTAGTTATTGGATATGGCACCCAAAGAGAGCGGGACCTTACCTCTGCCATTACCACAATTAAATCTGATGACATCATAAAGACGCCTAATTCCCAGGCTATGCAATCCTTACAAGGAAGAGTTGCCGGGGTGCAGATTGTTAGTAATGGAGCGCCAGGAGCATCACCAACAGTCCGCGTAAGAGGGATCGGTTCCTTTGAGGGAGGAGGAGCTCCGCTGTACGTTGTTGACGGAATGTTTTTTGACAATATTGATTTCCTAAGCCCTAACGATATTGCAACCATCTCTGTATTGAAGGATGCTTCCGCTTCCGCCATTTATGGCGTACGGGCGGCCAATGGGGTAGTGGTGATCGAGACCAAAGGTGGCGAATACAACCAAAAGCCTGAAATAGTCTATGACGGTTACTATGGCATTCAAAACCCTCAAAATGTATTGAAGATGGCAAATTCTCAACAATTTGTTCAATACATCAATGAAACCGGATCTGCTGCTGATATTGCCTTTGTGCAAAATGCCATTCAACGTTATGGAAGAAGCTATATAGATCCATCCTTACCTGCTGTGAATACAGATTGGTATAGTGAAATGATGGCACCAGCTGCCATACAAAACCACAACCTTTCTTTTAACGGAGGCAGTAATAAAACCAGGTATTCAATTGGTGCCAGTTATTTTGATCAGGAGGGTTTGATGAAAGAAACACGCAACAGTTATCAGCGAATGAATTTCAGAATCAAGCTTGATACAGATGTGAAGGATTGGATGACAGTAGGCGGTAATTTGAATTTAAGTACCGCAGAGCAATATAATGGAGACAATGGAGCTTGGTTTAGGTCTTACTTTGCTGTTCCTATTCTTCCTGTTTATGATGATACCAATGTAGATGCAAGGCCTTATGGCTTGTCTAATGCTCAGCAATTAGGATATAGAAGCAATCAAAACCCATTTTACAACTTGCTTTATTCTGACAATAGGAACAAAGTTTCCAAACTGTTGGGTAATTTTTATTCCGAAATAGAAATAATACCGAATAACCTGACCTTTAAAACCTCCTACAATTTCAGTATGGAGAACATCAATTCTAGAAATGTTGGCTTTGCCTACAGTGATGGCAGAGAGGAGCGCCAATCTTCCTTGAGCAGAAATTCATTTTCCAGATACGACCAGATTTGGGACAATTTCCTTACCTATCAAGATAATTTTGATCTTCATAACCTAACAGTTGTAATAGGACAATCTTTTAGGAGTGAAACCAATGAGGTTTTATTTGCAAGAGGTGAAAACTTAAACCCTGATCCAATGCGGGATGAGGAACAGTTTTGGTACCTAAACAATGCCACTGATTTTGATCTAAATGGAATAGGAGATGGCGGAAATAGGTTGTTTTATCAGTCCTATTTCTCAAGAGTAGCCTACAATTATGACGACCGCTACTTATTGTACGGAACATTTAGGAGAGACGGAAACAACAAATTTCAGCAAAAATGGGGCAACTTCGCCACATTTGGAGCAGGTTGGGTACTTACCGAAGAATCCTTTTTTAATGTTCCAGCCATTGATTTCCTTAAGATAAGAGGATCCTGGGGTCAATTGGGTAATGATGGAATCAATTCCTCTGTTGGTGCGCCTGAGTTGGTGGAAAACAGAGGTGCTTATGACGGTGTATTAATTATCGGACGACGATTGGATCCTACTTTTGATTTGATTGACCGTTGGGAAACTACCGTTGAGAGGAATATTGGTTTGAATGCCAGATTCCTGAATGAGCGCCTGTCTTTTGATGCAGACTATTTTATCAGGGATACAAGAAACCTTGCAGTAAGCATTATTCCTCCAGTAATTAGAGCAAGTGAAAGAAGAAGTGTAGGTGAAATTAGAAATGAAGGACTTGAATTGTCTTTAAATTGGGAAGACAATATTGCCCAGGATTTCTCCTATTACCTCAGTGGAAATATTGCCACCCTCGAAAATACAGTTTTAGGATTGGGTGGACCGGAAAGTTTAGATGCAGGTTCAGCCGAATTCAGACAACGTTCTATTGTTGGGCAACCTTACCTGGCGTTTTTTGGCTATGAAACAGATGGGGTATTTCAAACCGAAGAGCAGATCAACAATTACGGATATACACCACAATTCATTACAGATAATAATTTACAAGCCGGAGATTTGAAATTCAAGGATCAGAATGGTGATGGGATTATTAATGATGAAGACAGGGTAGTATTGGGTTCATTCTTACCAAAGTACTCTTATGGATTCAATGCTGGCTTTAATTACCGAAATTTCGAATTTTCCGCTTTGATTCAAGGTCAGGTTGGCAATAGTATTCTCAATAGAAAAAGGGGAGAAATTATTTTCACCAATGACACAAATATAGATGCTGAACTTGCCGAAAACCTATGGAGAGGAGAGGGGACTTCCAATAAATATCCTTCAGCTTCTGGTTTGAGAAGAAGTTGGAACCAGAATTTAAGCAATTATTTTGTCGAGGATGGAAGCTATTTTAGGTTGCAAAATGTCCAATTAACCTACTCCATTACTGATAAGGAAATATTGGGAGTGAAATTCCCCCAAACCAGAGTTACACTTACAGCGGATAGGCCATTGACAATTTTCAATTACAATGGATTTAATCCCGAAGTAGCCAATGGAATAGACCGTCAGGTTTATCCCATACCAGGTGTTTACACCATCGGCCTAAACATCAAACTTTAAACTCGAAACAAAGATGAAGAACAATAAATATAGAATCGTTTTGTTTTTGGCTTTAATTTTTGGCCTGGCTGGACAATCTTGTACAGGATTACTTGATGAGCCGCTAGAAAATAAATTTATAGCTGAAAACACAGATTATACGCAATTCCAAAATATGGACCTGTTGCTGTATGGGGCCTACAATGAGCTTTATTCACTTCAGTGGGAAAGCTTCCCTTTAATTAGTGTACGGGGTGATGATGTCAATGCAGGTGGAGATCAGGTGCCACTTACAGAGACGGATAATTTTCAATACAACAGAAATTTCTGGATGTACAATTCTACCTGGCTCAACCTCTATTCTGATCTTTTATTTTGGCATGGTGCCATGGAGGAGATCCAAAAGTACAAGGATGCAGGGGCCAGTGAAGCTGATACCCGTCAGTACATTGCTGAAATCAAAGTGCTAAGGGCTTATGAATTGATGCATTTGGCCCGGCTATGGGGAGCAGTGTTGATTCCCAATTCTTCAGAACCAAGTCACTTGTTTAATGTACCCCTTTCAGATTTTGATGCAGTGATGCAGCATATTTCCGAACAGATGGATGAAGCTATCCCTGACCTTCCGGGTGTTCACCCCAATCAAAGGACAAAAGTGAAAGGCGGCGTTACAAGGTATACCGCATTGGCAGTTAAAGCACTGGCAAATCTGGAAATGAAAAATTACCAGGCGGTGGTAAACACAACGGATGAAATCATTAGCAGTGGCTTGTTTAGCCTGGAGCCAGATTACTACCAGCTTTTTAAAATTCCCGGTAAACTTAGCGACGAAAATATCTTAGAACTGCAATATTCAGATTTTGGTCAGGCGAGTGGTACCAATACAAGGTATTTATGGGATTTTTTCGGCCCTTCCAACTGGACACCTGCCGTTTCCGGAGCCGGAGGTGGATGGGGCTTTTGGGAACCATCTCTTAAATATGTGAAATTTATGCTGGACAGAAACGAGCAAGAGAGATTGTCCACCTCGGTTTTATTTACTCCGGAAGGAATAGCCGAAATACAAGCCGATCCCAATTATGCAACTCTACCCAATTGGGTTACCAATAGCAGTGCGGACGGTGATGTTTTTAATGATCACCCTAGGTATAATTTTCTAAGTGGAAAGCATTATTTACCCTCTACCCAACTTACTCCGGGCAGATTTACCTATGGTGAAAATAAAAACTTTACTTGTATCAGGTATGCCGAGATATTGCTTATACATGCCGAGGCTTTGGTAAGTGGTGCAAGCGGAGGGGTGATTTCGGCAGATGAAGCTGTTAACGAGGTTAGAAATAGGGCAGGACTAGGAAATCTGAGTGGTGTAAATCTTGAGGCTGTGTTGGAGGAGAAATTTGCAGAATTTGGAATGGAATGGGGAATCCGCTATTACGATTTGATTCGTCACGAGCAAACAGATGCCTTGAATTATGGAGGAAGAGTTTACGAACCAGGGGCAGATAAATACTTGCCTTATCCTTTAGAGCAGCAGGATATTTTGCCTCAGATCAAAAACGCTGCTAACAATAACTAATGGTAAATTTAAAATATAATCCGATGATAAATATAAGGTTCACACTAATCATGTTGATGGCCTTGATTGCCGTCTCATGCACCGATGGATATATTGATGATATCGCCTTTGTAGCTCCTGGCACAGACAATGTGGCGCCGGAAATCCAAATCAATTTCCCAAATGAAGGTACGCAAATCCGCGTGGTGGAAGATGTTACGGCTATCAATATTGACTTTGCGATTGAGGATGATATCGAAATCGAAAAGGTTTCATTAAATATGGATGGAACAGAAATAGCCAGTTTTAACGAATTTATTGATTACAGAAGGTTTTTGAAAAAGTATACTTTTGAAACCCTTACCAATGGACAGCACGTGCTTGAAGTTATAGCCACAGATATGTCTGGTAAAACAGCTACGAAATCAGTGACTTTCGAAAAGACAGAACCCTATCAGCCAATTTATGAGGGTGAAGTTTTCTATGCGCCCTTTGATGGTGACTATGTGGAGCTGGTAAGGCTACAAACCCCTGATATTGCAGGAGCACCTGAATTCGCCAATGGATTGGTGGGGAGTGCTTATGCTGGTAAAACAGATTCCTACCTAAAATTCCCTACTGATGGATTAAAAAATGATTCTTTTAGTGCCGTGTTCTGGTACAATCTGAATGCCAATCCCGATAGGGCAGGGCTTTTGGTGATGGGGCGACCTGATGAAGCCAATCCATCAGCAATGAACAATAGAACTTCAGGATTCAGGTTGTTTAGAGAAAATGCGGGAGGCAAACAGCGGATAAAACTCAATGTGGGAAATGGTTCCGCTGACAATTGGTTTGATGGAGGAAGTGCTGCAGATATTGACCCGGCTATTTCAGGTTGGAACCATATCGCTTTCACCATTTCACCTGATCAAGCCACAGTTTACCTCAATGGAGAAATTGTTAGTCAAAATAATTTTCCGGGGATTGACTGGACTGGATGTGATTTGCTGTCTGTAGGTTCTGGAGCTCCCCGATTTTCTGGATGGGGACATTTATCCACTTCCAGCTTGATGGATGAACTGAGGATTTTTGATAAAGTTTTGACTCAGGAAGAGATTCAAGCTATTATGGCTGCAGAAAACAATTAAGAAAATCATAGCTCAACGGCAGCCACCCATCACGGCTGCCGTTCTATTTTCTACCGCATGTACCGAAAATTAATTCTACCCTACCTTTTCCTGATTTTGATATTTTCTTGTCAGGAGGAAAATTCTGAGGCACCCAATATTCAATTGACCAAAGCAACGGCCGGTCAAATTCTTTTGGCTCAGGATTTTAGCCAAAATACAGGTATTGCTGTAGACGAAAGCATATCTTTGACTTTTTCTGTTGCTATAGAGCCAAGCAATATTGAAGACCTTATAATTCTCAAAGAGAAGGAATCCGGTCAATTGGTGAATTTTAATGTTAATTTTTTAGCTCAAAATAGAGAAATAATCCTCCGACCTATTGGCTTATTAAAACAAGGCACTGCCTATTCCTTAGCAGTCAAAGAAGGTTCATTAGGGAAAAATGGTGCCTACTTTTCCGGTTATAAGGTGGAATTTACCACCTTATCTGCGGCCATTAAGGTGCTTAATTTCGAGATTGATGGGGCTGAATGGGTTGGTAACCGCCGATGGGTAGGGGCTAGTCTAGACTTTTCTTTAACCATGACTTTTTCCCAAGCTATCGACCTTACATCCGATCAGGTAAAGCTAACAGAGAACGGGAATCCGCTTCTTGTGAAAGTGGAAGCAGGAGATAGTGAGAAGACTTGGACAATCAAAAGTACAGGTTTACTTAATGATTTTAAAAAGCATACCCTTTCAATAGTCTCCGACCCTAATTCTTCAGTGTCAGAAGAATTAGAGGATTTTACTGTTGAATTTTTTACAGGTAAATCTGAGCTTAATAAGTTTCCTGTTCTCACCGATGCTGCTTTGTTAACGCTGGTTCAGGAGCAAACCTTTAAGTATTTCTGGGATTTTGCACACCCGAGTAGTGGATTGGTAAGAGAAAGAAATACTTCAGGGGACCTGGTAACCACTGGTGGAACCGGCTTTGGAATGATGGCCATTATTGTTGGAATAGAAAGAGGATTTATAAGTAGAAGTGAAGGTGTGGAAAGGTGGGCAAAAGTGGTGGAATTTTTATCAAGAGCAGATAGGTTTCATGGTGTATGGCCTCATTGGTTAAATGGCAATACTGGGAAAGTGATTCCTTTCAGTCCCAAAGACGATGGGGGAGATCTTGTTGAGACAGCCCTGCTCATTCAGGGGCTATTAACTGTTAAAGAATACCTGGATCCTTCTAATGTCACGGAGAATGAAATCATTGAGGATATAAATGTTTTATGGGAGGAAGTAGAGTGGGATTGGTATACGAGAGGAGGTCAAAACAAATTGTTCTGGCACTGGTCTCCAAACAATGAATGGGATATGAATTTACCCGTTTCCGGATACAATGAAGCCCTTATTGTATATGTTTTGGCAGCTTCATCCCCTACCCATCCCATAGCCGCAGAGGTGTACCATAAGGGCTGGGCAAGAGATGGAGGAATAATGAATGGGAACAGTTATTTTGGGATGGAATTGCCTTTAGGCGCTGCAATGGGAGGCCCATTGTTTTACGCGCATTATTCGTTTTTGGGTATGGACCCCAGAAACTTAAAGGATCAATACGCCAACTACTGGACTCAAAATGTAACCCATAGCCTAATTCACCAAGCCTATAGCGAGCAAAACAGTTTGGGCTATGTTGGGTATGGGCCAGAGATTTGGGGGCTGACAGCCAGTGACAACCAAGAAGGGTATTCCGCGCATTCTCCCACCAATGACAAGGGAGTTATTTCTCCTACTGCTGCATTGTCATCCATGCCCTACACACCCGAAGCTTCTATGGATGCACTTGAATTGTATTATTATGGTTTGGGAGACAGGTTATGGGGAGAATATGGTTTTTACGATGCATTTAACCTCACTGAGGACTGGATTTCAGACAGTTATCTTGCCATTGATCAGGGGCCTATTGTAATCATGATAGAAAATCACCGGACTGGATTGTTATGGGAACATTTTATGCAAAACCAGCAGGTACAAGCCGGCCTGGATAAATTGGGGTTTAGTTATTAAAAAATTGATTAATAGCGTCAATATAAAAGAGATATCAAATGAACAGGACATTAAACTTATGGATTTTTGGAATAGGAGTGTTGCTCCTTATTTCAAGTTGTAACAACAATCCCGAACCATCCAAGAGGATAATTGTAAAGGGATATGACCGACATGTTGAATTGCAATGGGAGCCTGTTGAAGGGGCTAAGAGCTATGCTGTTTTTGTAAAAAAAGAGGACAATAGCTATACAGAAAGAGCAAACGTGCAGGATACCATTTACATGGATTTTGTGAACGACCTGGGGACTGAGCTAGAACTTTCCTACAAGGTGGAAGCACAATTAAATGAAGGTACTGAAAGCTTGGGTGAAGTCACAGTAGCTACCCGATCAATGACGGACGAAGAACTGCTAGATATGGTTCAATATTACACATTTCGGTATTTTTGGGAAGGTGCAGAACCCAATTCAGGAATGGCAAGAGAACGAGTTCATATGGATGGAAACTACCCACAGAATGATCAAAATGTAGTGACCACGGGAGGAACTGGTTTTGGTATATTTGGCCTGTTAGCTGGAATAGAAAGAAATTGGGTGAGCAAGGAAGAAGGGATAGCACGTTTTGAGCGTATAGTTGATTTTCTTGAAAAGGCTGATAGGTTTCATGGGGTTTGGCCGCATTGGATTCATGGTGAGAGCGGAAAAGTTAAGCCTTTTGGAAATGATGATGATGGAGGAGATTTAGTAGAGTCAGCCTTCTTAATGCAGGGTTTATTGGCCGTGAGAGAATACTATAAAAATGGGACTGAACGAGAAAAGCAGCTTGCCCAAAAGATTGATGAATTATGGAATTCTATGGAGTGGAACTGGTACACCCAAGGTGGTCAGGATATTCTATATTGGCATTGGTCACCAAATTTTGGTTGGCAAAAGAATTTTGGGATCAAGGGGTATGATGAGTGCATGATTACGTATGTTTTGGCCGCTTCGTCCCCGACTTTCAGCGTACCTGTAAGTGTTTACCATAAAGGTTGGGCCAGGGATGGTGGGATTGTAAATGACACTTCGGCCTATGGACATGACCTTCCTTTGAAACACAATGGCTCACCTGAGTTTGGAGGCCCCTTATTTTGGTCTCATTACTCTTATTTAGGCCTAAATCCTAAGGGCTTAAAAGACCAATACGCCAACCATTGGGAGCATAACCGAAACCATACTTTGATTAACAGGCAATGGTGTGTAAATAATGAACAAGGATTTAAAGGCTATGGAGAAGACCTTTGGGGCTTGACGGCAAGCTATACCGTAACAGGATATGCTGCCCATAAGCCAGGAAATGATCTGGGGGTGATTTCTCCCACAGCTGCATTGTCTTCTATTCCTTATACGCCTGAAGAAAGCATGGCGGTGATAAAGAATTTGTATTACAATTATGGGGAAAAGGTTTTTGGGCGTTATGGTTTCTATGATGCCCTAAGCCCGGAAAAAGATTGGTATCCACAGCGGTATTTGGCCATTGATCAGGGACCCATTGTAGCCATGATAGAGAATTACAGAACAGGATTGGGATGGCAGTTATTTATGGCTGCACCAGAGATTCAAGCAGGATTGGAAAAGCTCGGTTTTACCATTTCTGAGGAGTAATTGATTAAAATGTAAAAAAGTATCCGCTAATACGAACTGTACAAATCCCCCTTTGAAAAAAAGGGGGATTTTGCTTTTTCAGGACTTACGAATAGCTGTTTAACCTCATTGGATTTTTAGTTGAAAATGAGCTTATAATCGGGATATTTTTTTGATTTTGCCCTGAAAGGGCATGAAAACTTAGCACAGGGTGTCAGCCCTGTGGGAAAAGGTGAAAATTTAAATTCTGTGCCATGAAAATTTGGTATTCATCACAGATAAATCCCGAATTGCTCAAATATTTCGCCCCTGCAGGGCTTAGGTTGCAATACTGATTTTCTACACATGGCTTCACCCTGTGCTATTGAATTTGTCCCTTTCAGGGCCGGGATTGAATTGTAGGAGTTTGTGCTTAACCACCTTGGGTTTTTAGTTGAAAATGTATTTATTATCCTGATGTTTTCTTCATTTTAGCCCTGAAAGGGCATAGTAACTTAGCACAGGGTGTCAGCCCTGTGGAAATAGGTGAAAATTTTAAATCCTGAGCCCTGAAAGGGTGGCATTCATTCCACATTAATCAATATAACTATTTTACCCATTCTGAGTATGATTTGGTCCGGTCAAAGATGAATTTCAATTGATTCCAATACTTCTTACTATTTTTTCCTCCTGCCTTTTTTCCTTCCAGATGCTTCCGACCACCTACCTTTTGTTAGCCTGAGTGATGGAAGAAAATTCGGTGCTTAGGAAGTTAAAATTGAACATAAATTAATTTTTGGATAAACGCTTTATTTATGGTTAAATTGAAAAAAATATATACCTACTATCGTGACCTTATATCGCCAACCGACCTTTATAATCGCATTGTCCATTTGCTTATTTTTTTTGGTTTTGGCCTTTAGCTTCCCTGTGGGGATCAGGGAACAATTGGCAATTGCTTCCGCATCTACTTTAAGCTTATTCGGGAATTATTATTTGGTCTTAGGTCTATTTATGGTGATGCTATTGATAGGCATCGCCATTTCTCCCTGGGGAAAAATTAAATTGGGTGAAGGTCCCGTGGCTTACAATGGGTTTTCCTGGGTAGCCATGCTTTATAGTACGGGCATGGGCGCAGGGCTAATGCTAAGGGCCGTACAGGAACCTGTCTATTATTTCACCAATCCACCTAGATCAACAGACTTATCAGGAGAGGTTTTCGCTTTGGAGTACACGTTTTTTCATTGGGGCTTGACTCCTTGGGCCTTTTATGGTCTGTTTGGCTTGATGATTGGCTACCTGGTTTACGGGAAGGGGAGAGCCATGTTAAGTTCCTCGCTTCTGGTAGGTAGATACAATAGGCCTTTATTGATCGTAATTGTAGATGTAATTACCATTATCAGTACCTTATTTGGTGTGGTAGGCGCTGTAGGATTAGGCAGTAGGCAATTACTGGTTGGTTTTCAAAAGCTATTTGTAGAGGTAGAAATCAGCTATTTCAACAATGCCTTGGTAGTACTACTGCTTGGCGGATTGGCTACGATTTCCGCATTTTCAGGGCTGAGTAAAGGAATTCAAAATTTATCCCGCTTTAATATAAGTGTGGCAATCTTCCTACTATTGGCCACCTTGTTTTCAGGTGATATTGTAGGAATTATGGGTAGTTTTTTATCTTCTATAGCTGCCTATGCGTATGATTTTTTGCCCATGAGCATCAATTATGGAAGTACAAGGGTTTCCCAGGAATTCTTAATGGATTGGACCTTTTTCTATTGGGCCTTCTGGCTTTCCTGGGCACCATTTACAGGGGTGTTTATTGCACGTATTTCAAAGGGTAGAACATTTAGGGCTTTTATATTTGGGGTCATTTTGGTGCCCTCACTAGGTACATTTCTCTGGTTCACAGTGTTTGGAACCTCGGTCTTTGAATTGATAGGAAACCCTGAAAACTACAGCGGTCAATACGATTCTTTGTATGGATCCATCTTTGTTTTCTTTGACAGTTTTTCATTTGCTGCTGTTATGAAAATATTGGCTTTTATCTTGGTTTTTACCTTCCTGATTACCTCATTGGATTCTGCCATTTATGTTCTAGGCATGTTTGCAGACAGAGGGAATATGGAGCCAGACAAACAACATTTATTGGGCTGGGGTTTGATATTGTCCTTATTTACAATTGCAACCCTATTTATTGGAAAAGAAGAACTGTTACAGGCTGTTAGTCAATTGCTTATTTTGATTGCATTGCCTTTTAGTTGGGTTTATCTTTTGATGATTGGTAGTTTTATATTTATCTTGATAAAAAGAAATAAGCATGATGCAATTTAATCTGAAAAATTGGTATTTAACCCTAAGTCTCCTTTTAGGGATTTTTCTATGCCTGTCATGTGAAAGCAATAAAAAATTGGCCAGTTATGAGGGGGTGAAACACAAAGGGGTTTGTTGGGTAGGAAGTAGGGACCCACTTCAAGGAGGGGAATTGCGCACTTTGCAAAATTTAGGGGTTAGCCACCTTTCACAAACCCCATTTGGCTGGCAGAAGTCGGTTACTGCTCCAGAATTAAGTTGGGAAAAGGACCGTAAAAAATCATGGTGGGGGGAAAGTAGCAATGGGTTAATTTCCACTTCTGATACAGCCAGTTCCTTGGGGCTTACCAATATCTTGAAGCCTCATATTTGGGTGCGGGGATCTTGGCCCGGGGAAATAGCCATGAGCAATGAGAAGGACTGGAACTTGTGGTTTGACAATTATAAAGACTTTATTCTTTATTACGCTCGAATAGCTGAAAAGCAAGGTATCCCTATTTTATGCATAGGTACTGAATTGGAAAAGGCAAGTCATAAAGAAAAAAAGTGGAGGGAGATAATACAAGCCATACGTGAGGTTTATAATGGAAAGCTTACCTATGCTGCCAATTTCACAGAATACCAAAAGGTTAATTTTTGGGATGCTTTGGATTATATTGGTATTCAGGCCTATTTCCCATTGGTTGACCATCAAAATGCTCCTGATTTATCTCAATTAATTAAAGGTTGGGAAAAAGTGATTCCTGAAATAGAAAAAACGAATATCACCTACCAAAAGCCGGTGATATTCACTGAAATAGGCTATTGCAATACGGAAGATGCTGCACAATCTCCGTGGGTTTGGCCCAATGAAAGGCAAGATGCCGCCCTCTCGGAGGAAGTCCAAGCCTTATGCTATGAGGCTTTCTTTAAAGCTGTCTGGGAAAAACCATGGATGCAAGGAGTTTATTTTTGGAAATGGTATCCTGAACCCAGGGTACGTGAGCCTGATTTCACTCCCCAAAATAAATTGGCCGAAAAAATTATGAAGAAGTATTTCCTTGATGCTAAAATATAGACTGAAAAGATCTTTAACCCGGATTATA